>Ga0172382_10007481_pt1 | contig 15472 bp, 12 predicted proteins | sample Leawel138RmetaG_FD_122245 | JGI IMG/M metagenome (GOLD analysis project Ga0172382, IMG submission 122245) | Leachate microbial communities from a municipal landfill in Southern Ontario, Canada - Leachate well 138R metaG | ecosystem: Engineered > Solid waste > Landfill > Unclassified | place...
CTTGCGCAGAGCTGCCGGGTAAGCTCATACCTAAGGCTTCAATCGCAGAGGCCATGGTATTGGCGGTGTACATCCCGCCACAGGAACCGGGTCCTGGAATGGCGGTCTTTTCAATGTCGACCACGTCTATCATGCTTAAATCGCCACGCGCGTTGGCACCCACGGCTTCAAACACGGAAACAATATCGGTGTGGTTTTTACCCGGTTGAATGGTGCCACCATAAATAAACAGTGACGGACGATTTAAGCGTGCCATAGCCATTAAGCAGCCCGGCATATTTTTGTCGCAACCACCGATGGCAATCAATGCATCAAAGCCTTGACAGCCAACCACGGTTTCAATGGAGTCGGCAATCACTTCGCGCGAGACCAACGAATATTTCATGCCTTGGTAACCGTTGGCAATACCATCAGAAATAGTAATGGTATTGAAAATAACGGGTTTGGCATCAGCGCCATACACACCTTTAGCAACTTCTTCAGCTAAGCCATTGATATGGATATTACAGGGCGTGACTTGACTCCAAGTCGAAGCAATACCAACTTGTGGGCGCTTAAAATCTTTGTCTTCAAAACCGACGGCGCGCAGCATGGAACGTGCGGGGGCTTTTTGAATACCATCAACCAAAAGGGATGAGTATTTTCTGTTGTTATCGTCTTTTGTTGTCATGTTCGCTCCAATAGCACAGGATTTGTAGGCCACTATCAACTTAAAAAATACTCAAAGTGGCAGACGCTGAATGCATACATGAGTGGTCTAGAGACCTGGCATTATATGACTGTCGCTCACAGGGTGCTAATGACTAGGATTAAGTATCGCAAGTGAGGTAATGTTAAGCCGTTACCTTCAACATCTAATAGCTTTCATTTTCATCGCGTACCGACACAGATAAATTACCCATTGAATCGACAGCGACATCAAATGTGATTGGCTTACAGCAGACCTGACAATCCTCAATGTACTGCTGCCCTGCTTCTTGAGGATCGATAGTAGAAAACATAACAGTCACATAAAAGACCAGCGAGAGCGAGTCCAACTCAGGTTTTTATTGTTAGCGTTGTCACCACTGTCTAAAAGGTTAATCTCAACACCACTATCGTTTTTTAATACGACAACATGTTCTTTCGTATCATTTCTAGTAACAGTAAACCTTAGTTTTTGGTAAAAGGTAATGGCTATAGAGACGTCCATTACCCTAATGCCAATATGGTCAAGGCGCTTTATTTTCATAACTTTATAACTCCTCTAGTTTTATATGCGCAGACATGTTTATCTTTATAAAACAGGAAGGTAATTATTTATAATAATAAGTGCACCCATTATCCTGCTTTAGCTTCTATTTGTTATCTCAGTAAAATAACAACCACCCCAATTATTTAATTAATTCAAGCAGAATAGGCTCGATTCTTAAGGTTGACTTAAGGTGAGTGGCGCTATAATAAAAGCGTAAGCCTTATTGGGGAAAAGTCATGAAGACACCACAGCTTATTACCACGCTACTCGCGGCCACTTTAATCAGTGGCGCGGCTCTCGCCGAGGACGACTGCCATGACCCAGCTGCTAATTGGCAGTCTCGAGCGGCACTACGACAGATGCTCGAAGCCGAAGGTTGGAAGATACACCGCATCAAAGTTGACGATGGTTGCTATGAAGTCAAAGGTTTCGATCAGGATGGCAACAAAGTCAAAGCAGAGTATTTTCCCTCATCACTACGCTTGCGCAAACTGGAGACCAAGTTCAAGGAGGATGCAGTCATACCAGACGGTCTACCTACCAGAAACAAGCAAAAAAATCGAGAAAAACGCAACAATCGAGATAATCATGACAACGGAGAAAAACCATGAAAAAGCTCACTCTTGCTCTTGCCATGGCAGCTACTATCGCGCTGCCAACACTCGCCCAAGCGCGTGACGTAACCTTCACTACCGAACTCAAGAACTACGGTGGTGATGGTGCCTATCTAGCGCTTTACTTAGTTGATGCGAATGGCAAATATCAACGTACGCTTTGGCTTTCTGGAAAAAAATCAAAATACTACAAGCACTTGGCTGACTGGGCGCGTGGCAGCGGGTTGCGCAGCAGTGAATATGATGGTGTGACTGGCGCGAGCGTGCTGAGCGGACAAGCACTCAAGGTCACCGTTGATATTGCCGATGAACTGATCGACGCCGGATACGAAGTACGTGTGGACAGCGCCGTTGAGGATATGCGTGACAATCGTGCTGACGTTAGCGCGCCGTTAACCACCGATGGTGTAGGTAAGTCGTTTCCAGGTCGTGGTTACGTGCAGTCACTGAGCTACACCTTCTGAATCTAAGCGCACAAGGAGTCTACTGCCATGCTACGCCAACTTCACTCGCTACCCGGCCTGATCGCCGCATTGTTTGCCATCGTACTGACGGTGACAGGGGCGATTTTGTCGCTTAACCCAGCGCTCGAGCGAATAGACGCTGTGTTGCCCGCCGCTGGGCAGATCAGTGTCGCCGAGCTGTCGGGAAAGTTGGCGGAGCATTACCCAGAGGTTGAGCAGATTGTACGAACGCCCTCCGGCACCCTTATTGTCTATTACACTCGAGATGATCAAGTCGGCATTGATCAAGTTGATCCTCGTACCGGACAGGCTATCGCGCCCTATCAGCAGTCATCCTTCTCGCGCTGGATTAAAAATCTGCACCGCTCCTTACTGCTCGATACGCCCGGCCGTGCAGTGTCGGGTATCACTGCCTTACTTATGATTGTTTTAGCGATTTCAGGTGCCATGCTGTTAGCTGCTCGTATGGGCGGCTGGCGACAGATACTGCAACCCGTGCGCGGCACCTTAAGCCAACGGTTACATATCAAATTTGGCCGAATCGTAATAATTGGCCTGCTACTGTCAGCGCTGACTGGGACCTACCTCTCCGCCATTACTTTCGGCTTCGCTCCAGAGAGTCTTGAGGCTGAGCCGGAAATACCACTGGACGTATCCGACGGCATACCGGCAGCTATCGACACGCTTGCGGTTTTGCAAGCGACCGACTTAAACGACCTGCGTGAACTGGTCTACCCTTACCCTGACGATCCAGCAGGGATGTACTCTTTGACCACCGATCAAGGTGCGGGTTATATCGATCAAGTCAACGGTGAATGGCTCTCCTTCCAGCCACATGACGCAAGCCACACGTTCTATAAATTCATTTATATGCTGCACACAGGTGAAGGCCTCTGGTGGCTTGGCATAATCCTTGGATTAGCCGCCCTAACAGTCCCACTCATGGCGATCACCGGTCCGCTGATCTGGTGGAAACGCTACCGTTCAAAACCAAAACTGGCCTCCAATAGTGGAGCCAATACTGCCGATAGCGTGATCCTCGTTGGTAGTGAGAGCAACAGCACCTGGGGTTTTGCTAAAACCTTACACGACAGCTTGGTGAAGGCCGGCCATCGCGTGCATACCGCACCAATGAATCAGCTGGCGTCGAACTATCGTTCGGCACAACGCTTGTTTATTCTTAGCGCGACCTACGGTGATGGTGATGCCCCCGCTTCAGCCAAGCAATTTCTAAGCAAGCTGGCAAAAATTAACAAAAAACCTGATTTCGCCACTGCCATACTGGGTTTTGGTGATCGCCAATACCCTCAATTTTGCGGATTTGCTAAAAAAGTAGAACAAGCCATCAGCGCCAAAAATTGGCCACAGTTACTGCCTATTGACAGTATCAACCGTCAGTCGCCGCAAGAGTTCGCTCGTTGGGGTAATGCTCTGGGTGAAGTACTAGGCACAGAGCTCACGCTGCTGCATATTCCAGAGCGGCCACACACCATCACCCTAGAACTGGCTGACCGGGTGGAATATGGCGTTGCTGTACAGGCACCAACTGTGGTACTGCGCTTCAAAGCGCCCAAAGATACTGGCAAAACCGGCATGTTAACTCGATTATTTAAGGGTAACGGGCTGCCGCACTTTGAAGCGGGCGACCTGGTTGGCATCGTGCCACCAAACAGTCCAATACCACGTTTTTACTCTTTAGCTTCAGCGTCGAAAGACGGCACCCTAGAAATCTGCGTACGTCAGCAATCTAACGGCCTCTGTTCAAACTTTTTGTACACACTGCCGATAGGTGGCAGCATTGAAGCGTTTATTAAGCTCAACCCTGATTTCCGCCCCGCACCGGGTAAGAAACCAATCGTATTGATTGCTGCAGGTACTGGGATTGGCCCACTGGTCGGCTTTATTCGTCACAATAGCGCACATCGCCCCATGTATATTTATTGGGGCGGCCGCTCTGCAGAGTCTGATTTTCTTTATCAGCCGGAACTGAACACTTATCTGAAAGATAAACGACTGACAGAGCTAAACGCTGTCTTCTCGCGCAGCAACGAGCGCGCCTACGTACAAGACAAGATTACTTTAGACGCTGAGAAACTGCGCAAATTGATCCAGACTGATGCGCAGATTCTAGTCTGCGGCGGTCGTGGCATGGCAAGCAGTGTTATGGCCGCTTTGAATGAAATCGTTACGCCATTAGGTATTGATGTAGCAACACTTAAAGCTCAAGGACGCTACCTTGAAGACGTTTATTGAGGTGTTTGAAAGTTGCTATGCTGCTTGAATGCTAATTAGACTGCAGCCGCAACGGCTACCCTCTCTTGACTAATCAAGACGGTCATTCTGTTCAACCCAGCGGGTTTTCACGCCTACTGAGTTGAACATAAACAGCTAGTCTTATTCACTGAACCTTAATAGCGAAACTGACTGATCAGCTGATTGAGTTCGTTAGCCAGCTCTTCTATAGCCTTGCTCCCTGCGGCTGTTTGGTTAGCACCTAGAGTGGCTTGCTCAGCTAATTGACCAATACGACTCGCATTACGCGCTAATTCTACTGTGGTGGCTGACTGCTGCTCCGTGGTAGAAGCAACCAAGAAGTTCATGTCTTCAATTTGGCGCACTTGCTTAGCTATTTCGTCCAGAGCCAGCAACCCTGCTTCAGCTTTTTTGACGCTGGCTTCAGACAGACTCTGACTGACGCCCATCGCCGTTACGGCCTCAGTAGTCATCACTTGCAAACGGCTCACCGTACTGCGAATTTCTTCGGTTGAACTGTGGGTACGACTGGCAAGGCTGCGGACTTCATCAGCAACCACGGCAAAGCCACGACCATGCTCTCCGGCACGTGCAGCTTCAATCGCGGCATTCAGTGCCAACAAATTGGTTTGCTCAGCGACGTTTTGAATGGTGGTAATCACCAATTCAATTTCTGCGCTGGCACTTTCCAACTCGGTCAGTTTGTGTGCCGTATTTTCAATTTCCTGCGCTTGCCCGGCAATGGTTTCAACAATATCTTTGATCAGCGCCCGGCCATGCTCGGTTTGTTGGCGACCCGACTGCGTCGCATTAGAGGTCATCTGCGCGTTGCTGGCCACTTCATGTACGGTTGCGGTGAGTTCATCCATCGCGGCGGCAACCTGCTCGATTTCGCCATGCTGCTGCTCAGCGCCTCTGGATGCTTCTTGGCTGGTTTGACTCAGTTGAGTCGCCGTTGCCGACAACGTTTGACTATGCTGTGCCAATTGCGCGACCAGCTGTTGCACACGTTCGGCAAAGGTATTAAAGGCTTGGCTCAGTCGTGAGACCTCATCCTTTCCTACAACCTGCAAGCGGCGAGTCAAGTCACCATTACCACTCGCAACATCTTCCATGGCCGCAGCGGCCAGCCCCAGTGGTCGTGAAATGCCTCGCGCCAGAGCAATTATGACTAAGGTGAAAATCACAATGCCCGCTAAGCCAATCCACAGAACTTGCTGAATAATAGCATTCACACCCGTCAACACTTCGCTCATCGGCACAATACGCGCGATCGACCAATGGGTTCCGGTGTTGCCTAGTTTAACCGGCACATAGGCCACCATCACATCGTCATTCATGACTTTAGAATAAAACTCGGTAACAAAGGGCTGACCTTGCTTCACTGCATCTGTCGCAGCGGCGAGGTATTCACCCATAAAATCGCCTTCGGTGTCTTCCATCAACTGACCCAGACGTTGCGAGTCAGGGTGCGCAATGATAATACCGTTATGACTAAAGAGTGCAGAAACGCTAGTAGCGGTGTTCATTGCACTGACCTGTTGCTGAAAGCTTGCAGCGCTCATATCAACCCCGACGACACCAATCACCTTGTCATTCACGATGATTGGCACAGCAACAGTAGTCATCAGCGCCATTTTATCGCCCACTGGATAGAGGAACGGATCAAGTACGACTGGACGGCGCAGTTGTTTGGCCAACTGGTAATACTGCCCCTTGTCCGCATCCTCGTAATCAAGCAAGTGGGTGAGTTTGATATCCTGCCCTTCCCTGTACCAATAAGGAATAAAGCGCCCGGTTTGATCATGCCCTGCAGTATTCTCATACAGATTATCAAGCCCATCGAGCGCATCAGTTTCCCAGCCCGTCCAGATGCCTAACAGGTCATCATTCTCACGCAAATATGAGCGCAGCAGCTCTTTAAGAAAATCACGACGTTCAAACTCGTTAACGTGCTCAATATTTTGCATAACAGTGCTGAAAGCTTTAATTTCATTGATATGTCTAGCGAGCTTCTCTACTAAGTGCTCGCCATCTGCTTGCACCAAGCCCTCAGTGGTTTGTTTGGCGGCTTCGCTGACCGTGTGTTGAACCGCAGATCGAATAAATAGCAGTATGACAACCAAGATGATGATCGTTATTGGCAGTAAACTGACCAAGAGTTTTCGATTCATACTGAGGCGATTCAACATGGTCCTTTCCTTTTTGTGCTGGGTTAATAATGTGTTAACTGAATGGGGCGCTGACAATAACACTCTCTGCTACTTTAGTTGACAGCTACGCCTATGAAATAGCACGTTGTTTTTTGCTGTTGAACTCCTGACGTAACACCACAACCGTAGTTAAAACCATGAAGACAACGGTCGCCCACATCACTCCTTTGGCTAAATGTTGGTCCAATAGATAACCTAGAAATATCGGGCCTATCACTCCGCCAATATTGAATCCTGTTGAGACAATACCGAAAGTACGTCCTTCTGCACCTTTGGGTGAAGCCGCGCGAACGAGCATATCTCGCGACGGTGCAACCACCCCAGTTAAAAACCCCACCATGCCAAGAACAGCGACTAACAGCACTGCCGGCAACGTCACAGTGGTAAGAAGCAAGACAAATAAGGCCGCTAAAGCAAAAGCTCCGGCAGCTAAGAAGCCATGTTGAGTGGTTCGGTCAGCTAAATAGCCACCGGCTAAAACACCAAATGCACTCATAAATAAGAATACGGTTAGACCTTGGTTCGCTGTCGACAGAGGAACGGCAAAACCTTCAACCAAAGCGGAAACAGAGAACTTCTCAATCGATCCGGTACTGAGACTGAGCAGCATAAACAAGAAAACAAAACCTAATAAGCCTGCAATTGGTATTTCTATAGGGCGTTTTTCACTTGCAGTCGATTTTTTAATAACCGCTGCCACAGGAGCCTTTGCTCGGCTAAAGAGCAACAGACACAGTACTGCAACACCAACCGTACTGGAGACAACAAAAGCCCAGCGCATATCGACTACTTGTGCCAAACCCAATAAAACTGGCGGCGCAAGCGCAGCACCAAGAAACCCGGCAAAGGTATGAATAGAAAAAGCCTGGCCCATTTTGTCAGATTGCATTCCTTGCGAGAGCAATGCGTAATCGGCGGGGTGATAAACACCATTGGCCAGTCCAGCAAAAAACATCGCCAATAACAGCACCGAAAAAACAGGCCATAGCGCAAGTAAAGCAAAACTCATCGAACCCACTGCCAGTGCACCGATCAACATTTTCTGGGCGCCGACACGATCCACCATAAAGCCCAAGGGCGCTTGCACGACAGCCGAGACGATATTAAACACCCCAAGTGCCAGACCCAGTTGCATAAAGCTGACATTCATCACTTGCGGTAACAAAGGAAGCAAGGCAGGAATCGTCATAATGTGCAGGTGGCTGACTAAATGAGCCATAGCCACTTGGAATAATAGTTTTTTATGCATTCGATTTCTTCCTGCCCTAGCGATGCCAAGCGTATAGAGATTATCTCTAATTGATCGCAGCTAAACTGCTACACAAGTTACAAGGCAGATGACAGGCGTTCAAAACACTCTGAACATTTTTCTTAACCTGCCATTACCCATGTGATTTTATAGCGTAGGACTAGTAAACAACGGCTGGATTTGGCGGGTTAGGTGAACCTAGCATCTCTCGATAGGACGGCGGTTGTAAGCCATCTCGATCGGTAATATTAAAACGCTGGGCAATTTCTGCAGAAATAACGGTATGACCACTGAGCTCATCCCCTTTGGGATCATGAGCAATAGCGTAGATAATATCGCCAATAAACTCAGGTGATTCTGCTGTTGCCATAAATTGCGCATACTGCTCGTCTTTGCTCACGTCCCCAGCAAGCGCTGAGCGCTCAGTTAATAGCGGTCCCATCCAAATAGAAACCGCACGCACAGCGGTTCCTTTAAAATCGACAGCCATATCATGCACCAGCTTATCAACACCGGCTTTTTGTGCGCCATATGCCGGTCCGTGCATATAGCAACTGGCACCAAATGACGAACCAAAGACGATTAAACCACTGTTTTGCTTCGCCATTATTTTTGCGGCATACCAACTGGCAACATAAGCTGAGCGCAAACCGACATCTAAAATTTTGCAGGCATCTAAGCCTTTTTCCCAAAAGGGTTTTTGCTCAATTAACTGCTGGTGAATAAACGCCGCATTGTTAACTAAGATATCTAAACGGCCCTGCTCTTTCTCGACCTGAGCAAACAGTTCAGCCGTTTGTGCATCGTCACTGTGGTCACATACCACTGCAATACCCGTCCCACCGGCTTGGTTTATTTGCTCGGCAGTTTCATACACCGTGCCAGGCAAGACGGACCCATCCCAACCGAAAGCGCTGCCGACTGTTGTGCTACGTCCGGTGACGTAAACAATCATGCCTTTTTTTGCTAAAGCTAAGGCAATTCCACGACCCGCTCCACGACTGGCCCCAGTGACAATGGCGACTTGTTTTTGTTCTGAATGCATTGTTGACCTCATTTAAAAGTACCGCGCTTTAAAAAGCCGCTATTTAATATCAGCCAAACAGCGTGACCCAGTAAAAACAAAACTTCAATAGAAACCTTATAAAGATAAAATTATATTGAAATCAGTGGTGAAAGCATTAGCATCAATGCCTATCAAATAAAAACAACCCAACAAAAGGTTCGCAATGAAACAAACAAAAACGATTGAGCAGCGCCTACAGGAACTTGAAGATAAACAAGCGATTCTCGAATTAAAATACTGCTACCTCAACGCGTGCGATGAAAAAGATCCCGACCTCGTCACCCGCTGCTTTATGAGTGGCAAAATTGATATCAATTTTGGCCATATCGGCCAGTTTGATAACCGCGAAGATTTTGATGATATTTTTAAAAAACTGGGTTGCCATGAGCATATTGTTGATATGCACCATGCACAAAACCCCATTTTTCTTGAGCTCACAGAAAACTCAGCCAAAACCAAAATCAATTTGCGTTTTCAAAGCATCAACACCCAAGACAAAACCATCGCGCAACTGGGGGGGTACTACCTCGATGAGTTTCAAAAAACAGAGAATGAGCAGTGGCTTATTAGCAAAAGCTCATTCACGGTGAACTCAGTTAAAATCAGTGACTTCTCCGGCGAGTGCAGCAAGATCGTTTACAGTGGTAATTGTATGCCAGGTTAATGAGTGACTAAAACAAAGCTTCATCTACTCTTTAGAGTAAATAGAGCTTTGCGCACGAATATTTAAATTATTTTAATGGTAATTAAAGAACAGTCTGTCGAAGCTTTAAGGGCGCAATCATCAAACCGTTTCTTTGATACAGGTGACACTATACTATTTACTTTTTATATTTAAACCTGAAAGTAATCATAAATATCTTTAGTGTTTTTTACAATTAAATTAACTCATTAACTGGCAAATTTTTCCTTGTTAAGGCTGAAATAGAGGATTGGCACCTTATATTATTTAGTAGAGGCAATGGTAGTAATAGAGCATTGTGCGACAGGGTTAGATAAAGGCTCCCTAGAAACAATTGCAACCTGTAAATACCTTAATCAAAGCATAGTACAATGATAATTTTAGAGATTGCTGATCAATACGTAGCATAAAGGTTACTCAGCCCATCCATTATCGAGCACGGAATCTGGCTGAAACATTGCCTAGCTTGCACAAAATTTTAGCTGATTTAGGTACTGCCTCTGCTTTCGATGTTACTATACAGCCCATGATTTTGCCTTTTAAATACAAAATCATATAGTGTATTGTCAGCTATCTATGAGATGGAATGATTAACCCAGAAAGCCTAGCATTATCCCACTTATGCATCCCGCAACAGAACGCTTAGAAGACTTGAGAGCCCATCGTCTAAGGCATCTAATGTGTGAGGTCTTTAACCGTAAGTTGTAGGGAGCCAATATGAAAGATGAGGCCGAAGTACCTGTATTGCTGGATATCTCTCTTGCATGGATTAATCAATCTACTTATTATGATATTTTATAATCAATATGTACTTTAGTATAGATCCACTTGACCCATACACATTAACAATGTTAACTGCCGACTTGGGATTATGTGTAAAAAAATAGTTATTAATTAGTAAGTCTTTTATAAAAATTATATTTTATAAATTATTAGAGCTCATGCGTTATGAAATATGTAGAGCAACAAAAAAAACAGTTAGCACCAAAAATTTTAGCATCCGCAGCAAGTGGTGTTATTGATATGATAAACCGCTATGGTGGCGATGCAGATTCTATTCTGGGGCACTCTGGAATTAGCGCCTCAAAAATTATAAGCCCTGTCCATGAGTTAGAACTTAGAAAGTACTGTGACTTATTTGATCTTTCAGCAAAGCTGACTAATCATAGTAATTTTGGTTTGTCTTTTGGTTCATCCTTCGAGCCTAATAGGCTTGGTGCAATCGGATATCTAACAATAAACTCACCAACGCTTTCAACTGCACTTGAGAATTTAGTTCGCTATTTCCCCGCTCATCAAGATAATACTAATTTATCAATAACTCAAAATCGAGATTTATATCAACTTAATTATGAGATTACTGATCCTCGAATTTTAAATAGACGTCAAGATGCAGAGCTCTCTATAGCAATTTTTTGTAATATATTTAAATATTGCTTAGGCGATAAGTGGACTCCCATAGAGGTTCACTTTTCACATAATAAAATTGATGAAACACCAGCAGCATATGAGAAGGTATTTGGTTGCCCTGTCATTTTTAATCAAAGCACTAATTCGATTCTTTTTAGAAACTCTGAATTCAACACTATTATGCCAAATAGTGATGCATGTCTTTTTGCAATTCTCGAACCTCTTTTATCTAAGCGAAAAAAGGCAAGATCTTCACCTGATGATCTTCTTATGGAAATTAAACAGTTTGTCAAAGTAAATATTGGAGAGTCAGTTCCGACACTTGCCGACATCGCAAAAAGCTTCTGTCTTTCACCGACTGACCTTCAGCGAGAATTAAATAATAAAGGCTTTGGTTTTAATGACATTCTAAGAAACACACGACAAGAACTAGCATTAAAATATGTTGGCGAGTCTGACATGAAATTAACAGAAGTAGCCTTCGCTCTAGGTTACTCAGAACTTTCTGCATTTTCTCGAGCATTCAAAAGCTGGACTAACTTATCACCTCATAAGTATAGACAGCTCTCACTCAATAAATAACTATCGGTATTGTTAAATCATAGGCTCCGATTTGAGCCTATGATTATGCGTGGCTTTTACGTTACTTTTATAGCGTCTTCTAGCTTGCTAAGAAACAAATCAGCATTGGCTTTATTAAAACACAGTGGCGGGCGTATTTTAAGAGTGCTGGCATACTTACCCGCACCACCAATCAGTACACCATTTTGTCTTAACGCATTCATTATAGCTGTTGCTCTTTCTGGATCAGGACGAGTGATATCTCCATCTTTACTAAGTTCTGCACCTAGGAATAAACCTGTTCCACGAACTTCAGAAATGCAGTCGTATTGTGCTTGCAGTTGGAGCAGTCCACTTTTAAAATATTTTCCAACTGTATAGGTTTTAGCTATCAGGTCTTCCTCTTGGATTGTCTCTAAAACAGCGAGTGCGGCGGCGGCGGCAACTGTAGATCCTCCAAATGTATTGAAATACCCAGCTTCTTCACTCATGCTTTCAAGCAGGTCTAATCTGGATGCAAGACCTGAAACAGGATAGCCATTGCCCATAGGTTTCCCCATAGTCACAATATCGGGCATCACCCCGTGACGCTCAAACCCCCACATTGAGTCGCCTGTACGTCCAAAACCAGGTTGAACTTCGTCAGCAATAAATAAGCCGCCGCGGTCTTTTACAATACCAACTGCTTTTTTAATAAAGCCCTTTGGGTCGCTGTAGATCCCATCACTAGAAAATATAGTATCTATAAGCAACGCTGCACAACCATAACCTCTAGCGTCTAAAGTATTGATTGCATTCGATACATTATTAGCAAACCAGTCTTCTATCTTGTCGTTCTCTATACCAATTGGAGCTACAGGTATAGTAATAATATAGTCAGGTAACTGTTGTTTCTTATAAGCTGAAGGTGACGCTTCTGTTACTGCTGTTGAGTTTCCATGATATGCCGCTTCAGATACAATAAAGCCTTTGTTTTTTGTATAGTTTCTGGCAAGGCGCATAGCCAGATCATTACTCTCTGTTCCCGTGCAGGTCATTACTAATCTATTAATTGACTCAGGCATTGTCTTTAATAGTTTTTCAGAGTAATTGTGCATGGTTTCATGTAAGTAGCGTGTATGTATATTAACGCTTCTCATTTGATTGCAAACGGCATCAATTACTTTAGGGTGACAATGCCCTAATGATGCAACATTATTATAGACATCTAAATACTGTTTGCCCTTGCTGTCATACAGCCATATTCCTTCACCTCGAACAATGTGAAGAGGCTCTTGATAGAAAAGCATGGTTGTCGGGCCGACATTGTTAAGTCGGCTCTGAACTAAAGAAGAAATTTCTTTATCAAGATCATTAATATTTTCAAGACTAAAAGCATTCTGCGCAAGAATGTCGCTGACTTTGTTCATGGCAATGGTGCTCCTTTAACAATTATTTTTTTTGATATATTTTCTTGCTAAGCTGATTGTTCCATCGGTAAAGGCAGCACCCAGCTCTTTATTTTCTGTTGAGTGATTATGAGATTCTAACCAGGCGGTTAACATAATTCTTCTTAACATTATAAATGTACACATTTCATCTTCATCTTCTTGACTAAACTCAGCGATAGAACGGTATCCTTTGATCCAGGCTTTTTTTAGCTCAGGCACGGTAGGGTCGAGTTCATGGAAGCTGATTGCTGCTGCAAAGTCATATGAGTACCAAGAAAACCCACTATCATCAAAATCAATGACATTCATTGAGTCTTCATTAATTAAAAGATTAGTTAATCTTAGATCTGCATGAACCAATCCAAATCGATCAGGGCTCATTCCATAGACATCTAGCCTTTTGCTTATCACCTCAATGGCCTGACTAATAATCTCTGCGCCGTCGCTATCAATACCAATGGCTTTTTTCCAGTCACCCCAATAGCCATTGGGTCCAATAGAGTTCTCTAGTGACCAGTTTTTTCTGATAAATCCAGTTGGGCGATCCCAGTTTTTTGAATGCTGATGCAGCTTTGCAGTGATAATTCCTAATTCTTCAAACCAAGAGCAGAGGTCTTTATTGACCTTAGGCTCTTTACCGTCCATAAATTCAAATGCAACTACGTAATGTTCTTTATCGCCATCATTGACTACTGTTATTAACTCGTCTTTAAACGTTTTAATTGGTGCGGGAGTGTTGAGTACATTATCTTTTCTAAGCGCTATGATCCAATCGAGCTCAGATTTTATTTCATCATAATTATGATACCCAGCGGCATGAACTCTTAATATTATTTTTGTATTGCTCTTTTCGTCATATGCCAAAAAGGTTGCATTTTCCGAAACTGTAAGTAAAGAGATATTTGAATTAAGTGGCATATCCCATCTGTTAATAATATTTTTTAAACCTATAGAGATTCTATCAATCAAGCTGTCTGTATACATGGTTATCACCTTTTTTGAATTCTACTCAATAAAAATTAAGTCGAATCTCATATATTTTAATTTTAATTAATATCTAGTTGTGCTGCTCTAATCGCCTCAAACTCTTCTTCGGGCGCTTTAGCAACAAGGTGGTGACGACTGTAAAATATGAAATAAGCCAGCATTACTGCATAAACGACTGCACTCCACATAGCCGCTTCTTTACTAACAAGAAAAGTTGAAGCAAGAGCTATTAAAGAAAATACTAGTGCGACTGAAGAGGTTAGAATACCACCAGGAGTCTTATAAGGACGGTCGAGATTTGGCTCTTTAAAACGGAGAACGATATGGGATGACATCATTAATGCGTAAGATACAGTGGCACCAAACACAGCCATAGTAATCATTAAGTCGCCTTCACCGGTAAGAGAGCAAAGAAAACCAATTACACCTGGGACGATCAGAGCATACACAGGTACTTTGTTTTTTCCGGTTACTGATAAAAACCTTGGTAGATAGCCCGCTCGTGACAATGCGAATAATTGACGCGAATAAGCATAAATTACCGAGAAGAACGAAGCGATTAAGCCAAACAGGCCAACTATATTCAAAACAGCTGCAATTTTTGAGTGTTCACCATGGACAGCCTGCAATGCACCCACTAATGGTGCGCCGTGCTCTGACATGACCTGAGCGCCTGCACCACCTGGCGCCAAGAACAGCACTGAACACGCAGAGACTGAAAGAATACATATCGCAGCAATGATGCCTTTTGGAACATCTTTAGCAGGGTTTCTGGATTCTTCTGCCGCTAAGGGGACGCCTTCAATCGCTAAAAACAACCACATTGCAAAGGGTAGTGACGCCCAAATTCCCATATAACCAAAAGGTAGAAACTTACTGGCTCCAACAGCATCTTCCACTACTTTAATATCTGTTAAATTATTAACATTAAAGTGTGGAACCATACCAATAACAAATATTAATAGTGCCACTACCGCAATTGCAGTAATACACATCATTATTTTTAATGCTTCACCTGCTCCAAAAAGATGTATACCTATAAATACCGAGTAGAATATTGCATAAACAACAGGTCCATTCACTCCTGTTAGTTCACTTACATAGCCTCCGATAAAAATAGCAATAGCAGCTGCCGCGATAGCATATTCTATCAATATAGCTGCACCTGTCATAAAGCCGCCTAAAGTATAGTGGACCCCATCGTCAAGACAGGTAGTGATTGAGTTTAAGCAATCGCCTGAGCCTCGCCTGCAGCTGAACAGCGCTGCCCTGATCCCACTGATTCACCGGGTGGTATCGCCCTCGGACC
>Ga0172382_10007483_pt1 | contig 15469 bp, 12 predicted proteins | sample Leawel138RmetaG_FD_122245 | JGI IMG/M metagenome (GOLD analysis project Ga0172382, IMG submission 122245) | Leachate microbial communities from a municipal landfill in Southern Ontario, Canada - Leachate well 138R metaG | ecosystem: Engineered > Solid waste > Landfill > Unclassified | place...
CCCCAGCACCGTATTGGTATTGCCCACATCAATGACCAGTAGCATAGGTCTCTCCTTCCTTGTCCCTGTCCAGTCCTGTTGCGATATCAGCCGGACCTAGCCTTCCTTTTCGATCAGAAGGGAAATATCGGCCGCTTTCACCGAATGGGTGATCGCCCCTACGGAGATGAAATCGACTCCGGTGGCGGCAATATCCCTGACCGTTTCGTGGTTGACATTGCCCGATGCCTCGAGCGGAACCTTTCCGTTTGCCAAAGCCACGGCTTCTTTCATCTGGCTGACGGACATGTTGTCCAACATGAGTACATCGGCCCCACAGGCAAGCGCCTCTTTCACCTCATCCAGATTACGACATTCCACTTCGATTTTCAGCAGATGATGCGCCTTTCGTCGGCAACGGGAAACCGCCTCGGTGATTCCTCCCGCTGCATCGATGTGATTGTCCTTGATCAAGATACCGTCGCTCAGACCGAAACGATGATTATGTCCGCCCCCGACCGTCACGGCATACTTGTCCAACACGCGGAATCCCGGGAGTGTCTTTCTTGTATCGACAATTCTGGCCCGTGTATCCTTGACCGCTGTGACATATCGACCGGTTTCCGTGGCAATACCGCACAGACGCTGCAGGATGTTCAGCCCCACCCGCTCTGCCCGGAGGATGTGACCGAGATTACCTCTGATTTCCGCAATAATCTCCCCCTTGATTGCGAGGTCGCCGTCATTTTTTATTTTCTGCAGCACAAGGGAGGGGTCAACACAATGAAATACGGCGGAAAATACTTCCAAACCGGCCACAATCATATCATCTTTTGCCATGATCACCGCTTTACCCTTTTCACTGCCCGTCAGGGCGGACGATGTTGTGACATCCCCCCACCCGAGATCTTCGCCGAGAGCGGTTTCAATAAGCTTTTTCAGTTGCGCTGCATCCACCTTAATGATCGGCCCCCTGTATCCCTTCGAATTTTTTGTACAGGTTTTCAAGAATGGTGAATTTATCGCGAAGATTTTTGTATTTTAATTCTTCCTTTTCGATTACCATCGGTGCCGCCTTCTTGATAAAATCCTGATTGGCGAGTTTATTGGATACCTGCCTGAGATCTTTTTCCATTTTGGCCATCTCCTTCTGCAAACGGCGTTTTTCGACGGAAATGTCCACCACCCCCTCCAGGAAAACAAAGATGCGCATGGCGGAGACGACCCCGGTTACGGCTCCCTTCGGTTCGGCCATATCCCCCGCGATATTCAGGGATTCCAAATTCGCCAGATTGATGATGTAGTGACGGTCCCGGTTCATGACGGACTTGGCTGCCGGGTCCGGTACGGAAATCGTAACGGTAATTTTCCTGGAGGGGGACACGTTCATCTCGCTACGGATGTTACGAATTTTCGTAACGACTTCCATGAGCAGGGCCATCTCTTTTTCCGCCGAGATGTCCTTCAGCGCTTCATTCGGTTCGGGGAAAGGGTTCACCATGACGGATGTCCCGTCATGGATGCATTTCTGCCAAATTTCCTCGGTGAGGAAGGGCATAAAAGGATGAAGGAGCTTCAGGGACGTCTTCAGGACCATGACAAGGGTTTTCTGGACGGCCTCTTTTTTTCCTTCTTCCTCCCTGCCATAGAGTGTGGGTTTGATCATCTCCAGGTACCAGTCACAGAACTCATGCCAGATGAACTGGTATATACTGGCGGCGGCATCATTAAAACGGTATTCCTCAAGATGGCGGTTGACATCATCGACGGTCCGGTTCAAACGGGCCCGTATCCAGCGATCGGGAAGGAGCTTGCTGCCTTCACCGGGCGTCTCATATTGTTCCATACGGCCGTTGAGATTCATCATGGTGAAGCGGGTGGCGTTCCAGATCTTGTTGATGAAATACTTATACCCCTCAATCCGCTCTTCAGACATTCGGATATCCCGCCCCTGGGCGGCGAAGGCTGCCAGGGTGAAACGGAATGCATCGGCGCCGTACTTGTCGATCATGTGCAGGGGGTCGATGATATTGCCCTTTGATTTACTCATTTTGTCCCCTTTTTCGTCCCGTACCAGGGCATGGAGATACACATCCCGGAAGGGAACATCCTTCATGTTGTACAGCCCCATCATCATCATCCGGGCCACCCAGAAGAAAAGAATGTCGAACCCGGTAACGAGGAGTGATGTGGGATAGAAGGTTTTCAGTGTCTCTGTTTCCTCCGGCCAGCCGAGGGTGGAAAAGGGCCACAATGCGGAGCTGAACCAGGTGTCGAGGACGTCCTCTTCCTGGCACAGTTTCCCCGATCCGCAGTCGGGACAATGGTCCGGATCGGTCATGTCGACTATGACCTTCCCACAGGCATCGCAGTACCAGACCGGGATCCGGTGCCCCCACCAGATCTGCCGCGAAATGCACCAGTCACGGATATTGTTCATCCACTCGAAGTAGGTCGCCTCCCAAGTGGCGGGTACAATGCGCGTATTGCCTAAGACAACGGCGGCGATGGCCTCCTTGGCGAGGGGGGTGACCCTGACGAACCACTGTTTGGAAACCATCGGCTCAATATCCGTTTTGCAGCGGTAGCACTTGCCGATGTTATGCGCGTAGGGTTCCGTGTCCACGAGGTATCCCTGCTCCCGAAGATCCCGCACCACGTTTTCCCGGCAGGTGTAGCGATCCTGGCCGCAGTAGGCCCCTCCATGCTCGGTGATCATCGCGTTCCCGTCCATGATCTTGATAATCTCCAGATTATGCCGCAAGGCGATGGCGAAATCGTTGGGGTCCGACGATGGGGTGATTTTCACCGCGCCGGAACCGAATTCCATTGTGACATAATCATCGGCGATGACGGGAATTTTCCGGTTCACCAGGGGCAGGATGACTTCCCTGCCGATTTTATCCCTGTAGCGCTCATCATCGGGGTGGACGGCCACGGCCGTGTCTCCCAGCATGGTTTCGGGCCGTGTCGTGGCGACAATGATATCACCGCTTCCATCAGCATAGGGGTAACGGATATTCCAGAGGGAACTCGCCTCCTCATGATATTCGACTTCCAGGTCGGAAATGGCCGTGTGACAACGGGGACACCAGTTGACGATGTAATCTCCCTGATAGATCAGCCCCTCGTTATACAGACGGACAAAAACCTCCCGAACAGCTTTGCTCAGACCTTCGTCCATGGTGAAACGTTCCCGTTCCCAGTCGCAGGAACTGCCCAGTCTCTTCAGCTGATTGATAATGGCGCCGCCGTATTTTTCCCGCCATTCCCAGACGCGTTCAATGAATTTCTCCCGGCCCAGATCATGACGGGAAATCCCTTCCCTGGCGAGCTCCTGCTCCACGACGTTCTGGGTGGCGATCCCGGCGTGATCCGTTCCAGGCATCCACAGCGTGTTGTAGCCCTGCATTCTTTTGTAACGGATGATGATATCCTGCAGGGTATTGTTCAGAGCGTGACCCATGTGCAAAATGCCCGTCACGTTGGGAGGGGGAATCACGATTGAAAAGGGAGGTTTTTTGCTTGTATCCTCCGCGTGAAAAAACCTGTTTTCCAGCCAATAGGCATACCAGCGTTCTTCTGCCTGATGGGGTTCAAAATTCTTGCTGAGTTCTTCACTTGCCATAATCTGCTCCTGGTTCGTCTTCGGATATCCCCTGGGGAAAATGCTCAAAAATCACGATCCCCCTGAGATCGACGCCGACGGCGGATTCAGAGGGAATGAAATGGGGGAGCTTCTTTCTCGGGTCTTGTTTTCCGATCTCGGCGATTTTTTCAGTCTATGTTCAAATCTTCTTTCAACTTGTGTGCGATTAAAAGAGCCTCCACTCCCGATAGCGAGGACAGGGGAGAAAAAAGAGACGCAATCGGGTTTTTCATTCCCATGATTCCCCGTGTGGTCACCGTCATCACGGCTTCATAGGAGGCATGATCCGGTTTCACATCCTGAAACGGCGATGGGGTCCCCTCAAAAGATTTTTGCCGTTCCGTGTTGCCGGCCAGGCGCCCCAGAACATCTTCCATGACAACGGCATAGGTCGCCCGATTGACGATTTCTTCGGGCCGGAACGATCCGTCGGGATATTTTTCCAGGCCCTTGACACCTAAACGCAAAACGCTCTCAATATGGATCTGGTAAGGCTGACCCTCGATATCCTTGGCGGCGGCTGTTTTTTCGGGATGTTTGCTTTTCCCCTCGGCCGCCTGAGGCTGCCCGGTCAATATCTTCTCCAGTTTTATTTCTTCCATGATGATCGCGGCACAATCAGCCCGCGTGATATGCTCGACCAGGACGATTTTCCTTCCGGTTTTGGTGACAGCCATGACCTTTTGAATTGTTTGGGTCTGAAACAGTTGCTCTTCCGCATCCCTCGCAAGTCTGCCGCCGATTGCGATAACCTGCCTGAACATCCTGGCCGCCTCGTCGAAACTCAGATTATCCCTGCAGGCCAGGCCCATGTAGTAGTAGGCCTCGCTGTTTTGCGGATCGATTTTTATGGCCGCGTCGAAGGCCTCTTTTGTTTTCAGAAACCATCGTTTGTCCCGCTTGTCCTGAGAATGGATCCTGATCCCGGCAACCCGGCAAAAAACCTTATCATCACTTATTTTAGCATGTTTACAGCCATTTTTCAGATCACCCAGGGCATCGTCATTTTGGGCCTGATGGATTCTGGCGATGGCGCGACCGATGGCGGCTTTCGGATCCTTCGGGTTTTTTCGAAGGACCCAGGAAAATTCGCGTTCCGCATCCTCGTATTGCCCCTCATTCAGAAGCTTCATGCCCGCATCAGTGTAAATGTCCGACGATTCCACCATCTTCACGGTCGGCTTTTTGTTCTTGCTTCCACAGGATATTAAGGCCGCAGCCATAAAAACGGCCAGCATCAGCATGAACCACTGTGAGCCTTTTCCTTGCATGGTCAACGTCTTCTCCTCCGGTTGTCACATGAGATCCTGAAACCCACGACAACCCGCTTGAGTTCGGCTAAATCCATATATTTATCATTGCTTGAAGTCAAGGCATTTCAGCTCTTTTACCGGTTCATCCGGAACTGAACGTGCTGATCCGGCGGCGGATTTCCGACAGCCTGTCCGGGTCGAACCACAGGATTTCTTTATCCCTCTTGAACCATGTCATCTGGCGCTTGGCATACTTCCAGGTATCCCGCTTCATTTCCGCTACGGCGTCCTCCAGGGTACAGTCACCCTTGAGATGCCGGACCATATGACGATACCCCAGGGATTGCATCGCTTTAAGGTCTTCCCCGTAGTTCATTGCCAGGAGGCTTTCCACTTCGTGCAAGAGACCGGCTTCGATCATTTCATCGGCCCGTCTTTCAATTCGTTGCCGCAGCCTTTCCCTTTCCTGCCGGATGCCTATTTTCAGATAACGATACTCTCTGTTTGCCTGAAAGGCATGTTCCGTCTGCTTTTTTATGATCGATTCGCCTGTCAGATCGAGTACTTCAAGGGCTCGGATCATACGCACGGCGTCGTTGGGGTTGATCTGTCCGGCTGCCTGCGGATCCCGTTGCCTGAGCAAATCATGAAGATATCCCTTTCCAAATTGGGCGATCATGTTTTTATATTGCTTCCGTAGCGCGTCATCCGGCCCCGGGCCGGTAATCACCCCGCCCAGCAGGATCCGTACATAAAGCCCGGTGCCTCCGGCCACGTAAACAGGCCGGTCATCCATCCGGCGGCCGGCTATCACCCTGCGTGCCATGTCCAGAAAGATAGCGGCGTTAAATGGCTCATCGGGGTTTACCACATCGATCAGGTGGTAGGGCAGGGTCTTGCGTTCCTGGAGGGACGGTTTGGCCGTGCCGATATCCATGTGGCGGTAAACCTGCATCGAATCGGCATTGATAATCGAGCCCGGTTCCTCGTCTGCCAGGGTATGGACGACCGCCGTTTTTCCGGAGGCGGTGGGACCAACGATGACCAGCAGGAGGGGGCGAGGGGGGTTCATGTCCGCTTGAAGAGCTTTTGCAGATCCGACAGATTGTAGACAAGATAAGCAGGTCGGCCATGGGGACAGGTGGCGTTAAAGGGGGTGGTGTCCATTTCCGCACAGAGTGATTTTACCTCGTCGTCCGTGAGGGTGTGATTGGCCTTGACCGCTCCTTTACAGGCCATCATGATGAACAGCTTTTCTTTAAGAGCCGTGGTCGATAGAATTTTCCCCCCTGCCAGCGTTTCCGTGACGAGATCCTGTAGAAATTGCTTGGGTGAAAGATTCGTCAGCAGTGCGGGAATCGATTTCAACAGGACGGTGTTGTCGCCGAAAGGTTCGATGTCGATCCCGGCTTCGGCAAGGATGTCCTGTGCGCTGAGGAACTGTTCATATTCCGACGGGGAGAGGCTCAGGACCTCCGGCACCAGGAGGGCCTGACGAAAATCGGCCCGCTTTTGGGCCGCGGCGCGGATTTTTTCGAAAAGGATCCGTTCATGGGCGGCATGCTGGTCAATGACCACCATTTTGTCTCCACCGGAAAAAACCAGATAGGCCGCCCCAACCTGCCCCAGGTAATCCAGGTCTGAAAAACGAATACCCGGCAAGAGTGAACCGTCCTCGGTTTTTTCATGCAAGTCCCGTAGCCCGGAACCATCCCACAAACCGGTGAAGGACGACACCGGTTTGGGTCCGGCGCTCGAATGGTAGACAGGACGTTTGGCGCCTGTTACCAAGGTGTAACGCTTGAGCGCTTCCTCCACCCGCTGTCTGTAGGAGGGGTCCGCCGTTATTTCGCCTGCGTGTTTCCATATCCCTTCTGTTGCGGATCCGGCGCCAAGCCCGGAGACGACGGCTTCAACGACGCAGTCGTAGATATCCCGGGGATTGCGGAAGCGCACTTCCGTTTTGGCCGGATGAACATTCACGTCCACATCCTCCGGTGGCAAATCGATGAAGAACACGAGTATGGGATAGCGTTTTTCCGGGATCACCCGCCGATAACCCGTCATGACGGCATGGCTGATCAGGGGATCCCTGACGAACCGTCCGTTAACGAAAAAGTAATAGCCCCTCGTGTTGGCACGTGAATAATCCGGTCGCGTGATCATCCCGTCCAGGCGTACGTTTCCCTTTTCAGCATCAACCCTGATCATATGCTCTGCCACGTCCTCTCCCAGGACTAGGGCAAGGCGATCGGAGATTTTTTTCACATGGGGCACCCGAAGCACTTCCCGGCCATTCGCTGTCACGTTCAGCCTTAATTCCGGTCGGCTCAGGGCAATTCGTACCAGGACCTCCATGCAGGCCGTCTGTTCCGTCGAAACCGATTTCAGAAATTTTTTGCGTGCCGGGACATGATCGAAAATATGGGTGACGCTCACTGTCGTGCCTTCGGGGCATCCGATTTCCTGAATCGTTTCGACCTTGCCGCCGTCAAGCACGACCCGGCTCCCGGACAGCGCATTGCGTTTGCGGCTGATCATCTCAACGCGGGCGACGGAGGCGATGCTGGGCAGGGCTTCTCCACGGAATCCATAGGTGATGATGTGAAAGATATCGTCAACCGACTGGATTTTGCTGGTCGCGTGTCGCTGAAAAGCCAGGCCGACCTCACCGGCATCAATGCCCTGTCCGTTGTCGCTCACCCGGATCGATTTGCATCCGCCCTGCTCCAGATTGACGCTCAATTCGGTGCTGTCGGCATCGATCGCGTTTTCCAGCAGTTCTTTCAGTATGGATGCGGGTCTTTCAACCACCTCCCCGGCGGCGATCTGGTCTGCCACCTCACGGGACAGAACGGCAATTCTGTTTTCCATATTCTCCTGCATTTACCTTAATAAGGCGCTCTGAATGTCCCCTTTTGTCTGTCCTGTGCGAGGTCATGCCGTCAGGTTTGTGTCGGGCTTGAAACCCTGGCAAAGAGAAAAATCTCTAAACTGTAAGCACGTCAGGCTGATATGAATGCATTCTTCGATATGGCCCCGGACACAAGAACGCGGGAACTGAAACTCATCGATGGCAAGCTAACAAAAACCCCCGCGGGTTTCAACGAAATCTTCCGCGCTTCCCTTATCTGAGCATCCAGTCGCGCAGTTCAGCAATCTGATCCCGTATTTCGGCGGCTTTTTCAAACTCCAGATTCTTGGCGAGCTTTTTCATTTCACGGGTCAGTCTTTCAATTTCTTCCTTCAGATCACCCGTTGAGTCGTAGGGGCGTTTTCTTTCCTCGATCTTCCCCGGCTCCACGTAATCGGCTTCATAAATTGAACCCAAAATATCGTGAATGTTGGCCGTCACCGTTTCGGGAGTGATGCCGTTTTCCATATTGTATCGGCTCTGTATCTCCCGACGACGGTTCGTCTCACGCAGGCAGGCCTCTATGGATCCCGTAAGCCGGTCGGCGTACATGATCACCTGTCCGCCCACGTTGCGGGCCGCACGCCCGCTCGTCTGGATGAGTGATCGTTCGGACCGGAGAAAACCCTCCTTGTCCGCGTCGAGAATGGCCACAAGGGAAACCTCCGGGAGGTCAAGCCCTTCCCGAAGCAGGTTCACACCCACGAGGACATCGAAGATCCCCAGGCGAAGATCCCGTATGATTTCCACGCGTTCCAGAGTTTGAACATCGGAATGGAGGTATTTCACCCGCACGCCCAGGTCGTGATAATAGCTCGTCAGATTTTCCGCCATCCTTTTCGTCAATGTCGTGACGAGAACCCGCTCCCCCTTTTTCACCCGCTTCCGAATTTCCTCAAGGAGATCATCCACCTGTTGGCTCACGGGTTTAATCACAATCTCCGGGTCGATCAATCCCGTTGGACGAATGATCTGTTCAACCACTTTGCCCCCGCTCTTACCGATTTCATATTGGGCCGGGGTGGCCGAAATATAAATCCGCTGTTGTGGAAACCGTTCGTATTCTTCAAAGCGCAAAGGTCGGTTATCCAGAGCGGAGGGCAGGCGAAACCCGAACTTGACCAGTGTCTCCTTTCGTGACCGGTCGCCCCGGTACATGCCGATCAACTGTGGAACGGTGACATGGCTTTCGTCCAGAATAATCAGAGCGTCCCGGGGCAGGTATTCCATGAGTGTCGGCGGCGGCTCGCCGGGTTTTCGTCCCGTCAGATGTCGCGAATAATTTTCGATTCCCTGGCAGTAGCCCATCTCTTCCATCATCTCAATATCGAAGTGGGTTCTCTGTTCCAGACGCTGGGATTCAAGCAGTTTATTCTGTTTATTCAGATCCTGGAGGGTCGTGCCCAGTTCTATTCGTATGTCGCGAATCGCTCGATCCAGATTGTCCCGCGTTGTCACGTAGTGGCTGCCGGGATAGACGGCGATACGCTTGAGGGTTTCCAGTTTTTTCCCTCGAAGCGGATCGGTTAGGGAGATGGCTTCAACGGTGTCTCCAAAAAACTCGACGCGGTAGGCCCGGTCCTCTTCGTAAGGCGGGAAGATTTCCACCACATCCCCCCGTACCCGGAAGGTGCCCCGATGAAAATCCACGTCGTTTCGCTCGTATTGAATTTCGATCAGTTTCCTCAGGACCGCCTCCCGGTCCGTTTCCATTCCCTCCTCCAGGCGGACGAGCATGCCCGAATAGGCTTCGGGTGAACCAAGACCGTAAATACAGGAGACGCTGGCCACGATGATGACGTCATTTCGTTCGAACAGGCTGTGTGTTGCCGCATGACGCATCTTGTCGATGATGTCGTTGATGGAGGAGTCCTTTTCGATATAGGTGTCCGTACTCGGGATGTAGGCTTCCGGCTGGTAGTAATCGTAGTAACTGACGAAGTATTCGACGGCGTTTTCCGGGAAAAGGTTTTTGAACTCCCCGTAGAGTTGCGCTGCCAAGGTTTTGTTTGGCGCAATCACGAGCGCCGGTCTTCGACTTGCAGCGATCACGTTGGCGATGGTAAAGGTTTTCCCCGACCCCGTTACACCCAGCAAAACCTGATGCGCTTTGCCCGCCTGGATACCGTCGACAAGTTGCGTGATGGCAGCCGGCTGGTCGCCCCGAGGTTCAAAATCGGTTACCAACCTGAATTCTTGCATGATGACGTCTTCTCCCGATTTGTGTTGATTACACCATGAACCGGATTTTTACCACAAAGGCCTTGACGCCTGCAGATAAAGCTGTTAGTCGAATTTTCCAAGAGCGGTTTCGGTTGCGTGCATAAGGCTTGGCCGAGTTTTTTCATCATGGAGGCTCCTTGGATTTCCTTTCCGATACCCTGATCCTGTCAAGAATGCAGTTCGCCTTCAAGGCTCTGTTCCATATTCTCTGGCCCATCCTGGGCATCGGTCTCAGCATCTATATTTTCTGCATGGAACTGCTTTGGCTCAAACGAAAGGACCTGTTTTACTATCAGCAGGCCCGTTTCTGGACGCGGCTGTTCCTTCTGAATTTTGCCATGGGAGTGGTTACGGGTATCCCCCTGTCCTTCGAGTTCGGTACAAACTGGGCTCGTTTTGCTGCGGAGCGCGGCGGGTTCATCGGTGAACTCATCGGACTCGAGGCCACCATGGCGTTTATGCTTGAGTCGGCGTTTCTCGGTATCATGATCTGGGGTTGGAAAAGGCTGCCCCCGGGTCTGCACCTTTTTTCCACGGGGATGGTTGCTCTGGGCAGCACCATGTCGGCGTTCTGGATCATGTCGGCCAATTCCTGGATGCAAACCCCGGCCGGTGTCGTATTCGAAGGGAGCCGGTATGTCGTGACGGATTATTATCAGGCGATTTTCAATCCAGATTTTTGGGTCGGTTTTCTACATATGTACATCGCCTGTCTGGAAACGACCGTTTTTGTCATAGGCGGCGTCTCCGCCTGGTACCTGCTCCGGCAGCGGCATGTCGATTTTTTCCTTCGCTCCTTCAAGATCGCCGTTGTTACAGCCTTTTTCCTGGCTTTTATCCAGGTCGTTCAGGGGGATTTTTCAGGAAAAGCCGTCGCGGAACACCAGCCGGCCAAACTGGGTGCCATTGAAGCACACTGGGATACCAATGCCCCGGGCGAAGGGGCCTCCTGGATTCTTCTGGCACGGCCGAATCCGGACGAGGGGCGAAACGACTGGGCGATCGAATTCCCATACCTGCTGAGTTTCCTTCTCACCTACAGCCCAACTGGCAAGGTGACCGGGTTGAACGAATTCCCCAGAGAAGACATTCCCCCCGTCACCATACCCTTTTACAGCTTCCGGATCATGTTTACCGTGGGTTTCGCCCTCGTGTTTCTGGTGATCTGGTCGGGCTGGCTCTGGCGTAAAGGAGGATTCGAGAAAAAAAGCCTCACACGGAACAAGTGGTTCCTCTACGCCTGGCTGTTCGCCATCCCCGCCGCTTACGTTGCCGTGGAGGCCGGATGGATTGTACGGGAAATGGGGCGCCAGCCCTGGATCATATACGGGGTGATGCGTACCGGTGAAGGGGTATCGCGGTTGCCGGCCGACCACGTGGCATTTACCTTGTTTGCCTATGTCCTCGGGTATGCGTTGCTGTTTCTGATATTTCTTTATGCGGGAGGCCGTATCATCGGCCGGGGACCTGAATTTGAAAAACCGCCGCCCGGAACGGGCACTGCGTTTAGACGGTGAGGGATCTCATAGTGACTGGATACTGGCAGCCTTATATCGGATACGCCTGGGTTTTCGTTCTGGCTCTCATCTTCCTGACCTACCTGGTTCTGGACGGGCTCGTTTCCGGTATCGGAATGCTGAGCTTGTGGATTCGTGAGCCCCGTTTGCGGAAGGAAATGGTTGAAAGCTTTTCCGGAGTGTGGCATGCCCATCAGACTTGGCTGGTCGTTTTCGCCGGTCTTCTGTTCGGGTCCTTTCCCATGGTATTCGGCCGCATGCTGCCGTTTCTTTATCTGCCCGTCTTCCTGCTCATCGTGGGGATCGCCATTCGCGGCATCTCTTTGGAGTTGCTCGAATTAAACGAATCCCCCGGACTCTGGACATTCCTTTTTTCCCTGGGCAGTATCATTTTGACATTTTCCCAGGCGCTGCTCGCCGTTTTCACCCTCAAGGTCATTTATTATTACGCCTTTTTTCAGTTTCCGGCATCGGCTCTGCCCGGGAACGTCTTTACCCTCGGCCTGACCTTGACCCTGATTTTTTCCTATATCCTTTTTGGCGCAACCTATCTGATCACCAAGACATCGGGAGACAGTGAAAGCCTTTTCTACGCCGTTGCCCGCAAGGCGTCATCCGCTCTCGTCGTGACCGTCGCCTGCGTGATTGTGTTGCTTGGCATTCCACGGCCACAGCACCCCCTAATCCTTTACACGGCTTTCGGGATCGCTCTGCTTCTGTCTGTCATCCTGTTCCGCTGCCTGACGCATGGAAAGAAAAAACCCCTGTTCTTTCTGGCGGTTTTCTCTTTCATCAGTCTTTCTTTCGCCCTGTTCAGTACCTACCCGGGGTTTATCCCCGCCCTTTCGTCCATTTCGCTGTTTGTTTCTTCTCCCCGCTCCCAGTATGTGATGCTGATAGTCTTTTGCCTCATCCTCCCCGTCATCATCATGTATAATGTGTTTCAGTACCGGGTTTTTCTCGGCGAGGCCCGTAAAAATGCCGGTTCATGAAAGGACTGGCAAGGTACAGCTTTTCCCCGGCATTGAGGCCTTGCAGTCATCCGATATCGATGAGCGTGATTTCAAAAGTCAGATTGCGTCCAGCCAGAGGGTGGTTCCCGTCAATCGTGACGAGATCCCCCTCCATGTCTGTAATGCGACCGTCTATTTCGACACCGTCGGCACGGGTGAAGGCCACATCGTTATCGATGCCGATTATCATTCCGTCGGGAAATTCCGATTGGGGGACATGCCATACCAGGGTCTGATCCTTTGCTCCATAGGCGTCAACCGGCTTGATCGTGACCGTTTTGGTTTCACCCGCCTTCATTCCCATAACGGCGTTTTCAAAGCCCCGGATGACCTTGCCTTTCCCAACCGTGAATGCCAGCGGCGCATTGCCGACGTTTGTTTCAAAGACACGGCCGTCCTTCAGTTTTCCCGTGTAGAAAATTTTTACCCGACTGCCTCTCCTCGCCTGTGACATCTCTTTTCTGAGTCCTCCTTCCGGGGTAGGTTGCAACATGACGGCCGATCCGCCGAAGGCGAAAGCCCACCATATGCACTTTCTATATGATGTGACTGTTTATATCAATTAAACCCGCCTGTCCATCATTTCTCCGGCAACCGGGGCGAGACATGGGCGGACAATGAACTTGACATATGTCCGTATTTTTACTATTAATTATTATTCATTTCGTCGATTCAGGAAAGCTCGGTATGGAATCCATGGCCCACAGACGGAGGTGTTTTGAAATTGCCTGCAGAAAAGCCGGCTTGAAGCTGACTCCGCAACGTTTGGGAATCTATCGTGAATTACTCACGGCGCGAGACCATCCAACGGCGGAGGCCTTACATCGGCGGCTGCGCACGACATTGCCGACCCTTTCTCTCGATACCGTTTATCGGACGCTGGCCACCCTGACCCACCATGGCCTGATCAGTCGTCTCGAAACGAAGGAAAGCCTGGCTCGCTTCGAGGCGGTCGTGGAACCTCATCATCACCTGATTTGCTGCCAATGCGGTAAAATTATGGATTTTCAATGGCCAGCCATGGAAGAGATTTCCCTTCCCGATGAAATCAGAACATGGGGAAGAGTCGATCAAAAGAGCGTCGTTCTTCACGGCATCTGCCAAGCCTGCCTTTCCGAATCCATTTAGATCAAAAAGAAACGTTGCATTATTTGTCGAATAGTATAAATTCTTATTTAGGAAATGTGTGCCGTAACATTACCTCTGGGGAGTAACGGGACCGTTTATCCCCGCGGGGGGAAAAGACATGACATAAACATGACATAAAGGAGGAGGAAACGGATGAAGAAAACAAAAAAATTGACCACCAGGGCCGGGGCGCCCGTGGTAGACAATCAGAACGTACTCACTGCCGGGCCGAGGGGGCCGCAGTTGCTTCAGGATGTCTGGTTCCTGGAGAAACTGGCCCACTTCGACCGTGAACTCATTCCCGAGCGGCGCATGCACGCCAAAGGGTCGGGCGCCTATGGGACTTTTACGGTAACGCACAACATAACCAAGTACACCCGGGCCAGCATTTTTTCCAAAATCGGTAAGAAAACCGATCTTTTCGTGCGTTTTTCCACCGTGGCGGGTGAACGTGGTGCCGCCGACGCGGAACGGGATATCCGAGGCTTTGCCGTCAAGTTTTACACGGACGAGGGGAATTGGGATCTGGTGGGGAACAATACGCCGGTTTTCTTTTTACGCGATCCGCTGAAGTTTCCTGATCTTAACCACGCCGTCAAGCGAGACCCCCGCACAAACCTGCGAAGCGCCCTGAACAACTGGGATTTCTGGAGTTCCCTGCCGGAAGCGCTGCACCAGGTAACCGTCGTCATGAGTGATCGGGGCATTCCCGCCACCTATCGTCACATGCACGGCTTCGGCAGCCATACCTACAGTTTCATCAATGCCAAGAACCAGCGTTTCTGGGTCAAATTCCATATTAAAACACAGCAGGGCATCAAAAACCTGACCGATCAGGAGGCGGAAGCGGCCATCGGCAAGTGTCGGGAAACCCACCAGCGCGATCTGTATGAAAGCATCGAAGGGGGGGATTTTCCCCGCTGGACGTTCTATGTTCAAATCATGCCGGAAAAGGACGCCGCGACGTGTCCCTATCATCCCTTCGATCTGACGAAGGTCTGGTATCATAAGGATTACCCCCTGATCGAGGTCGGCGTTCTGGAGTTGAACCGCAACCCGGAAAACTACTTCGCCGAGGTGGAGCAATCGGCCTTCAACCCGGCCCATGTCGTTCCCGGCATCGGGTTCTCGCCGGACAAGATGCTGCAGGGGCGGCTCTTTTCCTATGGCGATGCACAGCGCTACCGTCTGGGCGTCAACCATCACCAGATTCCGGTCAACGCCCCCCGCTGCCCCTATCACAGTTTCCATCGAGACGGCGCCATGCGGGTTGACGGAAATTACGGCAGCACTCTGGGTTATGAGCCCAACAGCTTCGGCGAATGGCAGGAACAGCCGGACTTCAGAGAGCCGCCGCTGGCTTTGCACGGGGCTGTGGATCACTGGAATTTCCGGGAGGATGACGATGATTATTACACCCAGCCCGGAAAGCTCTTTCTCCTTATGAATCCGGCGCAGCAGAAGGCGCTTTTCGAGAATACGGCCCGTGCTATGGCCGATGCCCCGGAGGCGGTCAAGCTCAGGCACATCGGCAATTGCATGAAAGCGGAACCGGCTTACGGTATCGGCGTGGCTGAAGCGCTGGCTATCCCACAGAGCAAGATAAGAAAGTGATTAAGCCGTCAAACTGAAATCGGAGGAAAGGACGTGCCGGGGTGTAACGGTGCGTCCTTTTTGTTTGAATGGATGGCGGACCGTTTCAAGACAAGGCTGATTCCGAAGGCCTGTCTCGGTTGTCGGGAGCCAGTATCGCTCTCTTTTGGTCAAATGCCTGCAAAACCATGGGGAAAGGA
>Ga0172382_10007484_pt1 | contig 15468 bp, 16 predicted proteins | sample Leawel138RmetaG_FD_122245 | JGI IMG/M metagenome (GOLD analysis project Ga0172382, IMG submission 122245) | Leachate microbial communities from a municipal landfill in Southern Ontario, Canada - Leachate well 138R metaG | ecosystem: Engineered > Solid waste > Landfill > Unclassified | place...
ACCGCCTGGTGGCCGCGGTCGCCGAGCACATGGCGCCCGCCGGCGTCATCAAGGGTGCCGGCGGCGGTGACGGGGGACTGTTCAACGGCATCCTGGCCCGGTATCTGGCGCTGGTGGCGACGGCGCTGCCCGGCGACTCCCCGGCCGACGACAAGGCCCGCGAGACAGCGACCGAACTGGTGCTGACCTCGGCGCGCACCGCGTGGGACAACCGGCAGACCGTCGAGGGCCTGCCGCTGTTCGCGGCGTTCTGGGACCGCCCTGCCGAACTGCCGACGGCGGGCAGCGGGGACGCCGAGTTCGTGGATGGCGCGGTCAACTCCTCGGAGATCCCCGAGCGCGACCTGTCGGTGCAGCTTGCCGGATGGATGCTCTTGGAAGCCGCGCATGTTGTGACCGCAGGTGACAGTGACTGAGCAGACCACCGCGCGGGGATTCCCGCTGCTGCCCTCGCGGCTGAGCCGCGGCAGCCAGGCCACCAGAACCACCGACAACACCGCCGCGGCACTGCTGCTGACGTTCACCGTCATCGCCATCCTGTGGGCGAATTCGCCTTGGGCGCAGAGCTATTCGACCCTGCTGGAAACCCACATCGGGTTCGGGTTCGGTGATCACCACTTCGAGATGACGGTCAAGCACCTCGTCAACGACGCGTTGATGACGTTCTTCTTCTTCATCGTCGGGCTCGAGGTGACCCGGGAGTTCACCATCGGCGAGCTCACCGATCGGTCCAGAGCGGCGGTGCCCGTCGTCGCCGCCGCTGCAGGCTTGATCGTGCCCGCCATCGTGTTCCTGGTGTTCAACCCGTCCGGGGACAACGCCCACGCCTGGGGCGTGGTGATCTCGACCGACACCGCGTTCCTGGTCGGTGCGCTGGCCATCATCAAGCCGAAGTTCCCGGCCCGGGTGCGGCTGTTCCTGCTCACGCTCGCCGTGGTCGACGACGTCGGGGCGCTGGTCGCGATCGCGGTGTTCTACTCCGACGCCATCCAGGTCGGGCCGCTGGTCGTCGCGGTCGCCGTGCTCGTCGCGCTGGCGCTGGTGCGGTTCCTGCCTGTGGCGCGCGGCCCGGCCTACGTGGTGCTCGGTGTCGCGCTCTGGGTGGCGCTGTACCTGGCCGGGATCCATCCCACCCTGGCGGGCGTCGCCGTCGCGCTGTTGATCCCGGTGTTCACGCCGGAACGGCGCCCCGTCGAGCGGGCCGTCGACCAGATCCGCGCGTTCCGGCAGTCGCCGAACTCTCAGTACGCGCGCGCCGCGAGTCGCTCGCTGCGGGAGTCGATCTCGATCAACGAGCGGATGCAGACCGCGGTGGGTCCGGCGGTGTCGTTCGTGATCCTTCCGCTGTTCGCGTTGGTCAACGCCGGCGTGCTGCTCGACGGGCAGAGCCTGATGACGGCCCTGCGGTCGCCGCTGACGTGGGGCGTCGTGGCCGGTCTGGTGATCGGCAAGTTCGTCGGCATCACCGGCGCCACCTGGCTGATGCGGCGCACCGGACTGGGCGTGCTCGCGCCGGGGCTGACGCTGCGCCGGATCGCCGGCGGCGCCGCGCTGTCCGGGATCGGGTTCACGATCTCGCTGTTCATCGTCGACATCGCGATCTCCGACTCGAGCCGTCAGGATCAGGCGCGCATCGGCGTGCTGGCCGCCTCGGTCCTCGCGTTCGTGTTCGGCTGGGCGATCTTCCGGATCACCGACTGGCTCAGCCCGCCCGAGCCGGTGGGGTTGAAGCTGCTGCGTCCGGTGGAGCCTGACCGCGACCACGTCCGCGGCAGGTACGACGCGCCGCTGGTCCTCGTCGAGTACGGCGACTTCGAATGCCCGTTCTGCAGCCGGGCGACCGGGGCGATCGACGAGGTGCGCGCCCATTTCGGCGACGATCTGCTGTATGTGTGGCGGCACTTCCCGCTGGAGCGGGCGCATCCGCGCGCGTTCGACGCCGCGCGGGCCAGTGAGGCCGCGGCGCTGCAGGGCAAGTTCTGGGAAATGGCGCATGAACTGTTCGACCACCAGGACGACCTGGAGTGGTCGGACATGTACCGCTACGCGGTGGCGGCCGGGTGTGACATCGAGCAGTTCGATCAGGACGTGCGGGTGCACTCGTCGAAGGTGCTGCACCGGGTGACCGACGACGCCGAGGACGCCGAGGCGATGGACCTCAACGCGACACCGACGCTGTTCGTCAACGGCATCCGGCACAAGGGGCCCTGGGATGCCGCCAGCCTGATCCGGGCGCTGGAAGCGGGGAGGCGCTAGCCGGTCGGTTCGGCTTCGGTCGCGCCGCCGGCCTGCTTGGCGGCCTTGCGGCGCCGGTACCACTCGATGAGCATCGGCAGCACGGACAGGAGCACGATCCCGATGACGATCGGCTCGAGCAACTTCTGGATGACCTCGAACCTGCCCAGCCAGTAGCCGAGCAGCGTCAGGCCCGCGCCCCACACCACCGCGCCGACGGCGTTGTACACCGTGAACACCGCATAGTTCATCTTCGCTGCGCCCGCGGTGATCGGCGCCAGCGTGCGCACGATCGGCACGAACCGCGCGACGACGATCGCGAACGGGCCGCGCTGCTCGAAGAACAGATGCGCCTCGTCGAGATACTTCTGCTTCAGGAACCGCGCGTCCGGCTTGAACATCGCAGTGCCGACGTTGCGGCCGATCCAGTAACCCACCTGTGCGCCGAGCACCGCCGCGATCGGGATGAACACCAGCAGTTGCCACAGCTGGAAGTCGGCGTTGGCGACATTGCCCTCCTTGGACGCCGCCGCCGTGCCCGCCGCCAGCATCCCGGCCACGAACAGCAGCGAGTCGCCCGGCAGGACGGGGAACAGCACCCCGGACTCGACGAAGACGACCACGAGCAGACCGATCAGCGCCCAGGTCCCGAAGTAGCTCAACAGGTTGATCGGGTCCAGGAAATCGGGCATCAGCGCGAGATTGTCGACGACCACGGGTCCCAAGGGTACCGGCGACTTAGGCTGGGTCATGCCCACCCACAAGGCCGTGCAGGTCCCCTCCGCCAACGAAGCGCTCACCCACGTCGAGGTCGACACCCTGCCCCCGCCTGCGGGCCATGTCCGTATCGACGTCGCCGCGTGCGGGGTGTGCGGCACCGACCGGGAATTCCGCGCCGGTCACTTTCCCGGTCTGCAGTGGCCGATCACGCTGGGACACGAGATCGCGGGAACCGTCGCCGAGCTCGGGGACGGCGTCGAGGAGTTCGCGGTCGGCGACCGGGTGGCGGTCGGCTGGTTCGGCGGCAACTGCAACCGCTGCGTCCCGTGCCGCAGGGGTTTCTTCATGCAGTGCGAACGCATGCAGGTGCCGAGCTGGCAGTACCCGGGCGGCTATGCCGAGTCGGTGACGGCGCCCGCGACCGCGCTCGCGCGGATACCGGACGGGCTGTCGTTCGTCGAAGCCGCACCCATGGGCTGCGCGGGGGTGACGACGTTCAACGGCCTGCGCCGGACGCGCGCCAAGGCCGGCGACCTGGTCGCGGTCCTCGGTGTCGGGGGCCTCGGTCACCTCGGCGTGCAGTGGGCGCGGGCCATGGGCTTCGAGACGGTCGCGATCGGCCGCGGCACCGGCAAGGCCGAGGAGGCCACGCAGTTCGGCGCACACCACTACATCGACTCGACCGGGCAGGACGTCGCCGCGGAGCTGACGAAGCTGGGCGGCGCGTCTGTGGTGCTGGCGACGGCGAACAACGCCGCCGCGATGGCCGCGGCCGTCGGCGGCCTGGGTCCGGCCGGCGAGCTCGTCGTCGTCGGGGTCACCGCCGAGAACCTGCCGATCAGTCCGCTCGACCTGATCAACGCCGGGCGCTCGGTGACCGGTCATCCGTCGGGGACATCGCGCGACGTCGAGGAGACGATGCACTTCGCGCTGCTGTCGGGGGTCCGCGCGAAGGTGGAGGAAGTGCCGCTGGCCCGCGCCGCGGCAGCTTATGAGTCGATGGATTCCGGCCGCGCCCGCTACCGGATGGTTCTGACCATGTGAACCGGGCGGGTTCTTGACATACTGCTCGCAACGCCGCCCCAGCCCAACCGCCGGCACCGCCGGCCCCAGCCCAACCGCCGGCCGAGAGGAACCGCCATGCCCATCGCCACGCCCGAGGTCTACGCCGAGATGCTCGGCCGCGCCAAGGAGCACTCGTTCGCGTTCCCGGCCATCAACTGCGTCGGGTCGGAGAGCGTCAACGCCGCCATCAAGGGCTTCGCCGACGCCGGATCGGACGGCATCATCCAATTCTCCACCGGCGGTGCGGAATTCGCGTCGGGCCTGGGTGTCAAGGAGATGGTCACCGGCGCGGTCGCGCTCGCCGAGTTCGCGCATGTGATCGCCGCCAAGTACGACATCACCGTTGCGCTGCACACCGACCACTGTCCGAAGGACAAACTGGACACCTACGTCCGGCCGCTGCTGGCCATCTCGGCCGAGCGCGTGGCGAGGGGGCAGAACCCGCTGTTCCAGTCGCACATGTGGGACGGCTCGGCGGTGCCGATCGACGAGAACCTCTCGATCGCGCAGGAACTGCTCAAGCAGGCCGCGGCCGCCAAGATCATCCTGGAGATCGAGATCGGCGTGGTCGGCGGCGAGGAGGACGGCGTCGAGGCCGAGATCAACGACAAGCTGTACACCACGCCCGAGGACTTCGAGAAGACCATCGAGGCGCTCGGTGCCGGTGAGCACGGCAAGTATCTGCTCGCGGCGACGTTCGGCAACGTGCACGGCGTGTACAAGCCGGGCAACGTGGTGCTCAAGCCCGAAGTGCTGGCCGAGGGGCAGCGCGTCGCGTCGGCCAAGCTGGGGCTGCCGGCGGGGTCCAAGCCGTTCGACTTCGTCTTCCACGGCGGCTCGGGCTCGCTGAAGTCGGAGATCGAGGATTCGCTGCGCTACGGCGTGGTCAAGATGAACGTCGACACCGACACCCAGTACGCGTTCACCCGCCCGATCGTCGGCCACATGTTCACCAACTACGACGGCGTGCTGAAGGTCGACGGCGAAGTCGGCAACAAGAAGGTCTACGACCCGCGCAGCTACTTCAAGAAGGCCGAGGCCGGGATGAGCGAGCGGGTGGTGGAGGCCTGCAAGGACCTGCACAGCGCGGGCCGGAGCGTGTCAGCCGGCTGAGCGAAGTGATTTCGGCGTGTTCAGTCGCGCTGACCGCGACCCGGCACGCCGAAATCGCAGGGGCTGCTACTGCGGGGCCTGGCAGATCTTCCACTCGTCGTCGCGGAACTGCAGATCGAAGCTGCGCGTGGAGCGGGTCTGCGGCGCGAACGCCATGAACGTGGTGACGTTGGCTTCGGCGTGGTCGCCGTTGACGACGATCTGGTCGATGCTGGCGACGACGGGGTAGCGGCCGGCGTCGGCCACCCGCCGGTGCGTCTCGATCCACTTCTTGTCGTCGATGTTGTTGTAGGCCTCCGCGGTCGTGCCGCACGTGATGCTGCGCAGCGTCGCGAGGTCACCCTTCTCGATCGCGGCGTCGTAGTTCTCGATCGTGGACCGGACCCTGTCCTCCTGGGACACGGACGAGCCGGAACCACGGGTCAGCAGCACCGTGCCGAGGATCGCGACGGCGGCCAGCGCGGCGACGACGAGGACGATGGCCACCACCCAGCCCCAGTTGCGCTTCTTCTTCGGCGGTCTTGGTGCGTCCCCGCGCGGCGGGATCATCTGCGGCGCAGCGGGTTTCTGCGGTGCGAACGCTTCGGTGGGTGCGCCCGGATCGTGCACCGAGAACTGCTCGGTGGCCGGATCGGTGGGCCGGTTGATGACCTGCGTGGAGCCGGCGTCGAAACCGGACGGCGCCGTGAACCGCCGCTCGCCGGGCTGGTCCGGATCTTCGTCCTGCTGCTCGGCGGGGGCGAAGACCTCCGTCGCGGGCTCATGCTCGGAATCGGCCCCGGAAAGAACCTCGGTCTCGGGTTCGGCGGACGAGGGATCCTGGTCGGAGTTGTCAGGCCCTCCTGCGTTCGACATACCGCGGAGCTTAGCCATCCGCGGTGACGCCCGCCCACGGCCACACGGCACAATGGGGCGCATGACTCGGATGGGCGATCTTCTCGGACCCGAACCTGTGTTTCTGCCCGGCGATCCCGCCGCCGAGGCCGAGCTCGATGCGTCGGAGAACCCCGCCATCGTCGCCGCCGCGCACCCGGCCGCGTCGATCGCCTGGGCGGTGCTCGCCGAACAGGCACTCGACGCCGAGCAGGCCGTCACCGCGTACGCCTACGCCCGCACCGGCTACCACCGTGGCCTCGATGCATTGCGCCGCAACGGCTGGAAGGGCTTCGGCCCGGTGCCGTTCGCGCACGAGCCCAACCAGGGGTTCCTGCGCTGCGTGGCGGCGCTGGCCCGCGCGGCCGAGGCGATCGGGGAGCTGCCGGAGTATCAGCGCTGCCTGGATCTGCTCGACGACTGCGATCCCACGGCCCGCGCCGAACTCGGGCTGAACTGAACTCGGGCTGGAACTAGCGCTTCCGGCTTTCGCACTCGCAGTCCGCGGCGGTGTCCGGCGGTTCGACCTGCACGGTGGAGTGGTCGAGGCCGCGCGCGGCCAGCACGGCCCGCGCGTCGTCGAGGATCTGAGCGGAGTCGCGGTCGCTGGTCAGATGGGCGGTGACCATGTCCTTTCCTGGCACCAGCGTCCACACGTGCAGGTCGTGGACCTCGGTGACCCCGTCGACGGCGCCGAGGGCCGCGCGCAGCTCCTCGACGTCGATGTGACGCGGTGAGGATTCCGACAGGATCCGCAGCGCCGCCCTGGCCAGGGAGATGGCCCTGGGCAGCACCCAGAGTGCGACGAGCACCGCGACGACGACGTCGGCGTACGGCCACCGCGTGGTGACGGTGACGATGCCCGCGATCAGCACACCGATGCTTCCGACGGTGTCGGCGACGACTTCCATGTAGGCGCCCTTGACCGCCAGGCTCTCCTTGGAGTGCGAGCGCAGCAGCAGCACCACCACGGCGTTGGCCAGCAGTCCGGCCAGCGCGACGACGATCATCGGGACGCCCGGGACGTCGGGCGCGTCGCCGAGTCGCTCGAATGCCTCGTAGAGGATGAACCCGGCCACGCCGAACAGCAGCGCCGCATTGGCGACAGCGGTGAACACCTCGGCGCGGTGCCAGCCGTAGGTGCGTGACGGCGACGTGCTGCCGCGCCTGGCGAGCAGGACTGCGGTCAGCCCCATGAACATCGCGACCAGGTCGGTCAGCATGTGGCCGGCGTCGGCCAGCAGTGCGATCGAGTTGATGGCCAGCGCGGTGCTCAGCTCGACGATGAAGAACACCGTCAGGATCGCGGCCCCGAGGACCATGCGCGACACCTTGGTGTCACCGCCGTGGCTGTGGTCGTGTCCGGCACCCATGGCCAGAAATATATGCGCAAAGACGCATATGTGACAAGCGTCAGGTCCAGGCCGACCAGAACCGGGTCAGCTGACCGCCGATGGCCGACAGGGCGGGCGGCACGCCGGAGAGCTCGAACAGCCAGTACACCGCGCCGAAGAACCACTGGTTCAGTGGCGGCGCGATGAGCAGGATCAACAGGATGAAGAAACCCCACTGTTTGGCCGGGTTCAGCGCGCGCTGCGTGTCGGGGCTCAGATGTGGCTCGAGCGCGCCGTAACCGTCCAGGCCCGGAATCGGAAGCATGTTCAGCAGCAGTGCGGTGACCTGCAGGAAACCCAGAAACGCCACCCCGGCCCAGAACACCGAATGGGCCGGGTCGTACAGCAGCCGGGTCAGCGCGAGCAGCAGCACCGCGAAGATCAGGTTGACTCCGGGACCGGCCAGGCTCACCAATGTCTTCTGCCGGTCCGTCATGTAGGCCGTCTGCACGTAGACCGCCCCGCCGGGCAGCCCGATTCCGCCGAGGGCGATGAACAGCACCGGCAGACCCAGCGACAGCAGCGGGTGCGAATACTTCAGCGGGTTGAGCGTCAGGTAGCCGCGCACCGCGACGTCGCGGTCGCCGAACCGGTAGGCCGAATACGCGTGCCCGAACTCGTGCAGGCACAACGTCACCAGCCAGCCGAAGATGACGAACACGAACACGCCGATGTAGGCGACGGGCTCGATCCGCCCGGCGGACGTCCACGCCAGGGCTCCGCCGGCCGCGGTGACCGCGACCAGGGCAAGGAAGATCGGGCTCGGTCGTACCGACTGGTGCAGTGGCCGAACACTCACCCCACGAAAGCTACCGCTGTGAGATGGTGCACATCGTGCGACCACCGAGCCTGCCCGCACCGCCACCGCTCGCACCGGTCTTCGGCGGTCTGTACGCCGCCGCGTTCGGAATGGGCGGACAGGCGATCGTGGCGCAGATGGTGCGGCGGTACGGGCCGGTGGTGGCGTTGCCGGTGCTGGGCTTCGGGAAGGTGGTCGCCGTCGCCGACGCCGCACTGGCCAAGCAGGTGTTCACCGAGAATCCCGACGTGCTGCTGGGCGGCGAGGGAGTCGGACCGGCGGCGGCGATCTACGGTCCGCGGTCGATGTTCGTCCTTGAGGAGCCCGGGCACCTGCGCAGGAGGCGGTTGCTGACCCCGCCGCTGCACGGCGAGCTGCTCGGCAGCTATGTGCCCATCATCGAGTCGTCGACCCGGTCGGCGATGGCCACCTGGCCGGTCGGGCGGCCGATGCGGATGCTCGATGCCGCGCGTGAACTCACCTTGGACGTCATCGTTCAGGTGGTCTTCGGGGTGCACGACCCCGAGTCGGTGGCCCGGTTTGGCAAGCCGTTCCACGAACTGCTCGACCTCGCGCTGTCCGAGGAGACGCCGGTGCGCTACGCGCTGCGGCGGTTCGGCGCGTTGCGCCGCTGGGGCAGGCTTTCCGACGCCAACCGCAGGATCGACGAACTGGTGCTGCCGCTGATCGCCGAACGCCGGTCCGATCCGTTGTCCGCCGAACGCGCCGACATTCTCAGCATGCTCGCCAACTCGCACACCGATGACGGGGAAACCCTGTCGGACAACGAGATCCGCGACGATCTCATCACCCTGATGCTGGCTGGGCACGAGACCACCGCGACCACGCTGTCGTGGCTGATCGACCTGCTGCTGCACCATCCGCGGGCCCTGGCCCGGGTGCGCGCTGAAGCAGTGTCCGGCGACACCGGCTACACCGAGGCCGTCATCGCCGAGACCCTGCGGCTGCGGCCCGCCGCGCCGATCACCGGCCGGATGACCACGGGTCCCTACCGGCTGGGCGACTACACGCTGGAGCCCGATACCCGCATCGTGCTGCTGCTCGACGTCATCAACCGGGACCCCGACACCTATCCGCAACCCGACGAGTTCAGGCCGGAGCGCTTTCTGGGCTCCCGGCCGCACCCGTACGCGTGGATCCCGTTCGGCGGCGGGGTCAAACGGTGCATCGGCGCCGCCTTCGCCATGCGGGAGTTGACGACCACGTTGCACACCGTGTTGCGGGAAGGCGAACTGGAGCCTGTCAGCGCCCGCCCGGAGACGCCGCCGTTGCGGGCCGCGCCGGTCCTGGTGCCCCGGGACGGCACCAGGGTCAGGTTCACCCCCGCCCGACCCGCAGCCAGCCCTCGGTGTGCCGATAGAACGTCGACCGTCTGACCGGTCGCTTGCCGGCCACCCCGTCGCGCACCACCAGCGCGCCGGTGGTGCCGAGCTGAGCGGCACGGCCGCTGATCCACCGCTTCGGCCGCGCCCGGCCCGAGAACACCCCGGCCCGGAGCCCGGGCATCGCCGCGGTCGGCTCGACGCGCACACCGGTGACCTCGCCGTCGAACAGCCGCTCGTCGTCGACGACGGCCTCGCCGCGTAGCGTGCGCTGCCCGGCCGGAGCCAGCCACAGCGCCGCCTCGGTGATGACGGTTCCCGTCTCGTCCCGGATGAGCGGCACCCTGGTCGCGGCCTGCGTGCGGGCGCGGCGGCCCTGCCACGGATGCCGCACGTGGGCGACCTCGATGTCGAGCCGGTCGGCGCGCAGCAGCCGGGTCAGGACTTGCGACAGGTCCCGGTCGGTGCCCACCACGATGAGACGCCGGTAGCCGACGAGACCGTCGGCGTCGGCGGAATCCAGGACCGGAAGGTCGCGCAGGGCGCGGGGGACCCGGCGTTGGCCCAGGCGCACGATCGCGACTGTTGACAGGTCCAACTCGTTCCTTGAGATATGGTGGGTCACCGGCTGCACACTGTATCGAGCGCAGCTCGAGCGGAAAAACTAGCGGGAAGACGCGAAGGACTGCGATGCCGGCAATCGTCCTCATCGGCGCCCAGTGGGGTGACGAGGGCAAAGGTAAGGCCACCGACCTCCTCGGCGGACGTGTCCAGTGGGTCGTCCGCTACCAGGGCGGCAACAACGCCGGGCACACGGTGGTGTTGCCCACGGGGGAGAACTTCGCGCTTCACCTGATTCCGTCGGGGATCCTCACCCCGGGCGTGACCAACGTGATCGGCAACGGCGTGGTCGTGGACCCCGGTGTGCTGCTCGCCGAGCTCAAGGGGCTCGAGGAGCGCGGCGTGGACACCGAGCGGCTGCTGATCTCCGCCGACGCACATCTGCTGATGCCCTACCACGTCGCGATCGACAAGGTGGTGGAGCGCTACGCGGGCAGCAAGAAGATCGGCACCACCGGCCGCGGTATCGGGCCCTGCTACCAGGACAAGATCGCCCGCCAGGGCATCCGCGTCGCCGACGTCCTCGACCCGGCACTGCTCGCCGAGAAGATCGAGGGCGCGCTGGAACTGAAGAACCAGGTGCTGGTCAAGATCTACAACCGCAAGGCGCTCGATCCCGCGGAGGTGGTCGAGAACCTGCTCGAACAGGCCGACGGGTTCAAACACCGCATCGCCGACGCCCGGCTGCTGCTCAACGAGGCGCTCGAGCGCAACGAGACGGTGCTGCTCGAGGGCTCACAGGGCACCCTGCTCGACGTCGACCACGGCACGTATCCCTTTGTCACATCCTCGAATCCGACGGCCGGCGGCGCGTCGGTGGGATCCGGCATCGGGCCCACCCGGATCACCACGGTGCTCGGAATCCTGAAGGCCTACACCACCCGCGTCGGTTCCGGGCCGTTCCCCACCGAACTGTTCGACGATCACGGCGCCTATCTCGCCAAGACCGGTGGCGAGGTCGGTGTCACCACAGGCCGGGCGCGCCGCTGCGGGTGGTTCGACGCCGTCATCGCCCGCTATGCCACCCGGGTCAACGGCATCACCGACTACTTCCTCACCAAACTCGACGTGCTGTCCAGCCTGGAGACCGTGCCGATCTGTGTCGGCTACAGCGTGGACGGCAAGCGCACCGACGAGATGCCGATGACCCAGAGCGACATCGCGCGTGCCGAGCCGATCTATGAGGAACTGCCCGGCTGGTGGGAGGACATCAGCGGGTGCCGCACGTTCGACGAACTACCCGCCAAGGCGCGCGACTACGTCCTCCGGTTGGAAGACCTTGCCGGAGCACATGTCTCGTGCATCGGCGTGGGGCCCGGCCGCGATCAGACCATCGTGCGGCGCGACGTCCTGGCCGCACGGTGACCGACTACGGGCTGGATCCGCGGCGCGTCGACCCCGAATACGATCGCCACGGCGGTTTCCCGGTGTTCGAGGCCGCCGATCCCGGGCCGGGATTCGGGCGTTTCCTCACCGCGATGCGGCAGGCGCAGGATCTCGCCGTCTCGGTGAACCCGGATCCCGACACCTGGGACGAGGCCGCCGACCGGGTCGAGGAACTGGTCAAGCTGCTCGACCCGTTCCGGGCCGGTGAGGGTGCCGGTCCGGCCAACCGGGTGCCGTCGTTGCCGGGTGCGGGCAGCCTGTTGATGCCGCCGTGGACGGTGACGAGGTTCGAAGCGGACGGCATCGAGCTGGAGGTCACGTTCAGTCGCTACCACGTGGGCGGCAACTCCGCCGTGCACGGCGGAGTGCTGCCACTGTTGTTCGACTCGATGTTCGGCATGGTCATCCACGCGACCGGCCGGCCGATCAGCCGCACCGCGTTCCTGCACGTGGACTACCGCAAGGTGACGCCGATCGACACCGTGCTGACGGCGCGGGGCTGGCTGCGCGAAGCCGAGGGGCGCAAGGCGTTCGTCAACGCCGAGTTGCTCGACGCCGACGGCAATGTGCTCGCCGAGTCGAACGGACTGATGATCCGGCTGCTGCCCGGGCAGCCGTAACGGACGCCTCTGTGGGGAGGTCGGGGATGGGGTTACGCGAGTTCCTCCTCACCTGGTGGCGACAGCCGCACGAATTTGATTGGACCGCAAGGTACTTTCGCGCCCGCGGACTGTTGCGGCTGCATCAGGTGTTCATCGGATGCTTCTCGCTGCTGTACGGCCTGACCGCGCTGCTGACCGTGGTGTGGGCCTACTACGACGGGGGATCGGTCGCGGCTCGCGTCCTGGTTATCTCGATCGCCGCCAGTTCCTGTGTGCTCGGCGTGATCTGGGTCTTCGGACCGTGGCCCACCGAGCGCCAATCCGTGGCGTTCGCGGTGTACGCCGACGTCGCGGTGGTCGCGGTGATGGCCTGCTACCAGGACGCGTTCACCGCGATGCCCGGGCTGGCGCTGTTGGCGGCCAACGGGATCTACATCGTCGTGGTGCACGGTCCGCGGGCGCTGGTGCTGCATCTGGCGTTCACGGCGGCGGTGTTCGCGGTGACCTACTGGTTGGCGATCGCCCAGGCCACGGCGCCGGTGTCGGTTATCACGGTGCGTCTGCTCGTGCTGTTGCCGACGGTCATCGGTGTCCCGGTGATCGTGCAGTCGTATCTGCTGGCCTTGCGGATGGGCGCCGACGATGCGCTGCACGACCCGCTGACCCGGTTGTACAACCGGCGCGGGCTCGACGTCCACCTCGCCGAGCTGGTGGCGCCCGGCGGCGTGCAGGTCGGGGTGCTGGCCCTCGACATCGACAAGTTCAAGGCGATCAACGACCGCCACGGTCACGACGCCGGCGACCGGGTACTGGTCGCGGTGGCCGAGGCAGCCCGAACCGCGGTCACGGACCTGGGGGTGCGGTCCGTGACGGCCCGCACCGGCGGCGAGGAATTCGTCGTGGTCGTCGAGGGGGGAACGCAGACCGTGCGGCGCCTTGCGACGCTGCTGCACGACGCGGTGGCGCGCTGTGACGCCGCGACGGTGCCGACGGTGAGTATCGGGGCGGCCGCGGCGCGCGTCGACGGCGACCTCGGCGGTGCCGTACGGACCATGATCGAGCTGGCCGATGCGGCCATGTATCGCGCCAAGCATGCCGGCGGCAACCAGACCGTGATCGTCGGCGACGCCGTAGCTGCCGGAGATTGAGGGGCGGGCGTGCCAACATGAGGCGATGACCACGCATCCGGCGGACCGCCATCTGCGTTACCTGACCACTCCGCGCGCCGCGGCGTTCGCCGGTGTGCTGTTCGCGCTGTTGTTCGGCGCGGCGCTGGTGGTCATCCGTACATCGGTGCCCGGTTCCGAACACCGGCTGCGGATCGCCGTGGTGCTGATGCCGTTCGCCGGCATCGCGTTCCTGTGGTTCATCGGGGTGGTGCGTGACGGGCTGGGCGCGCTGGAGGACAAGTTCTTCTCGACGGTCTTCCTCGGCAGCGGGCTGCTGTTCCTGGCGATGATCTTCGCTTCGACGGCCGTCGGAGCCGGCCTGATCGCCGCCACGGAGTTCGCCGGGCAGGGTGCGCGCACCGAGGTCACGGAGTTCGGTCACGCGCTGCTGGTCTCGCTGTCCGACACCTACGCGCTGCGGATGGCCGCGGTCTTCATGATGTCGCTGGCCACCATCTGGCTGCGGACCCGGCTCATGCCGACCTGGCTGGTGATCGTCACCTACGTTGTGGCCCTGTGCGTCCTGGTCGGCAGCGACACCACCCCGTGGATGACGGTGGCGTTCCCGATCTGGGTGCTGATCGTCAGCCTGCTTCTGCTCGTGCGCGCAGGCGTCATCGATCTTCCAGACGCAGAGCGCTCGCCGGACACAGCTTGACCGCTTCCCGCGCGTGCTCGGCGGCGTCGCCGGTGACCTCGTCCTCGAGCACGACGACGATGCCCTCGTCGTCCTGATCGAACACCTCACGGGCGACCATCACGCAGTTACCGGCCTGGATGCACAGCTCACGATCCGCTGAAACCCTCATCTACCAGGTCACCTCCAACGATTTCAGACCGTAGATGAAATGGAACGACCGGAACGGCACATCGTCGAATTCGCCGGCCGGCGCCAGCGTCGGAAAGCGGCGCAGCAGTGCGGGGAACGCGATCTGCATCTCCATCCGGGCCAGCGGCGCGCCGAGGCAGTGGTGCACCCCGTGCCCGAACGCCAGGTGCCCCATCGCTCCCCGGGTGATGTCGAAAACCTCGGGGCGCTCGATGAATTCGTCGTCGCGGTTGCCCGAGGGCAGAGACGCGAACACCAACTGCCCCGCGGGAATCGAGACACCGGCGATCTCGACATCGGTGGTGGTGATGCGCGGGATCGCGGTGTGCACGATCGACAGCCAGCGCAACAGCTCCTCCACCGCCGGCGCCACCGCGTCCGGGTCCTCGCGCACCGCGGCGAGCTGCTCGGGATGGCGCAGCAGCGCGAGGGTGCCCAGCGCCAACATGTTCGAGGTGGTCTCGTGGCCGGCCAGCAGAAGCAGACCGGCGATCCCGACCAGTTCGTCGTCGGTCAGCTCGGCGCCGTGTTCGCGCACGAGCATCCCGAGGATGTCGTCGCCGGGATTGGTCCTGGCCCCCGCGACGAGGCTGCCCATATAGGCGCGCCCCTCCCGCGCCAGCTCGATGCGCTCGGGGATCGGGATCGACAGGTCGAGTTGGCGTGCGCTGCGGCGCTGGAAGTCGTCGCGGTCGGCGTACGGCACACCGAGAAGCTCACAGATCACCAGGGACGGGATCGGCAGCGCGAAGTGCTGCACCAGGTCGGCTGAGGCTTCTCCGTCTCGGGCCGCCGCCAGCGCGTCCAGTTGCGCGTCGACGATCTCGGCGATGCGGGGCTGCAACCGCCTCATCCGCCGGAGCGTGAACTCGGGGGTGAGCATGCGGCGCAGGCGCTGGTGCTCGGGAGGGTCGAGCCCGAGGAGGTTTCCGGCCCGGCTGCGCGCCTGTTCGTCCTCGTCGATCGGGGGAGCCCCGGGAACCACGAAGCCGGGCGGGCGGGTGTTGGAGAACCGTGTGTGGTCCGACAGCACGGTCTTGACGTCCTCGTGGCGGGTCACGAGGTACGCCGACATCCCGAAGGCGCTGGTGATCACCCGCACGCCCTCGGTTTCGCGGATCTCGCGCAGCTGCGGCGTGGGATCGAACCCGTCGCGCCGCATGTGCACCGGCGGTAACTCGGGTCGGACGGCCTGGCTCATCTATCGACGCTACCTGCCGCGGGAGGGTCCGTCCTCGCGCAGCGCGGGCCACCAGATCCGCGGTCCGATGAGCGTGAACAGCGCGGGGATGATGACGGTGCGGACGACGAAGGTGTCG
>Ga0172382_10007490_pt1 | contig 15462 bp, 16 predicted proteins | sample Leawel138RmetaG_FD_122245 | JGI IMG/M metagenome (GOLD analysis project Ga0172382, IMG submission 122245) | Leachate microbial communities from a municipal landfill in Southern Ontario, Canada - Leachate well 138R metaG | ecosystem: Engineered > Solid waste > Landfill > Unclassified | place...
GAGAATGGCAAAGCGAGGTATGTCCACCAGATGGGGATCGAGAGCACCATGGTGCTCTCGGCATACTCGCGCATTTCACCCATACCGACCGTGGTACGCCAGGCCAGCACAAACGCTACTGCTGCCAGCAACAGGCAGGCAATCGCGTCAAGAACACGTGTTAGCGAGCGCGGAGCCCACAAGGTGAAAAAGTCTACAAACACATTACCGCGCTTGAGCTCGCAATAGGGCAGGCACAGCGCAACGGCAATGGCAGTCAGCATTTGCACCAGCTCGTAGTCGCCGGGCAAGCCCTTTTGCAAAAACGTTCGCCCGAAAATACTGGTTACGGACAACAGGGCTTCCACCACAAAAAGGAGGAAGCCCAGCCCCGCCAGACCGGCACAAAAACGTTCAACGTAGTGACGAACTTGCGAGATGGAGGAGGTCATTTTGCGTCTGTGTATTTCTTGACCAAAGCAACGGCCTCGTCATAGAGCGCCTGGCCGTCTTTGCCTTTCTTGGATACATCGGCAATCCACTCTTTGGCGATGTTATCTGAGGCCACCTTGAGCTTGGCCACTTCGGATTGCGGCAACTGGGAAATCTTGTTGCTGCGACCTTCTGTTGCCTTGAGACCGGCCGCATCACCCTCGGCGAAGACACCGGCTACCCATGCCGAATGCTCACGACCACTGTTGTCATCGATGACTTTCTTGAGCTCGGGCGACAGGCTGTCGTACTTTTTCTTGTTCATGGCGAAGATCATGGTCGATGTCGCCATACCACGGCCTTGATCGTCAAGGACCTCGATGTGATTGGTGGCCAACTCATTGAGCTTGACCGAAGGAACAACTTCCCACGGCACAATCATGCCATCAACGACGCCTTTGGACATGCCTTCAACGGCTTGCGGCAACGGCATGCCCATGGCAGATGTACCAATGTCGGTAAGGAACTTGTTGCTCAGGCGCGAGGCCGCACGAACCTTGAGCCCTTTCAGGTCTTCTGCCGTGGCAACGTCTTTATTACGCAAATGGAAATGGTTGGGACCGTTTGTCCAGACGGCAATCGTCTTGAGGCCGGCAAACTCTTCTTGCGCATTTTTTTCCGTGAAGTCCCACAACGCGCGGGCGGTGCTGGCATGGTCAGTTGCGAAGAACGGGGCCTCGAAAATCTCGGAGACCGGGAAACGACCAGGGGTATAGCCCGGCAACGTCCAGACAACGTCAGCGATACCATCGCGAGCGTGGGTCAGAAGCTGCGCCGGCGACCCCCCCAGCTGCATGGCAGGATAGATCTGGCACTCGATCTGGCCATTTGACTCTTTATTGATTTTCTCGCACCAGGGTTCCATCATTTTGGTTTGAGCAATTGCAACGGCAGGCAAAAAGTGCGCAACTTTAAGCACGACTTTTTCGGCACTGGCCTGAGCGGTAAGGCCAGCTGCCAGAAGAACGCCAGCAAGGGTTCGATGAACAAGTTTCATAGTGTCTCCGTGAAATCAAATTGTGAAACGCAAGCCGGTTACAGCCATTCGAGAACGGCCTGCTTTGGTGCAGCAAAACGCGTTTAGCTGGCAATAATGTCAGCAGGCACATCAGCCCGGCAACCGGGGCAAATGCGCCAACAGCAAATAGTCAGCCAAACTGACTTTTACTGTCATATAAGATAACATGATTCGCCTAAGATTCAGAAGGTTATCTGAATGAAACCGGCTATTCCGTCTCAAAAAACGGGCCTAATTATAAACCCTGATTTACAAAATATTTTCACGTCTGCACGCCGTGGTTACACAATAATCAGCACACTGAACCTGAACCATGCCGGTGCACTGACGCAACGCGCCTGAAATGAACACGCCGAAAAAAAACCGCCGGAAAATAGCGGTTATTTTTTCGGACAGGGGACTCTGCAAGGCCCCGGCTGCACCTTACATGGGAACGACGCGCGCCGGCCCCTGGCCGCTGACAACTCGCACACGTTGCCCCGGAGAAACAGCCACATCGGCTGCCTGGGCAATGACCCGGGTTTCACCGTTGTCGAGCTGAACCGTTATTTCAAGACCCTGGGTTTTACCGACCTGGTTTTCAATGGTGTTACCCAGCAAGCCACCCAGAATGGCACCACCAACGGTTGCAATAGCACGACCCGACCCACCCCCGATAGCATTGCCGGCAACGCCGCCCAGGGCGCCACCCGCAACCATGCCTGCCCCGGAAGAACGATCGTTCTGGATCGTGACAGGACGCACAGCCACGACGGTGCCCAAGCGAACGATTTGCTCTTGTTGAGCCTGACCATAGGTGTAAACCGAGCTGGAGGCCGACGGATTGGCACAACCCGTAATGACAGCCAGACTGCCCACAGCCGCCGCCAGACCAACCAGGCGGGTACGGCGCGGCGCGGCATTGGCAGAAACGAGAGTCGAATTCATGAAAGCTCCTGTTGTCGCCCTTGCACAGGGCAACCCGAAATTAATTTGATGCGGGCAAGTCAAACCCGTAGTGCTGTTTGAGCATGGCCGAAATTTCACCACGGGCGGGCTGATGATTTTGCGGCCCTCGTGAACCGATTTTAATAGCACCCATAACGTTCGCCAAACAGCACGCTTCACGCAAGGCCCAGCCTTCAGACAACCCGAGCAGCAGCCCGGCACGGTGGGCATCGCCGCAGCCGGTAGGATCGACCACATCTGTGACTTTGACAGGATCAATGTGGACAGGGTTCCCGTTCTCGAACAAAGTTGCCCCCTCGGCACCGCGTGTAACGACAATCGCTTTCATGCCACGCGACAGGTCTGCCATGCTGACCCCTGTTCGCTGCTCGATAACGCTGGCTTCGTAGTCATTGGCAGTCAGCATGGTTGCCAGGCCAATCATCTGCCTCAGGTCATCGCCAGAAAACAGCGGCATGGCCTGACCCAGGTCAAAAACAAACGGGATCCCGCCGTCTTTCATGCGCTGGGCATGCGCAAACATACCCTCTTTGGAATCGGGCGACACAATGCCCCACACCGCATCAACACCGGAAAAATCGTTCTCGGCCGAACGCACCATGGCACCCGGGTGGAACGACGCAATCTGGTTGTTATCAAGGTCGGTGGTAATGAAACACTGTGGCGTGAACATGTCGGGGATGACCCGCACCATGCTGACATCAATGCCCAGCGCGCCCATGTATTGCAGGTAATCTGTGGCATCGACCCCCACCGTACCGACAGGCACAGGGTTGCCACCCAACAGGCGCAGGTTATAGGCAATGTTGCCGGCACACCCACCATACTCTTTGCGCATCGATGGCACAAAAAACGAAACGCTCAGCGACTGAATGCTTTCGGCCAGAATGTGGTCTTTGAAGTGACCCTCAAATACCGCAATCGTGTCAAATGCGACCGAGCCGCACACCACTATCTTGTTCGCCATCTCAATCCTTTGGGGGAAAAAATTTTTTGATCTGAAAACCATTGATCTGCAAGCCATTTGTCGGCACCCGCTGCGTCAGGCGCACTTCCTGGCCAGCACCAAACGGGCCTTGCAACTGACGCCCGTCAAGATAGTCGGCGGGCTGATACACGCGGCGCGCAACGACAGCCCCCGACAAGTCGGACATCTCGAGCATCAATGCCGGCCACTGCTGATCCTTGTCAAGGGTATTGCGCATCACAACCGTCAGCGCCATGCTGGCAGAGTCATCCGGAACGACCTGCAGGGTAGAGTCCATGATTGAAATACGATCGAGGCGCTGCGGATAGTCAACGGTGCAATCGAGCGAATCACAGGCTTTTTCCAGCAACGGCCGCAGCTGCGGTGCTTCAGTGGCAATTTGCGCCCTGAATGCATACATCAGCAAACTGACTACAGCCACCAGAACCAGCACAACAGCCAACCAGCGCAAGAGGCCAAAACCACCATTATCAGCGCGGTGACGACCCGGCAAAAGGTCAGACCCGGTACGGGCGCCCCCCCTGTAGCGGCGCGGCTCTACAAATACAGCCGGCGCCTCAGGCGAACTTGCCGAATCGGCAGGAACAGGATCCTGGTCTTGCCCGGGAAGCACGAAGTGCGGCTCTTGCGCCGGGAATGACTCATGCCCCCCCGAAATGCGCGGGGTAGCAGGGCCTGCGACAACCGGCCTTTCATCGGCAGGCGGCGTGCCAGCCCCTGCCACAATGACCGGAGCTGACGCTGTTTCTTTGTCATCGACGACCGCATCAAAGCCATCAAAAATGGCAGCACACTGCTCACAACGGATGTAGCCCTTGCGGCGCTTCATCTGCTCGACACTTGCGGAAAATACCGTGCCGCATTCAGGGCACTGCGTCGTCAGGTTCATGAACACACCGCCTTCCCGACACTAGACACTGCGTTGCCCGTGCAAACACACCCAGCCATCGCGCGATTTCCAGACCGACATGGCCAGCCAGGGGGCATACGCCTGGGCGACCTCGCTGGCCTGACGCTCAAGCACGCCCGACAACACCAGATGACCACCCGGCGCAACGCGGTTGGCGAGCATGGGCGCCAGCACTTTCAGGGGGTTGGACAAGATATTGGCAACGACCACTTCAAAGCGGCCCTCGGGCAAGGCATCAGGCAGGCCGGCCTGCAGCTCGACCCCGTTAACCTTGGCGTTGTAGTGCGTGGCCGTGACCGCCTGGGAGTCGATATCGACGGCCCAGGCCGGGCCACACCCCAGTTTGCGCGCGGCAATGGCCAAAATACCCGAGCCGCAGCCATAATCGAGCAAGGTCGGCTGACCCTGCATGTCGGCAGACAACCATTCGAGACATAAGTGCGTGGTCGGATGACTGCCTGTGCCAAAGGCCAGGCCTGGATCAAGCTCAAGGGTAATGATGTCTTTGCGATGCGGCACAATGGGGTCATCGCGATGCCAGCTGGGCACAATCCAGATACGGTCACCCACTTCAATAGGGCCAAACTGCGACTGGGTAAGGCGCACCCAGTCGGCATCAGGCACCTCGCGGGTTGTCCAGACATCGAGGTTGACAGTGGCGCCAAGCTGGTCCCTGACCTCTTCAAGCACCTGCTGCGGGTCAACCCCATCGGGCAACAGGGCCACGACCCGATTGTGCTGCCAGGCATGCACCTCGGGCTCAAGACCTGGCTCGCCAAACAACGGCTGTTCTACATCGGTATCACGGTCGGCATCTTCTACCGACACTGACAACATACCGGCCTCGAGCAGCGCATCAGACAAGGCTTCTGCAACTGACTCGGGGCAATTCAACACCAGTTCACGCATGAGTATTCCGGAAATAAGACACAGACTGGATCAGGGCCGCTGCGAGAGTTTGTGCTCGAGATAGTGAATGCTGGTTCCCCCCTCGATGAAACGGGCGTCCTGCATCAGTTCGCGATGCAACGGAATGTTGGTTTGAATGCCTTCAACCACCATTTCGGACAGCGCAATCTGCATGCGGGCAATCGCCTGTTCGCGGGTATCACCATACGTAATGAGCTTGCCGATCATGGAGTCGTAGTTCGGCGGAATGCTGTAGCCACTGAATACATGGGAATCGAGCCGCACCCCCATACCGCCCGGCGCATGCCATGCGGTAATTTTGCCAGGGCTGGGCGTGAACTTGAACGGATCTTCGGCATTGATGCGGCATTCAATGGCATGGCCACGCAACTGGATATCGCGCTGGCGCAATGTGAACTTTTCGCCGGCCGCAATACGAATTTGCTGGGCAACCAGATCGACACCGGTGACCATTTCGGTGACCGTATGCTCGACCTGAATACGGGTGTTCATTTCAATGAAGAAGAACTCGCCCTCTTCGTACAGGAACTCGAACGTCCCGGCACCGCGGTAGCCCATTTTGCGGCAGGCTTCAGCACAGCGTTCACCAATGCGTTCAATAAGCTTGCGCGGGATATGCGGTGCGGGCGCCTCTTCGATGACTTTCTGGTGACGACGCTGCATGGAGCAGTCACGCTCGCCCAGCCATACGGCATTGCGACCACCATCGGCCAGCACCTGGATTTCCACGTGTCGCGGATTTTCCAGGAATTTTTCCATATAGACTTCGGGGTTGTTGAACGCTGCACCCGCTTCAGTACGGGTCATGGCCACTGCATTCAGCAAAGCGGCTTCGGTATAAACCACCCGCATGCCACGACCACCGCCACCGCCGGCCGCCTTGATGATGACCGGATAGCCGACATCGCGTGCCATGCGCAAAATTTCTTGCGGATCTTCGGGCAAAGCACCTTCGGAACCCGGCACCACGGGCACACCGGCTTCAATCATGGCTTTTTTGGCTGAAACCTTGTCCCCCATGGTGCGGATGGTTTCAGGGCGAGGGCCAATGAATACAAAACCGCTTTTTTCGACACGCTCGGCAAAGTCGGCATTTTCGGACATGAAGCCATAACCGGGGTGAATGGCCTCGGCATCAGTGACTTCGGCAGCCGCGATAATGGCCGGCATGTTCAGGTAACTGTCTTTGGCAGGCGCAGGGCCAATACACACAGACTCGTCAGCCAGTTTCACATACTTGGCATTACGGTCGACATCGGAGTGAACCACGACTGTTTTTACGCCCAGCTCGCGACAAGCCCGCTGAATGCGCAAGGCAATTTCACCACGATTGGCAATCAGGATTTTTTCAAACATGGGTTAGCCAATAACAAAGAGCGGTTGACCATACTCGACCGGCTCACCGTTTTCTACCAGAATTTCTTTGATGACACCGGTTTTATCAGCCTCGATTTCGTTGAGCAGCTTCATGGCCTCAATGATGCACAGGGGCTCGCCTTCTTTGACCGACTGACCGACCTCGACGAAGGGCGACGCACCCGGATTTGGTGCGCGGTAGAAGGTACCGACCATCGGCGCCTTGACCAGATGGCCCTGGGGCACTTTGGGTGCGGCTTCGGCTGCCGGCGCTGCAGCGGCAGGAGCGGCATGCACAGGCGCAGCCTCGGGCGCATAAGCCACAGGCTGAACGGTCTGAGAGAACTTGACGATTCTGACTTTGCCTTCACCTTCGGTGATTTCGAGTTCGGCAATACCCGAATCGGCAACCAGATCGATCAGGGTTTTCAATTTTCTGAGGTCCATACAAACTTCCCGTAACGCGGCACCAGACCCCTTTGGGCGGTACTCGAGTGATGATTGATAAAAACTAATAGCGAATATCGTTCGCCTATTGAGCCAAAGCGTAACGAACCGCTGCTTCGTACCCGTAGGCCCCCAACCCGACAACGACACCAACTGCCTGATCCGACAAGTACGAATGGTGGCGGAATGGCTCGCGTTTGTGCACGTTGGAGATATGTACTTCGATGAATGGCAAACCGACACCGGCAAGCGCATCACGAATGGCGACGCTGGTGTGGGTGTAAGCCCCTGCATTGATGATGATGAATTCGGTTTCGTCGTGCCGAGTGGCCTGAATGCGATCGACCAGCTCGCCTTCGTGGTTGCTTTGAAACACAGCCAGGCCTGCGCCGGCTTGTTCACAAACCTGCGAAAGACGGGCGTTGATATCGGCCAGGGTTTGGTTCCCGTAAATACCGGGCTCGCGGGTACCCAGCAGGTTCAGGTTTGGGCCATGCAGCACCAGAATATGTTGTGCCATTTATGTTTTTCTATGACAGACAGACCGTCTTTTTACGCTAAAAACCGCTATTTGTCTATTAAATACAGATATTTACAAAGGCATCCAGGCTTGCCCAAATTACCGTCAGAGTGCAGCAAAGCGCTGCAGGACAGCGTCGAGCTCGGCGGGCTTGACCTGACCAAGAATTCGTTCGACCACCTGCCCCGAGGCATCGCACACCAGCGTGAACGGCAAGCCGCCTGCTGCATTGCCCAATGATTTCATCAGGTCGATACCGGCGTACCCTGCGACCAGCAATGGATATGTCACATTGACCTTGGGCATGAACTTGCGCATGTTAACCGCCGTATCAACCCCAAGCCCGACAAACTGCACACCCGTAAACTTCTGGCTGAGCGCCTCGAGGTCGGGCATTTCCTTGATGCAAGGCGGGCACCAGGTAGCCCAGAAATTAAACACCACGGGGCGCCCCAGCCACTGATCGAGGCGGGTTTCAGTACCATCGGGGTCGGGAAACTGCAGACTGAACAAGGCGTCAGGGCTTGCCGCCCTGGCCAACGGGCCGAAACCCGAGGTTAGCGCTGCCCCGACACACCCCTGCAAAAAAGTACGACGCTTCATCATAAAATGGATTTTAGCACTGCCATTACGTCAGGCCGGATGGCTGGCTGAACGCCAACAGCACCGAAAGGAAACGAATGCACTTACATATTCTGGGTATCTGCGGGACCTTCATGGGTGGCCTTGCCCTGATTGCCCGGGCAGCTGGCCACACCGTCACAGGTTGTGACGCCGGCGTTTACCCCCCCATGAGCACACAACTTGAAGAACAAGGCATCAGCCTGACCGAGGGGTTTGACGCCGGGCAAATCAATATCAAGCCAGACCTGTTCATCGTCGGTAACGTTGTCAGCCGGGGAAACCCCCTGATGGAAGCCATTCTCGACCAGGGGCTGCCCTACACATCGGGGCCGCAATGGCTGGGCCAGCACATACTGCAGGGCCAGCATGTGCTGGCCATTGCCGGCACCCATGGCAAAACCACCACCAGCTCGATGCTGGCCTGGATTCTCGAGCAAACCGGTCACGCCCCCAATTTCCTGATCGGCGGAATCGCCCCGGGCCTGAAAGTATCGGCACGCTTCAACCCCGGGCAGCCGCTGTTTGTCATCGAAGCCGACGAATATGACACAGCCTTTTTCGACAAGCGCTCAAAGTTTGTTCACTACCGGCCCCGTACGGCCGTGCTGAACAACCTTGAATATGATCATGCCGACATATTCCCCGACCTGGACGCCATCGAAACCCAATTCCACCACCTGGTCAGAACCGTTCCTGGTTCGGGCCGGGTCATCCGCCCCGCCCGGTGCGAGGCACTTGACCGCGTTATCGCACGCGGGTGCTGGAGCCCGATCGATACGTTTGGCGACGACGGGCATTGGCAAAGCACAGACGACGGGCACCCGGCACATTTCACGGTTATTGAAAACGGCACAACCCTGGGCACAATCACCTGGCAACTTGCAGGCCAGCATAATCGCCTGAATGCGCTTGCCGCCCTGGCAGCGGCCCGGCACGCCGGCGTTGACCCGGCAACAGCCATCAAGGCACTGTGCAGCTTTGATGGCGTCAAGCGTCGTATGGAAGTTCGCGGCAACGTCAACGGCGTCACCGTCTATGACGATTTCGCCCACCACCCCACCGCCATCGAAACCACGCTGGACGGCCTGCGACGCCAGGTTGGCAATGCCCGCATCCTGGCTGTCATCGAGCCACGCTCCAACACCATGAAACTGGGCACCATGGCCGCCCGGTTACCCGAAGCCCTGCGTGCTGCCGACCTGACCTTCTGTTTCGGTGAAACCCACGGCAAACATGCCCTGGGGTGGAATCCGGCAACTGTCCTTGCTCCGCTGGGCGATCGCGCCAGCGCCTGGCACGACCTTGACGCCATGGTTACCACCATCGTTACACAGGCGCGGCCCGGCGATCATGTCCTGGTCATGAGCAACGGCAGTTTTGGCGGGGTGCACGCCAAGCTGCTTGACGCCCTGGCACAGGTATCGACATGATTCTTTACCTTCACGGCTTCCGCTCTTCCCCTCAATCGGCCAAGGCGCAGATGCTGGCGCAGGCAGTCGCCCGACAGCAGCCTGACGCCGAATGGGTGTGCCCGCAATTGCCTGCAAGCCCGGCCCAGGCCATCGAGTTATGCAACAATCTGATCCTGACACTGTCAAACCCGGCTGATGAGCTTGTGGTTATTGGCTCATCGCTGGGCGGCTATTACGCCGGTCACCTTGCCCAGGCCTGGGGGTGCCGGTCGGTGCTTTTAAACCCGGTCATCCATGCGGCACGAGACCTGGCAACACAGGTGGGCACGCACCAGCAGTACCACGACGACGCCCCCTTTGTTTTTTTGCCAGAATACATTGACGAACTGGGCAGTCTGGAATTTACGCGTCCGGCACCCGGCAACGACCACTTCCTCGTCGCCTGCACCGGCGACGAGGTCTTGAACTGGGTTGAAATGGCCCGATGGTATAGCGGGTGTCGCAGTCGTATCATCAATGGCAGCGACCATGGCATTTCCGACTTTGCACGCTGGCTTCCTGAAGTTATGCAATTCATTCCGGGCGCGCCCGGCACCAAACACTAAAACGATAATTTATGTACGTTCTCTACGAAGACAGTGGCAACTTCAAAGCGGAAAAGATCTTTTCGCAAAGCGACTCTACGCTGCAGGTAGAATCCGAAAGCGGCAAGCGCAGCAAAATAAAGAACACGCATGTGCTGTTCCAGTTCGACCAGCCCGGGCCACAGGCCATGCTGCAGCAAGCCAACGATCTTGCCGGCACTCTTGAGATTGATTTTTTATGGGAATGCGCCCCTCAAGACGAGTTTGAGGCGACAGCATTCGCGCAAGACTATTTTGGCCACCCGCCTTCCGCCGTTGAAAAAGCAGCGCTGATTTTCGCCCTGAACAGTGCCCCCGCGTATTTCCACCGGCGAGGCAAAGGCCGCTATCGGCCGGCCCCCCCTGAAATACTGCAGGCTGCCCTGGCCGCCATCGAGAAAAAACGGCTTGCGGCAGAACAACAACAGCGCTGGACCGATGCGCTGGTCTCGGGAACGCTGCCCGAAGAACTGGCCGGTGTCGCCCAAACCTTCCTGGTCAAGCCCGACAAAAACACGCTCGAATGGAAGGCCTTTGACGCAGCCGTCACGCAACTGGCCACCACGCCCGAAAAACTGCTGCTGCAGGTCGGTGCCTGGCCGAACCCCCTGAAACTGCACCGCGACCGTTTTTTTGCCACACACTTCCCCCGGGGGCTGTCATTCAGGCACGACGACCTTCCACCGCTTGACATTGACCTGCCTCTGGCCGATGTCGAAGCCTATTCGATTGACGACATCACCACCACCGAAGTTGACGATGCCCTATCGGTTACCCCGCTGGGCGGTGCGCAAGTTCGCATCGGGGTTCACATTGCCGCCCCCGGGCTGCTGATAAAACGCGGCAATGAGTTTGACGAACTGGCACGCAGCCGCATGTCTACCGTGTACATGCCCGGGCAAAAAATTCCCATGCTGCCCGAAAGCCTGATCAATGCATTCTCGCTCGACGCCGGCCAGGCCAGGCCCGCCTTGTCGCTGTATGTCACGGCCAACCTTGAAACCGGTGAAGTCAGCCACTGGGAAACCCGCCTTGAGCGGGTAAGCGTCAAGGAAAACCTTCGACACAACTGGCTGGACGCCGACGTAACAGAAGCCGCCCTTGATGACCCGCAGGCACCCTTGCCCTACGGCCACTGGTTGCGACCCTTGTGGCAATTTTCCCGCCACCTGAACCGCGAACGCGAACAGGTTCGCGGCAAACCCGAAAACAATTCGCGCACTGAATACTCGTTCTATCTTGAAGGTGACCCGGAAGACCCGAACAGCATCGTCAAGCTGGTGCCGCGTCAGCGCAATGCCCCGCTTGACCGGCTGGTAGCCGAATACATGATCCTGACCAACAAGCTGTGGGGGGGGTTTATGGCCCAGCATGGCGTACCCGGCATTTACCGCTCGCAACAGGCGGGCCGGGTCCGCATGTCAACCCAGGCACTACCCCACGAGGCGATTGGCGTACCGCAATATGCCTGGTCAACCTCGCCTCTGCGGCGCTATGTTGACCTGGTCAATCAGGGGCAAATTATTGCAGCAGCCCAGCATGGGGTGTCTGCGCGACTGGTGGCCCCATTCAAGCCCAAAGAAGCCGACCTGTTCGCGATTATCGGGGCATTTGACGCGCAGTATGCCGCCTGGGGCGAATTCCAGTCGTCAATGGAACGCTACTGGTGCATGCGCTGGCTGCAACAGCAACAGCTTGCCGAGGTAACGGCCACCGTCTTGCGAGAAGACCTGGTGCGGTTCGACTGCGCTCCCCTGGTTACACGCGTGGGCGGGCTGCCCGAGCTTGAACGGGGTACAACAGTGCGGCTGGCCATTACTGGCTACGATGAACTGGCCATTGATGTGCATTGCCGGCTGATTGAAGTGATGCAACCGGAGCCCTGAGCACCGTGTGGGCCACAGAACGCAAGCTCTGGTTGTACATCGGGATAGCGGTCTCGCTGTGTATCCATGCCACCATCCTGACCTTGCGTTTCGCCGCCCCCGATGCCCGGCGCCCGCCAGCGCAATCGCTTGAAGTCACCCTGGTGAACACGCGCACCGAAGCCGCACCCACGGCCCCTCAGGTACTGGCCCAACAAAATCTGAACGCGGGTGGAACACTGGGCTCGAATGCCGTAGCCAGCTCGCCGCTGCCACTGACGGCACCCGATGCGGCCGACGAGATCGTACTTGAGGCCCTGCGCAAGCGACAGGCAGCGCTTGAGGCCTTGCAGGAACACTTGCTGACACAACTGGAAGCACAGCGGCAAACGCCAGCAGCGCACCAGCCCAATCTGCTACAACACTCTGAAGCGCCCGGCCCCGATAATCAGGTGCGGGACAGCGCCATCATTAGCGCCCGGATTGCTGCACTCAAGGACCGGATAGAACAGTACAACGCGCAACCACGCCAGCAATTCATTGGCCCGTCGGCTCGCCAGGCCAGCCATGCACGCTACGTCGAGGCCTGGCGCCAGAAAATCGAACTGATCGGCACCACGCATTACCCTGCACAAGCCAGTGGCAAAATTTACGGATCATTACAACTGACGGCCTATATTCGTAAAGACGGCTCGCTGGAGCGCGTCGAAATAAACACACCCTCCAGCGAGCCGGCACTCAACCTGGCCGCACGACGGATTATCCAGCTGGCAGCACCCTTCCCGCCCTTGCCACCCGAAGTCGCCCGGAACACTGACATTCTGGCGATTACCCGCACCTGGCATTTCACCAACGACCAACTGACTACGCAATGAACGCCACCCAACCCTCGTCTTCCCCAAAAAAATTTGCCGTTGTCGGCAACCCCATTGCCCACAGCAAATCACCATTCATTCATGCCGCTTTCAGTGCACAAACCGGCATTGCCCTGACATATGAACGCATCTGCGCACCGATCGACGACTTTGAAGCCACTGTTGAAGCGTTTTTCGCCGCAGGTGGCTCGGGACTGAACATTACCGTACCGTTCAAGGAAAGGGCATGGGCAATGGCAGCAAGCGGTCTTTCAGAGCGGGCCCGCCTGGCCGGTGCCGTGAACACGCTGTGGCAAGAGAACGGCCAGCTGAACGCCTGCAATACCGATGGCGTCGGGCTGCTGACCGACCTGCGCCGCCTGGGCGCCGACCCTGAAGGCAAACGTGTCCTGCTGGTTGGTGCCGGCGGGGCAGCCAAGGGGGTAAGCTTTCCGCTGCTGCAGGCCGGTTGCTCGCACTTGCATATCATCAACCGTACGGCCGGGCGTGCCCGTGAACTGCGCGACGCCCTGGGTCAACACTACCCCGACACGGCCAACCGGCTGGAGGCCGGCTCACTGGACGACCTTGAGGGCAGCTGGGATATCGTCATCAACGCCACTTCAAGCAGTATCAGCAACAGCGCCCCTGCCGTACGGGGCCTGACTTTTGCTCCCGATGCGCTGGCCTACGACATGTTTTATGCCGCCCACCCCACCGCATTCATGCGCTTTGCCAGCGCGGCAGGTGCCGCGCGCGTTGCCGACGGGCTGGGTATGCTGGCCGGTCAGGCCGCGGCCAGCTTTCAGATCTGGAACGGGGTGATGCCCGACATTGAACCGGTACTGGCCGCACTGCGGCAAAGCATCACCCATGACTGACCTGCAGGACACCCGCCTTTCAAAGACCAGAATGGCTGCCATCGCTTTTCTGGTGGGGCTGTCTGGCCTGCTGCTGTACCAGTTCGGGCTGTTCGTCATGGTCATCTGGCTGAACTTCAACAACCCTGGCAGCAGCGCCTTCATGCGTGCAACGCTGGCCGAACTTCGCGCTGAAAACCCGGACGCCACCCTGGCTTACGAATGGGTACCCTACGAACAGATCAGCCGCAACCTGAAACGTGCCGTGGTTGCCGCCGAAGACGCCAACTTCATGGCCCACAACGGTGTTGAGTGGGCCGCGATCCGGCAGGCCTTCGAATACAACATGAACATGGCTGACGAAGGGCGCAGCCGCATGCGGGGCGGGTCAACCATTACTCAGCAACTGGCCAAAAACCTGTTCCTGTCGTCTGACCGGTCGTATTTGCGCAAGGGTCAGGAACTGGTCCTGACCTACATGATCGAAGCCGTCATGAGCAAACAGCGTATTCTGGAGCTGTACCTGAATGTGGCACAGTGGGGTGTGGATGTCTTTGGCGCACAAGCTGCGGCAAGCCGGTATTTCGCTCGCCCTGCCACGCAACTGAACGGCCCCCAGGCCGCCCGTCTGGCTGCAATGCTGCCTAACCCTGCCTATTACGACCGGCGGGGCAACACCGGCTATCTGCAATCACGAACCCGCACCCTGATGCGCCGCATGCAAATGGTGCAAATACCCTGAAGCAGGCCTCAAATACCCTCTGGTTCTGGCTTTCGCTTGCCAACCCAATGGTTCGCGCCAAAACACAGAATGGCTGCGTTTGTTAAGCTTACGCCTTATCTTTCAAAACATACCGTTCATGCGCACCGCCCGTCGTTACCTTGCCCGTGAAATTTACCGATCGTGCGCCGTCGTCTTGCTGGCGCTGCTAGGGCTGTTCACGTTCTTTGCCCTCATCGAGGCTTTGGAAGACGTTGGCAACAACTTTACCCTGCTCGACCTGTTCTACCTGCAGGCACTGCAAATGCCAACCCGGCTTTACGAGCTGCTGCCCATCGGCTTGCTGATCGGAGCCATTCTGGCGCTGGCGGGTCTGGCGCAGCGCAACGAACTGGTTATTTTGCGGGTTTCCGGCGTCAGCGGCATGACGCTGATGCGCATGCTATGGGTCATCACCATCCCCTGGGTCATCGGGGCATTCATTCTGTCCGAGCTCATCACGCCTGCGGCCGAGATCAAAACCAGTGAAACATCGCTTCAGTTGCTGGGCCGCGCGGGTGGGGGGCGCCTGAACAGTGGCTACTGGTTTAAAGAAGAAGCACCAGAAAATGGCACCCGCGTCATTAATATTGCCGAACTCAAGCCCAACGGGGGGGAGGCAGGCATTACCCTTTACGAATTTCGCGAAGGCCAGGAAATGGCCTCGTTTTCACACGCTGCAGACGGGTATTTCAATGACGGTTCGCTGGTCATGAGCCAGGTAACCGAAACAACCATCAATGCCGCCGCCGTCGATGCCCTGGCTGACGCCAACGTCACTGATACCCCAATCACACAGGTCAATACACTGGGCCAGCGCCGCGTAGCCACTACCCTGACACCCGAACGCCTGATTGCCCGCATCCTGACACCCGA
>Ga0172382_10007491_pt1 | contig 15461 bp, 10 predicted proteins | sample Leawel138RmetaG_FD_122245 | JGI IMG/M metagenome (GOLD analysis project Ga0172382, IMG submission 122245) | Leachate microbial communities from a municipal landfill in Southern Ontario, Canada - Leachate well 138R metaG | ecosystem: Engineered > Solid waste > Landfill > Unclassified | place...
ACCAAAGTCTACGATTTCCACTGAGTCGCTAAAATAATGTGCCACATAAACCTTCTCGCCCTGAACGCAGAGAGAACGCGGTCCATTGCCTGAGAGATTGATTCGCTCTCTAAGATCATTCAGGAACAAAAAGTTATTGGAGACATTCAGTCTTTCCCTTTCTGGCAGTGCCAGAACTCTCTCCATGAGTTTATCAAAGTGGACTCTACTCACTTCATGAGTGCCGGCATGGGTTACATAAAGAAAACTGCTATCGGCAGACCAGGTGAGCGCCCAGGGGTTGGCAGCACCGAAGTCAACCTGGTCCAGAAGAATGGTGCAAATACTCTCTCTTTCTGCCAGATCAATCAAAGTGAGTGCATTGCTGTTCATCCATCCTCGGTCAACATGCGTCGCTGGCAGAGAAAATCTGGCGACCAAATGCGCTACCGAAACGTACTTTCCGCAAGAGGAGACACGGATGCCACGCAAACCGATGGAGCCATTTGGAAGCTGAAGTTCGTGAAGAAGATTCCCTGAGTGAGCATCCAAAATTGAAACAGTGCTGGCTACTGTTTTTAAATTTGCAGCCAGACCAGGCAGGGAATGTGATATTACCAGGAAGTTACTGTCAGGAGTTACGTCAAGGGCCAGTGGCTCGCGATGGCTTGCTAAAAAGGAAGTTGGCTGGATGAATACTTGAGAGCCATTCTTTGTGTCATAAGCAGCTACGGTTCCATCAAATTGATTGCAAAGAAAAAGCGTTTCTCCATCAGGGCTCAAAACCGGGCTGGTAGCGCCATACCCCGCAGGCCACGTTTTCAAAAGCTTCCCTTGGGGTAGCTGGTAAACAGCGACACTACCCAGACGGAGCTGGTTATCTGAAGCACTCACATAGAGTGTCTGGGATTTTGAATCTAAGGTCAGCCCTGTGGCGTGTGCCAGCACAGAGAAGCCATACTCCTTGTTGTCACTAAAGTTTAAAACTCGAACCTCATTAACTCCTGGGCAAAGCAAATAGATATGAGAATCATCAGTAGAAGCAATTGCACTGGGGGAGAGCCAATGCATCTCTTCGCTTGAAGCTCCCCAGCCCAAAGCAGCGGTGTTTAAAATGAGGACAGCAATACAGCTGAGCCTGCTCAGAGCCAAAAGCATTCGTTTACTCAATAAAGTGGCAGTATCCACAGAAGGCATTTTAAAACGCATCGCTTCTAATTCAATCTTTGTCTTTCTAAACCAAATATGCGAAGGCGGAAAAGCCCACCTTCGCATAAATTATGCCTTAAACACACTTAAAGAGCTTCAAGGTTTAATCAAGCGGAAACACCTGCCATTCGTGAATACCTACGGCAAATTTCTCCTGTTGTTTTACCTTAATTCTCATTGTGGTTGTCGTAATTGGTTTATGAGTGATTTCTATCCACTTATCCAACTCGACTGAGTAAGGGCTTGAAGTTTCTACTGGCTGCCACTGATCTTGCGAGTCTTTGTACTCTAATATCCAACTGGTTGGTGGGCGACATTCTCCCACACCAGTATCATCAAACCAGAAAACTCGAGTTAACGCTGTCTCAATCGGACCTCCCCAAGAATAAGAGACCCATTCTTCGCCGCCTTTATGAGGCCAGAAGTGGGTAAGCTCTCCGGGATGTTGATTGGATTTTGTGGGAAACTTGCCATCTCGAATCCGTTCCGGATAGCAATTATAGCTGGTGAAGGAAAGCTCTACCGTCGCGGCTGCTTCAAGACCCTCGGCGGCAAAAGGCTCCAGGTGCGGAGCCATTGGCAGCCACACTTTCATAGCGCCCTGCTCACGATTGTTCCAAGCGTAGTAGGGAATCGCTTTGATTTTGGCTGGTCCCATGGCCGGAGCCTCCTGTAAGGTGGCATTCCCTATACTCTTGTTGAGATTGGCTGCATTCTTCTGTAGTGTCGTCGGGAAAGACTGGTAAAGCTGATTGACCCACAGAATAGGCAGATTGGCAAAACGAGCTTCGGCCTCCAAAACAGTCACGCCTCCGAGGAACTGAGTGTCATGTTTGGGGGTCAGTTTGGTTTCTGCCGGCAGGTAGATATCCTTTAAGGAGCACTCCTGATCCAACTCTTCCAGACAATAGACTACAGGTCCACGCTGAATGGCGACTAATCCGGTATTGGCTTTCACATTGGGATGCGCCAGAATCAAGTTAGGCTCCATCTCGAAGTCACAGGTGAGAGTGTCACCCTTTTCCCAAAGGCGCTTGTAGATCATGTAGCCGCGTTCACCATGTGTTGCTGTATCAAGAGGTGTGGTTACGTGCAGTTTGTTGCTCCAAGAGGGAGTGCGAACGTATAGAGCAAACTCAACAGGTTCTTCCACATCCATGATGAACTTCACTTTTCCATCCCAAGGGAAGTCCGTTTCTACGCGCATTGCAATAGATTTACCGTTGATTTCAGTTGTCAGCGAGCCCTGAACAAACTGATTTACATAAAGGGAATTTTCGCCGGTAGCATATAAATATTCGCCTAAAGATGCCATCAGCCGGGCCACATTAGGGGGACAACAAGCACAACCAAACCAGGCAGAGCGGCGATGATTGCCACTGCTCTCCAGCGGATTCACGTAGAAAAAACGGTCCCCCTCAAGGTTAACCCCTGAGATAAAGCCGTTATAAAGGGTGCGTTCCAACACGTCCGCATATTTTGCATCTCCGTAAAGCAAGCCCAAACGGTGATTAAGTAGAATCATCGAAATAGAAGCACAAGTCTCCTGGTACGCAGTGGCGTTAGGCAGGTCGTAATCTTCCGTGAATCCTTCATTATGAGAGGAGGGACCAATTCCACCTGTAATGTAAAGGTTCTTGTAAACTGTGTTTCTCCAGACGCGGCGCACCATCCGCAAGAGTCCTTCGTCGTTGGTTGCGTTACCGACATCCACACAGCCCGAAAGCAGATAAGCTGCACGAACGGCATGGCCCATGATGTAGGTTGTATCATAGATAGAATCTTTATCCTGATGGTAGTCACCCACATAGCGATCCAGAGGAATGTTATGTTCTTTGGCAAAGAACTTCTCTCCACGATGAATGGTGAAGAAACGAGCCAGTTTCAGGTAGCGTTCATTGCCGGTTGCTTTCCAAAGCTTTACCAGCGCCAATTCAATTTCGGGGTGTCCGGCATAGCCGGCACGTTTGCCAGGTTCGTCGCCAAAGACTGAGTCGATGCAATCTGCGAACTTAACGGCTATATCCAGGAAGTTTTTCTTATTTGTTGCCTGGTAGTGAGCTACCGCAGCTTCAAAAAGATGGCCAGCGCAGTATAGCTCATGCGCATCACGGAGGTTCTTCCAGCGGCGCTCCGGCTCCACAACGGTGAAGTAGGTGTTCAGATATCCATCTTCCCCTTGAGCACTGGCAATGATCCCAATAATTCGGTCCATTTCAGCGTCCAGCTCAGGAGTATAATCAGTGGCCAGTGTGTATGCAGCGGCTTCCAGACCTTTGTAAAGATCTGAATCCATGAAGAGCGGACCGTGGTACCCCTCTCGCTTACCCTCGGCAGCCAGTTTGAAGTTGGGGATATTTCCTGCCTTTTCAAGATTTTCCAAGTTAGCGGCGATGGAAGCCAAACGATTGGTATCGCGTTTTGGCCCCCAAAAATCGCTGGTAATCTTCACTTGAGTGAAAGGAACTGGCTCCAACTCAAACTTTGTTGGAGCTGAGGGTACACTCACTGAATCTGCTGCCGTCAGGCAAGATACTGATCCGAGAGTGCATAACAGGCTTGCAACTAAGCCTATCCAAATTTTCTTTCTCTTTTGTTTTTTCATTGTAAATAGATGGCGGGTTAATGCCAAAAGCGTTACAAGATATCTTTACTTTTGTTGAGGCTTATTGCAAGACATAATTGGGAAATAGTGAACTCGCTGGTTGACAAAGAGGCCCTGTCTGTTAGAATCTGCCTCGCGCTTATCGCAAGAAGCGGGTGTAGCTTAGTGGTAAAGCTCCAGCCTTCCAAGCTGGCCATGTGGGTTCGATTCCCATCACCCGCTCCATTTTCTTTGTCTCTTCTTTTTATAAACAATCTGTAAAAGTTTTCTCTTTTACCTAAAATATTCAAAAAAAAACGCCTGCAAGCTGTTTTAGAAGCTGCAGGCGTTTTCGGCAAGCTTATAGCTGGGAGCCTTATTTTTCTACTTCGACTTGTACGCGGCCTTTACCCGTCAGGGTTTTCAAGAAAACGATAATTTCTTCTTTTTCTTCTGGGCTGAGTCCTTGTCTGGTTCTGGTAAAGCCCATTCTTTCAACAGCCTCGTCCAATGTTTTAATTTGTCCGTCATGGAAGTAGGGAGCTGTGATGGCAACATTTCTGAGAGGGGATGTTCTGAACTTAAACTTGTCAACTGTTCTCTCGGTTGCATCAAAGCGTCCCAAGTCCTCTTCATTGGGATAGGGCTTAAAAAGATCAATCCGATAGAATCCCTTGCCTCCCAGCAAGGGGCCATTATGGCAGGAGATACATCCTTTGGCCAAAAAGGTGGATAGCCCTTTTAGTTCGGCTGTGTTCAATGCGTCGTCGTCTCCTTTGAGGAAATCATCAAATCGGTCTTTTGTGTTGAGTGTCCGCTCAAATGCGGCTATAGCCCTGGCTGTGTTGTGGAAAGTCAAAGAGGGGTTGTCTTCGGGAAATGCCTCCGCAAATTCAGCAGGGTAGTCTGCATCCCTGGCCAGTTTTTCTTCTACGGATTTCTCATCAGGCATCCTCATTTCCACCGGATTTAATATAGGTCCCTTGGCCTGCTCGACCAGATCAGGTGCTCTACCGTCCCAGAACTGGACAGCAAGAAAACCAGAGTTTAACACAGTAGGCGAGTTGCGAGTACCAAGCACGCCACCGACGCCATCTGAGACAGGTTTGCCATCATCTCCTGCACGGTTTTGGTCTATCAGGTGGCAGGTATTACAAGACATACTATCATCTAAGGAAAGTTTGGTTTCAAAGTAAAGTTTTTCTCCCAGAGCTATTTGTTTGGGAGTATCGCTTTCAGCTCCTGGAGGCTTCTCGGGGATAGGCGATATAAGCTCCAGAGTTTCAGCACGTAACTTTTTAAGGTTCAATGTCTCATCAGCTGAGAAAGCATTGCAAGTTAGAAATGTCACTGAAAGTGAACAAGATATACAAAATAAAACTTTTTCGAAAAATTTCATTATTTATACTAGTTGTGTTTTTAAATTAAACTTAAAACAAAATCATTATGATGCGGAAAATAACCATATAGTCACTGCTATTAGGCTGTTTCACCGCACTGTTTATCAGGCAAAGGCAGCTCGCGTTGTATTTCATTTAAGCGATAGCCAAAGCCTGCACCGCGAATAGAGGAAATATCTACCATACCATAACGGCGGCTGTAAATACCGGAGTGCACCTTTTCTTCTGCTTCAGAGGCCTCTGGGTAAAACTGCATGGAGGTCGTTTCCACCCCCATAAGGGTTTGGAAGTTTGCTGCCAGAAGAAGGTGAGGTATCTGCGCGATCATTGGATTGCTCAAATCGCTGACCATTAGCGGCATGCCATGAGCGCTGGCCCAGCAGGCGGCCAGCACGGCTGATGTTTGAGAGCGGGCTGTTTTCACGGAGAGTCCAGTCCATCCCAGTTGGCGGGCCCTGCGGAGTTTGCGCCAGTTGTGGGCACCTTCATCCAAGAATAATGGCTTTCTCCATGAAACCTGGTGAACATCCAATGGGTTTTCTTCTAAGTTAGCGTCAAAAGGCTGCTCCAAGTGCAGAAGCATACCGTAAATTCGAGGGTGGTAGTCACGTATCCGGTCTAAAATTGCACTCAGATATTCTGCACGAGTTACCTGTCCATTAAAATCAGCACAGAGCCAATTGACTCCTTGCTCAATCCCAACACGCCCTACCTGTACAATACGATCATAATCCCAAGCGCTGTCGTTGCCGCGAAGCTTGATTTTCAAACACTTGAGACCATCATTTCTAACCCAGTCGCCCAAGAAGGTGGGGTATCTGTCACGAACTGTTTCTGAAGATATATCTCCTGAATCCAATAAATCGTTTTCTCCAACCAGATGCCAGGCTCTAATTTGCTCGGTTCGATTGGAAAGGAAAAAGTCAGAGGGAAAGACACCCTTGAAGGAGACTCCAGAATCAGGAGCTGGCTCCATGAAAAAAGAGAGGTCGCGGCGCAGGTTGTCAGAGCCGTAAAGCTCATAGATAGGGCGTTGCAGCAAATTTCCAAAGGCGTCGTGAAGAGCAATATCAAAAGGGGCGTTGCAAAGGAGGGCTGCCAGCCGCGGCATTGGTTTTCTATCCGTTCGTTTTTTGGAGTTATAATCTTCCAAGATACCTGTAAGTTCCTTTTCTTGAAACTCCCAGCCAATTTCCAGGGGGTGCCCCACACCAATAAACTGAGGCCATTCTTCTGCGATTTGCCGACACAGTTCTTCCATGGCAGCAATTCGTTCTTCCATACTGATTGAGCCACTCCCGCTTCCCCAACACCAGGAAGCATTCAGTGGCACTTCACCCCAACCCTCTGCCTTATTTCCATGAGTATCAAGAACAACCACTCTTACTCGGGCACAAATGACAGTGGTCAGGGTCTCTCTGCCTAGTTTTAACGGGATGCGGGCTTTTACCGGAAGAAAGTAGAGCTCCGTTCCGATGACCCGTACACGTCTATAATCTTTCCGCATAATATTCTTTATTCAATGGCATTTTATTAAAATCGCAAACACCAAAGTTCTAGGCTCGGCACACCTGGGCAGGTAAAGCGCTTTTTCTAGAAAAGAAAGTACTTTCAGCTAGAAAGTTTTTGCTGCGCAGGCCAGCCTTCAGCCAAAACCGATATGCCAAAAACATACCCTCACTTCGGGTGAACCTCAAGCTTAAAAGGCTCGAGAGTGCAAAATTTAATCTTTGTTTTCTTATCTGTTTACCTGAAAGATGTTATGGGCTTAATAAGGCAAAATTCTTTGCATCCTCTGTCTTGACTTGCCAGAGACTCTTCATATAGTATTCGATTTGTTATGAGTCGTTGGGCCATTTGTCTTGGAATCATTCTGCTACTGGCGCTGAGTACCCCCACCAGATGCCCTGCGCCGCTTGTTTATCGTCCTGGGGAGGGGTGGAGCTATGAGCCGGTTGGGGGAAGCAAATGGGAGCGCACGCGAGCTGCTGACCAAATGGAAGTGGCTGAGAGCTCCTTTAGGGAAAAGGACTATTTCGTAGCACAAAAGGCAGCCAAGAGGGTTGTGAAACGTTGGCCGCTTTCTGACTATGCGCCCCGTGCTCAATATCTTTTGGCCCGTTGTCTCGAAGAACGAAAAATGGATGAGCGGGCATTCCAGCAATATCAGCTACTTTTAGACAAGTATCCCAAGTTCGAAGATTATAATGAAGTCGTAGAGCGTCAGCTCATGATAGCCAATCGCTTCTTGTCGGGACAGTGGTTTAAGCTGTGGGGTTATGTTCCAATTGGCCCCTCCATGGACAGGACAGCCAAGCTGTATGAGCAGATAGTCCAAAAGGCTCCGTTTCATGATACTGTGGGCCCGCAAGCTCAGATGAGCATTGGAGCAGCCAGGGAAAATCAAAAAAACTACTTGAAGGCTTCTAAAGCTTATGAGCTTGCTGCTGACCGGTACAGTGATCGCCCCAAAGTGGCATCCGATGCGCTTTGGAAAGCAGGGGAGGCCAACCGAAAACAAGCCGCAGAGGCTGAGTACGATCAGGGGGCATCTGTCCGCGCTATTGAAACTTACAACGATTTTATCGCCCTTTTTCCAGAAGATACCCGCGTCTCTCAGGCACGGGATAACATTATTGAGCTGAGGGCTGAGCAAGCGCGAGGTAGTTTCATTGTTGCCAAGTTTTATGAAAAGTACCGCAGATATCAAAGCGCTTTGATTTACTACAACGAAGTGTTGATCAAAGACCCCGATTCACCTTATGCGCCTTATGCGCGCGAGCGAATGGAAGTGCTCAAAAACCGCATTGCTGAGCGTGAAGCTGCCAAGCAAAAAGAAGCTGAATAACTTTTCCTGTAAATAAAACAATGTCTTTTCTTAAACGGTTTTCTCCTTCCATCCAGCTCTGCCTGGCTCTTTGCTGGTTGGCAGGTTGTGCTGGCTATCAATTGGGTCCTCCAGCAGGCCAGGTTTCCGGAAGCAATAGTATAGAGGTGACCCGCTTTAAGAACGAAACTCTGGAGCCTCGGTTGAGCGAGTACTTGATGGGTGCCCTGCGTCGCTCTATCCAGCAGGATGGAACCTATTGGCTAAGCACAGAGCGTTCTTCAAGTGATTATATTTTGGAAGGAATAATAACGGACTTTGAAAGGAGAGGAATAGGTTCTTATCCCAGCGAAATTATGGTCCGAGTAGACGAATACATCATTATTTCAGCTAAGGTATCTTTGCGCGAGAGGGCTACGGGCAGAATTATTCTGGAGCAAGACTTTTCAGGGAGCACAACTTTTCCGATCGGTGCAGACCAGACCAGTGCTGAGCGATTGCACATTCCAGCAGCCATGGAGAATTTGGCGCGAGATATCGCCAGCATCTTAGGCGATGGAAAGATCAAAGATTAAAGCACTTCATAAGATTATCATTTTTTCCTTGCCTTTACAGGTAAGCATTTTAAATTTGTTGGGCCATGTAGTTTGGCACTTGGGAGAATAATTAACTTATGATTAAAGAGTTTAAAGAGTTTTTATTAAGGGGCAATGTAATTGATTTAGCCGTTGCCGTAGTCATTGGAGGAGCTTTCGGTTCAGTAGTGAGTGCTTTAGTCTCAGACTTGTTGACTCCTTTAATAGGTGTCTTTGGAAAAATACCAGAATTTCAAGAACTGGATTTTGCCATTAATAACAGCAAGTTTATGATCGGCCACTTCGTTAACGCCATTATTACTTTTCTTTTAGTGGCAAGCGCTATCTTCTTTTTTGTGGTCAAGCCGGTCAATGTGTTGATAAAAAAATCGACTCCACAGACGGCTCCTGCAGCTCCTACAACCAAGAAGTGCCCCGAGTGTCTGGGTGATATTCCGCTGGAAGCTAAGCGCTGTATGCATTGTGCACAAGTTGTCCCCCAATCATAAAAATTAGTTTTATCAAAGGTGCCGTCCGAAGATGCATTCGAGCAGCTCGGACGGCATTTTTTTAATAATAGAAAATCAAAAACCATCCAAATGAGAAAATATATTCTGTTGCTGATTGCCTTGGCTTACCTGCTTTTAACTCCTTCACTCTCAGCGCTGGCTACGAGTCTATCGGATTTTTTGCCAGAAACGCACCTTTCCTTCCCGGACTCAATAAAAGTGTCTTTCTGGCTTGATGAGGTCCCATGGCTAAAATCCAGCTTCCAGGGGACTCCTCTTTGGCAGTATTTAGCCTTTTTCATCTATCTGGTCATTGCGTATTTTTTTACGAGGCTGCTGACTGCTTTTCTATTTTCGCTGCTAAAAAAATGGTTGCCAGCAGCCGACAACAAACTTGGCAAAATAACCCTCTCTTTACTGAGCAAACCAATTCGTTTAATTATTTTTGTTCTATTCTTGTACATTGGTTTGGAGCTCTACATGTGGCCTGAGTGGATTACCAATATCCTCGATAAGCTTTTTAAGTTAGCTGTCGCTCTTTCGGCTACGTATGCTTTTGCCAAGTTAGTGGATGTTGTTTTTTTGACCTGGAAAGAAAAAACTCATGCAGATACAACATTTTCAGAGCAGATTATCCCGCTGCTCAACCGCTGTGCAAAGTATCTGGTCGTCTTTATTGGCATTTTGATGATGGCCGCCAACCTTGGCATCAATATCACCTCTATTCTAACACTGGGTTCTGTTGGGGCTCTTGCAGTTAGTTTGGCAGCACAAGACCTTTTGAGCAATATTATCGGAGGTATCACTATTTTTTTGGATAAACCCTTCAAGATAGGGGATGCCGTCAGAATAGAAGGGAGGGATGGAAGAGTAGAGGCTATTGGACTTCGAAGCACACGGGTCCGGACCTCCGATGGTTTTCTATTAACTATCCCCAATAAAAGCATAGGCAACACCATAGTCGCTAATATTACGAGTCGTCCTACCATTAAGACCGAAATCAACATAGGCATCACTTATGACACCACAGCAAAGCAGCTTCAGAGTGCCTTAGAGATTGTCAGGGATATTTATGCAAGCCATCCGAAGACGCAGAACGCCGTTATCACCTTTAACAAGTTTGAAGAGTCATCTTTGAATATACAAATTGTTCACTGGCATAAGTCTGATGTCTGGGCAGCTTATATGCGTAGTCTGGAAGAGATGAACCTAGAGCTGAAAAAACGCTTTGATTCTGCAGGAGTCAACTTCGCCTTTCCTACACGCACTTTGTATCTTTCTCAGAAGCCGGAGGAATCTGATCAGGAGAAGCAGGCAGGGCTGATTTAATTTAGTAATTTTTAGTTAAAAAACAGGTTGCACTTTACTACAAATAAAAGTAGAGTTCCGGTATGAGAAATTATATTTTTTTATCTTGGCTACTGGTGGCTTTCTTCACCAAAGCGACCCTTCTTTCAGCAGAGCAGGTTTTGAGCTATCCTGATTTAGTTAAACGTATTACAGATTTGGAATATTTAGCGACCCTTCCCCTGAAAGGTGAAAAATGTCTTCAATGGTCCAGTTACGACCGTAAGAGTCGACTTGAGAATGGAAAGTATCTGGACTGGGATGCCAATGGTGACAATAACGGACATATCCGAATGGAAGGAGACCAGATGGTGATGGGAGAAATGGAAGGCCCTGGTTGCATTTGGCGTATTTGGTCTGCGACTCCAGAAAGCGGACATGTGAAAATCTATCTTGATGGAAACCCAATTCCGGCTGTAGATTTGCCTTTTGTTGAATACTTCAATCGTACTCAGGTTCCTTTCAATTATACTGAACTTAACCATACTGTGGCTATGGGGTGGAATTGCTATATACCCATTCCCTTTCAAAAATCGTGCAAAATTGTAGCTGATCCGGGCTGGGGGCACTACTATCACTTTACTTATAGCGAATTTGCTAAAGATACAGTTGTTCCGACTTTCACTCGGAAGCTAGATGCCGATAGTTTTCTGGCTTTAATGCAGGCTAATGAAGCGCTCCAGAATTCGGGAGCCAGACCCTCAGAGCAACAAGACGTGAAACGAGATGGGAAAATAGACTTGAGACTTGAGGCTGGCAAGACACTGGAAGTGGCCAACATTAAAGGGCCACGAGCAATCACAGCAATTCGTGCGCAACTGGACCTTCCAGAAGATGAGGAGTTATGCAGAGAAATTCTTCGCCAACTGGCTATTAGAATTACCTGGGACGACGAAACCGAGCCGGCTGTTTTTGCCCCGTTTGGAGATTTTTTCGGTACCGCTGCCGGTGCCAACGAATACCGTTCTTTGCCTTGCGGACTCATAGACGGGCAGTGGTATTCTTACTGGTATATGCCGTTTGAAAAAATGGCAAAGGTAGAGGTTTTAAACGAATCGGACTCCCCACAAACTTTATTCATGAGTGTAGAGCATGCCAGACTTAAAGAACCGATTGAAAAGCTGGCACGATTCCATGCCAAGTGGCACCGTGATACTTTTCCTCCTCCAGAGTCGGAGCGTGCCGCCATTGACTGGAGCGTTCTCAATACCGAAGGAACAGGTCGTTTCTGTGGGATGATGCTTCACGTTTGGAATCCGCGTGGAGGCTGGTGGGGTGAAGGCGATGAAAAGTTCCATATAGATGGAGAGGAATTCCCGTCGACCTTCGGCACTGGGTCTGAAGACTACTTCGGGTATGCCTGGTGTAGCCCCATACTTTTCCAAAATGGCCTGCACAACCAGACTATCAGCATGGGTAATAAGGGTCACATTTCTGTAAATCGCTGGCATACTTCTGATAATTTGCCCTTCCAGACTTCTTTCGAGGGCTATATTGAAAAATATTTCTCTAATACCCGTCCAACTCTTTATGCAGCAACCGTCTACTGGTACCTGGTGCCTGGTGGTTTGGATCCCTACGGAGAGGCTCTTGTAACAGAGAGAGTGGGGTACTGGGAACCCATTCAACAGTTCAAGGTACGAGGTGCAATTGAAGGGGAGGAGATGAAAGTCACTTCATGTAGTGGTGGAAATTATGAAGTCCAGGATATGTCTGGATTTTCAGAGGGAGATTGGAGTAAAGATGCTCATCTTTGGTGGAAAAATCCGACTATAGGCGATCGGCTCGCGCTGGAGTTCACTGTTGAGGAAAGCGCAACTTATGAACTCAAGATTGCTATGACACGCGCCAACGACTACGGTATCTTTCAAATCTCGCTGGACGGCAAAAAACTGGGTTCTCCAATAGACCTGTACCATACCGGTGTTGTACCAACGGGTGCCCTGAGTTTCGGAAAAGTCAACCTTGACTCTGGTAAGCATTCGCTTGTTTTCGAGTTGGTTGGGAAAAATGAAAAAGCTATAACCAATCATATGCTGGGGCTGGACTACATCCTCTTGGAAAGCCCTTAGATTTTTTGACCACGTTATTTAAAAGCTTTTATCATTTTATACTTACTGGTCCCAGATGCTCAGGAAAGAGTTGGTTTGACGCAAGCCCTCTCTTTCCTTTAGAATCGTTCTGTTTATGAGCGTGTCTGAGGAAGACACTGGAGGAGAAAATGGGAATTTTTTTTAAAGATAAATCGCAGCATCCCCGCCAAAAAGGGAAACGCTATGCAGGAGGGGGAAAACCTTCCGGAATGGAGGAGACTCTCAGGTCTGAAAAAATAATAGTAGAGCACAAGACGTTTTACTTTTCTTTGAAGCAAAACCAGCGTGGTCGCTTTCTGCGTATTACTGAGGAATCTAATGGTAAAAGCGATACAATCATTGTTCCTTCTACAGGAATCAAAGAGATCAAAGAGCTGTTAGACTCGCTATTGCAAACAATTTCTGATACTCCAATATCTCTGGAAAGCAACGCACTTGACAGCTAATCTACTTTAACAGAGCAACTCGGCACTTTTGAAGATGCAAAACAAGCTTATACTACCCCAACAAGCTCCAAACTTTTTTAAGCCGCGCTGGAAACAGCCAATTTTTTTGGCTTTAATACTTTTCACTATTTTTATCCTCCCTGCTATGTCTCAAATCTTACAGGCGGCAGAATTTGCAGGTGGAGCCGGAACAAAGGAAAGTCCGTGGAGAATAAAAACCAGAGCTCAGCTCAGTTCACTAACCAACTATATTGGGTCAGCAGGGGCAGACAAATTTTTTCAATTAGAGAACGATATTATTTTTACAGAAGAAGACTTTACCCCGAGTGGTGCTTTCTATAATAACGGGGCTGGCTGGGTCCCGATTGGGCACCGCCGGATAAGCAACCGCATGTTTAGTGGACACTTTGATGGAAGAGGCTATGTAGTAAGAAATTTGGAAGTTTATCGCCCCAACTCTGCTGATGTTGGCCTTTTTGGTTTTACCCAAAACGCAACAATCTCCAACCTGAGAGTCGAGGGGATTTCAATAACTGGAGCAACTAATGTTGCCGGTTTGGCTGGAGCTGCTAACTCTTCTATCTTCTCAAATTGCTTTGCCAGTGGAACTGTGACTGGAGCAAAGACCGTTGCGGGTCTGACTGGTTATGCCCAAGAAAGCCATTTTTTCCGATCCGGTGCAGATTGCACGATTTATGCGAGTTTGGTTTCCAATAACTTCACAGATACCAGTGCTGCTGGTGGAGTCATTGCTTATGCTTAAGATACATTGCTGGAAGATTGCTATGCCATGGGGAGTCTTGTCTGTTCGACAATAGCATTCGGTGGTCGAACCTCCGGTACTGCCTATGCAGGAGGGTTGGTTGGCTACTTACATTCGGGCTCCATATTCGCTTCAATGGCAAAAAATAAAGTAGCACTCAGCACGGCAGATGCAGACTTTTCTGGCGATGGATATGCTGGTGGACTGGTGGGCTATATCCACCTTTCCACTGTGGAAGATTCCTATGCAACTGGCTTTGTAGAAGCTAACACGGTTCCTCAAAGCCACACTAGCCCGGCTTCTGGTATGGGTAGAGGATATGTTGGCGGCTTGTGTGGCTTTTCTCTCTCTTCTTCTGTGCTTACTTCCTATGCTGCAGGTTCTTGTAATGTGATCAGCTCTGCTACAAGTGCCTATGCAGGAGGGCTGGTAGGCGCCTCCAGCTTTAGCCAGATAGGCTCTTCCGTAGCTTTGGGCAAGGCGGTTGAATCTCACTCAGATGCTTTTCCTATTAAGGCCTATGCAGGGCGAATAAGTGCTGTAAGTACTGTTGATTTCTCCAATAATCTTGCTGATGCGGCGCTTCTTCTCAAGGCAAACTCCCTGGTAGTAACTCCTTTGGATGACTCGGATAAGAAGGATGGAGCCACAACATCTTCAGAAGCCTTGAAAACAACGCTCCATTATGAGGAACTCGGCTGGAATTTCAGTAATATTTGGAGTCTCGAAGAGAATAAATATCCTGCACTCATTTGGGAGAGTGAGCTTTTTACAACTCAAAGCCCCAAAATTATATCCCAGCCTAAAAGTCTGGAAGTTTCAGAGGGGATGGAGGCCGTTTTTGAAGTAAGCGCTACTGGAGGAGCTTTAAGTTATATCTGGAGACATGATGGAGCGGTTATAAGAGATCAAACTCAACCAAGACTGCATATTGAAAATGTACAGATTGTAAATCAGGGTGAGTACAGCGTCACTGTGTTTAACTCCAAAGGCAGTGTCGATAGTCAGCCGGCGACTTTAATCGTAATAAACTTTCCTTTAATCACCAAACATCCTCAAAGCCAAAGAATAAGCGCTGGTGAGTCTTTGGAGTTATCGGTTGAAGCCAGCGGCACCCCGCCACTTTACTATCAATGGTATAAGGATGGAGAGCCGATAGCTAATGCCATCTCCTCAGAACTCACTATTCCCAATGTCACGGAACTAGACTCAGGTCTTTACACTGTTACGGTGGCCAACGCTATTGGGAGTGTGACCAGCTCTCCCGCCAGGGTGACCGTGAAAGGCTGGGTGCCTGTCACTGAAATTTATTTGTCTAAGCCGTTGTTTGTTCAGGAAGCTGGGGAGTTCTACTTCATTTTTGAAGTGGAAGGAGCTTCGGTTTTTGAAATAGAAGGCAGTCTTGATGGAGTTCATTGGGCTAAGGCTGAATATACAATAGAGACTGATGGGAGAGTAAAAGTTCCGGCACTTCAGAAGTATATTTTTTATCGTGCAGTAGCAGAAAGCGGTTCGATTGAGTTGCCGCCCGAGATCATCTCATTTTCAGCTGACATGGAGCTGCTTGTTGGAGAGTCTCTTGAGCTGGCAGTTGAAGTTAGCGGTGCTCCACCACTTTACTATCAATGGTATAAAGATGGAGAGCCAATAGCGAATGCCATCTCCTCAGAGCTCACTATTCCCAATGTCACGGAACTAGACTCAGGTCTTTACACTGTTGTAGTGGCCA
>Ga0172382_10007492_pt1 | contig 15457 bp, 12 predicted proteins | sample Leawel138RmetaG_FD_122245 | JGI IMG/M metagenome (GOLD analysis project Ga0172382, IMG submission 122245) | Leachate microbial communities from a municipal landfill in Southern Ontario, Canada - Leachate well 138R metaG | ecosystem: Engineered > Solid waste > Landfill > Unclassified | place...
GCAATCTCACTAGAACTAAGACCATGCTCTTTCATCTTGATTATCCAGGCAATTTTTTTGTCGTTGAGCTTTGCCATACTCCAATAACATTTCCTCACGGGAAATGATTTTGGGATAAGACACTATTCATGAACACCGAAAAGCTTTAAAATAAATTCATTTAATTTCATGTAGCCCGGCGTGGCCTAGTCTGGTTAGGGCAGTGGACTGTAGATCCACGGATCGCTGGTTCAAATCCGGCCGCCGGGACTTTTATGATTTTTCTTAGGTTTGATTTTGGAATGTTTCTAAAGTAACCTTTATATTTCTCCAATCTATTATAAACTTATGTTCCATATAGAGTTACGCTGGAGAATTCTAATAATCTTATCTTTATCTGCTATTCTATCTTTTTCACTCTGGTTTAGTGCAAATGCGGTGATACCTCAACTAACAGAGTATTTCAATCTTACAAATTCTGAAAAAAGTTTACTTAGTATAATAGTAACAATAGGATTTATTGTTGGTGCCCTCACTTATGCATTTCTAAACTTGCCAGATGTATTTAAAACAAAAAACGTATTTTCAGCATCAGCGGCTCTAGGGGGTATAACGAGTTTCATAATAGCATTTTTTGTTGAATCTTTTGCTTTATTACTTGTACTTAGATTTTTTACAGGTTTTTTCTTGGCAGGGGTATACCCTCCAGGCATGAAACTAGCATCTTCCTGGTTTCAAAAAAAAAGAGGATCTGCAGTTGGATGCATGGGCGCTTCGCTAGCATTAGGTTCTGGAATGCCATATCTTTTTAATCTAACAGGTATCCCTGAATGGAGAATTCTAATTAGTTTTTCTGGCGTTGCTTCTTTGATAAGCGCAGCATTAGTTTTTGTATTTGTTAAAGAAGGGCCATATACTGCAGGTACAATAAAATTTAGTATAGATAATCTAAAAGATATACTAAAAAATGAAAAATTAAAACTAGTAAATTATGGATATTTCGGCCACATGTGGGAGCTTTATGCAATGTGGGCGTGGATCCCAATTTTCTTGAGAGAATCATATCTAAAGAGCGGATTTAGTGACAATTCAATATTTTTCTTTTCATTAATCACTTTCTTAATCTTCCTATTTGGATCTTTAACAACATTCTTCGGCGGTTTTTTTGCCGATAAGATTGGCAAAACGGAGTTTAATATTTTGATGCTTTCAATCAGTGGTTTTTGTTCGTTGATAATCGGATTTACTTTTGGAGTTAATAACATTGCAATGATTATTATTGCCTTGATTTGGGGTATGGTCGCTGTGGCGGACAGCCCCCAATACTCAGGGCTTGCTACAGAAGTAGGGGATAAAAAATATATGGGAACTGCCGTAACAATCCAACTTGCAATTGGATTCTTCATATCAATTATTTCAATTAAGCTAATCCCGATAGTTGTAGACCTTGTCAGCTGGAAGTACGCATTCTCAATCCTATTTTTAGGACCATTGTTCGGATTGATATCCTTAAGTAAATTAAGGGCTAATAAGGTGAAATAATAGTGAATCAAACTTTGGCCCGTAATCCAACTGAAGATACTAAAAAATTGAATAGTATACTAAAGGCGATATTGCTCATTGCGGGAACAATTTCTTTAGTAACCGGTATAGTAGGTATATTCTTACCTCTTTTACCAACTACGCCTCTCCTTTTACTTACTGCTGCCTGCTACGCACGAGGCTCAGATAGATTCTATAATTGGCTTTTATGCAATAAATTTTTTGGAAATTATATTAGAAACTACAGAGAAGGAAAAGGCATCGCATTAAACGTAAAACTCATATCACTTTTATTACTTTGGGCCACGATACTATTCTCAGCTATTTTTGTAGTTTCAGCCTTTTTTATCAAGATATTATTGATTACAATAGCAATCACAGTTACAATTCATATACTTACTATTAGAAGTATAAAAAATCAAGAAGTTTAACTTGTAATTCTCAAAGGTATAATTAATTTTTATTTGGAAATACTTTTATAGTCACATTGCCTAGTACCTCTAATGGAAGAGATTTTTACAAATGTTTTTATCGACGGTGACAAACTTTATACAAAAAATCTTATTAGAGGGGAAAGGGTATACGGCGAGAAGCTAGTTGATTTCAAAGGAAGAGAGCTCCGTGAATGGAACCCACGTAGGTCAAAACTTGCGGCTGCAATAATGAAAGGATACAAGAATCTACCTTTCAAAAAAGACTCAAAAATCCTTTATCTGGGTGCTGCAACAGGAACAACTGTTTCCCATATCTCAGATATTGTTGAAAATGGAAAAATATTCTCTGTTGAGATGTCCGAGAGAAGTATGAGACAGTTCCTTAATATCAGTGAAGTACGGGATAACATCTATCCAATTCTAGAAGACGCTTCAAGCCCCCACCTCTATTCGGGCCTAGTGGAACAGGTTGATTTCATTTACCAGGATGTTGCTCAAAAGCATCAGCATGAAATCCTGATTAAAAACTCAGTATATCTCAAAAAAGGCGGTGCTGTATTTTATTGTGTTAAGGCAAGAAGTATTGATTCGAGCAAACCGCCAGAGGAGATATTCAGAGAGGAAATAAAAAATCTTGAAAAAAAATTTAACATTGTAGATATAATTGATCTTTCACCATATGAAAAAGACCACACCATAATAATAGCAATCTTAAGGTGATTAATTTGGAAAAGGTAAAACTTAGATTAAAATTGTTGGTATCTTACCTCGAAAATGGGGATATGAAAAAGGCAAGAGAAAACTATCTTCAGATTGCAGAGCATCTGGGGGATTCAGAATACAATAAAGGTTACGCAAAGGCCATAAATGGTATTGTAATCTCTATGGAAAAAAATGATAGGGATTCAATAATATGCAAGGTAGTTTCAAAGGAATTTGACAAAAGAGATCTTAAAAAACTCCTGCTTGAATCTACAAAAAGGGCTTCAGAAGCCTTTAGGACTGAAGAAGAAAAGGGCTTTGAAACTGCATGGGTAGACCTCCTTTCAATTTATGTTGAAAGGGCCGGAACTTAAAACTTTATCAAAAGCAACTTTGCTTTTTCTTCAATATAATAAACTCTTTTCAAAAGTTTATTCTTTTCTTCTCTATCGTTGTCATTTCTAAAGTTTGTCCTTTCAAGTTCTGTCCGTAGCTTGGATAATTTTAGTACTTCTCTGAAGCTATCCTTCTTATCAAGGGTCTCAGAAAGTAGCTTATGTTCGACAGATTTGATAGCCTCTCTAAACCTAGTTATAGCTATTGTGTCTTCCCTAGTTCTTTCTTCTGAAAACTTCTGCTCAAACCTTTCTAGTTCAGAATAAATTCCCTGGAATTTTTCTGTAATTTTTTTGCCCTCTGGTGTCAATCTTATGAATCTAATTCTTCCTTCTTTGTAAGACTCAACTAGCCCAACATCTTCCAACTCTTTTAGTATATTGAAAACATGAGGGTATATCGAGTCCACCTCTTCTGCAATGACCTTTGGATATCTAGGCTTTTCGTCTTCAAGCATGCTAAGCAGAATCTCAACAGTTTTTCTATTGAAAAAAAGTTCCTTTAAGTCATCCATATAGACTTATTTACCTTTAACCTTAAAATAATTTGCCTTCTATAATGGCAACTAGAAATTGTGCCAACATCAAGTAGCAAAATATTTAAATCAATCCACATAAGTAAACTATGGGATAAGATGAGTCTTATAGATAAAAAAGGACCACACGTTTGTGTTAATTGCGATAATCTTGTTCAGAAAGATGACGAAAAAGAGGTGGGCATATGTTCAATTGCGGCTTCTACAAAAACGATCTTTAAAAAATACTGCCAGAAATGCGATGAAAGATCTGCACTTACAGGAGATCTTTGGATATACATAGATGGGGAAGATTGGGGTTAATTCATAAGATTATACATTTAGTTTATCATCTCTATTCTAGTTTATATATTACCCTTTCTTTCAGAATTTAGAAATATTGTTACAAAAACAGTAGCCGGGGGCGGATTCGAACCACCGTCTCAAGGTCCAGAGCCTCGAAGGATTGACCACTACCCTACCCGGCTATTAGAATCAAAAGCTTAATCTCTGTTAATAAGTTTTTCTGTTTCGCTCATATATGCAAAACTCTCTTTCTCTAACAGTGCCCTTGCTGAAAAATCAGTGAACAGCTCGTTGAATCTTCTCTTCAATGTACGGATAACATAGTCATCATAGTACATATCACAGTTTGTTTCGATATCGTAGAGAAGAAGGTAATCTGGTGAAGAAGGGGTTGCATGTAGAATAGTTTCCCCATTCAAAGCAGATAATATCTCATTCTCGCTTAAATCCCCTTTCGTATAATCAACTACAGATCCAACAATCCTCCGAATCATCTGCCATAAAAATCCAGTCCCTTTGAACTCCAAGATGTAAATCGGCCCAACTTTTCTATAACTTGTTTCAATAGTTCTTGTAGTGCCATCAATCCCACTATACTTAGAAAATGAGAAGAAATCGTGGGTTCCCTCAAAAAGTGAGAGGCCTTTTGAGATAAGATCTTGATTATATCCATTGTCAAAAAGATAATATCTATAAGTTTTGGTGAGAGGAAACTTAAGGTATTTGCTAGTTTTAGCGTAGATCCAGATATCTTTCAATGAATGCGTCAATCTTTTCATATTTAGATCTTCCTCAACTTCAAGTCTTAAGAGATTAGAAAGAGCAGAAACTCCTCTGTCAGTCCTGGATAAAAAGCCGTAATTAATAGCTTTGATGCCCTCATCATTCAAAGCTTGGACTATATCACCTTCAACTGTTCTGACATTTGGTTGAGATTGTGAACCGTGAAAACCTCTCCCGTTATAAGCTACCTTAAGGTAAACCATCAAATAAAATTCATAAAAAAATTTAAAAGGGTTTTTATAGTATTTCGATAATAAAGTTCTTGTCTTTTATGACATTTACTTTCTTACCTTTTTTGAAGAACTCACGCTCTACTCTTTCGACATAATCCCTATTGAGCTCAAATCCCTCTACATTAATCTGGCCCTTTTCTTCTAGTTTGGATATATTATCTCTTAGCAATATCTTTACCTTCTGGACATCCTTCCCAAATTTTGGCCCTATGATATCGTATCTTGGGATAACCTCAAATATCTTCTCATCGATATCAGGTTTACCAGTTTTCAATTCTAAGTTTGAAATATTCATGGATTTTGATATGTCCTCCCTTATTTCTTCGATATCTTTCTCAGTATAGACTATTGCTCCGTTAACTGGGGCATTTAATGGTATCTTCAAATCTGATTTGTATCGCCTTACTGCAACGATGATATCCTTTAGAATTTCCCCTTTTTCAAAAGCGCTCTTGTCATAGAATTCAAACGAAGGAAATTCTGTCAGGTGAATACTATTTATACCTTCATCTCTAAAGATTTCATTGTATATCTCTTCAGTAATGTGTGGTGTGTAAGGAGAAATCAAACCAATTACATTTCTGAGTAAAGTTTTCAAAGTGAATGCGGCTTCATCTTTTTTGACATTATTGTACAATCTATATTTGACTATCTCTATGTAATTATCGGCAACTTCATGCCAAAGGAATGTTCTAATTTCCTTGAGAATTGGGGCAAAATTATACTCGTCAAGTTCTTTTCTTGAGAGCTTTATTAGATCAGTTAGCTTAGATAGAATCCACTTGTCAGGTATTGTAAGAGATTCAGGAGAAATATTATTAATATTTGTATCTGAAATATTCATTTCGATGAATCTAGAAACATTCCAGAATTTTGTTAAAAATCTGTTACCATGCTCAATCTCTTTCCAAGAGAATGGGAAGTCTTCCCCCTTCGAAGCAAGAAGTGCCCACTGTCTCAATGCATCTGCACAGTGCTTACTAAGTGGCTCATCAGGTTCGATTACATTTCCAAGGGATTTACTCATCTTTCTCCCATCAGGACCTGCAACCATACCGTGGATTAATGTTTCGTCCCAAGGATTCTTCCCTGTGATAAGGTTACATCTAAATAAAGTATAAAATAGCCAAGTTCTAATAATTTCATAACCCTGTGGTCTTATAGTTGCCGGATATGTTTTATTGAAAAATTTTTCATCCCTGTTATACATTGAAATGGCGAGAGGTGTTGCTGATGAATCTACCCAGCAGTCACACACATCAATTTCACCAATGAAATTGCTTGATCCACATTTACATTTTTCTTTTGGCATGTCAAATCTTGGGTCTACTGGGAGCCATTCCTTTTTTGCAGGTATTAATTCTCCACAGTCTTTGCATTTCCAAAAAGGTATAGGTGTTCCGAATACCCTCTGTCTTGATATGATCCAGTTCCAATCCATTGAGTCAGTCCAGTCATAGAATCTGTCGTACATATACTCTGGATGCCAGGCTATCTTCTTTCCATTTTCAATAAGATTATTCTTATAATCCTTTACATTGATAAAATACTGCTCCATTGGTAAGAGCTCAATTGGTGATTTACATGACCCTCTTTCAACATGAAGCAATACTCTGTGCTTTATTTTCTCTTCTTTTATAAAAAGCCCTAAATCATTTAATTCAGAAACTATAATCTTTCTTGCTTCTTTAATTGGGAGCTCGTCATATTTCTTGCCGATCTTTAGCTTTCCATCCTCCGTTATTGAAGTAATTACATCAAGATTATACTTCTTCTGCCAGAGTATATCCTGTTCGTCTCCATAAGTACAACAATAAACTATGCCTGTTCCAAAGGACATATCAACTTCTTCATCGGAGAGAATCGGTATCTTTCTGTCAAACAAAGGAAGAACAACATTCTTACCCTTGAATGATTCATATCTTGGATCTTTTGGGTTGAAGAATACTCCAACACAAGAAGGCATTAGCTCAGGTCTAGTTGTAGCAATTTCAACATGCTCTTTTCCGCCTTCAACTGGAAGCTTGAGATAGTATAGTTTTCCATCTTTTTCTTCATAGCCAACTTCAGCTTTTGCTAGAGCGGTCATACATCTTGGGCACCAAAGGATGGGATGTTTTTCTCTGAACAAATACCCCTTGTGATAAAAATCAATTAATGTATTTTGAATAAGCTTAACATATTCAGGTTTCATTGTGAGATACATTCTTGTCCAATCTGGGAAGTAACCGATATCGGTCATTTGCCTTCTCATTATGTCAACACATTGAGCTGTCCACTCTTTACATTTTTCAATGAAGGCTTCCTTATCGTCTTTAGAGATTTTAAACTCGTGCTCAACTTTTAACTCTGTTGGAAGGCCGTGACAATCAAATCCCTGAGGGCAGTAGACATTGAATCCTCTCATCCTCTTGTACCTCTGTATAAAATCAATCCATGTAAAATCCATTACGTGACCCATGTGGAGTGAACCGGACGTAAATGGAGGTGGAGTATCAAGAACATATACCTCACCGTTTTTCTCCGGATTGAATTTGAATATCTCTTTTTCAAGCCAATAATTCTGCCATTTCTTTTCAATCTGTTTGCCGTCATAGTCTTTATCCAACATTATTTCACCGTCTCTTGGTAGCTAAGTTGCCCATTCATATAAATCTTTAATCCTTCGTCCGCAATTAAGGTTTTGATTCCTGTACTTTCTTGGATATAGCGCCTTTCTTCTTCAGCGCCCTTGAGATGCATCCTATAGCCAATGTGTGTGATTACTGCAACTTCAGGATTGACCTTCTTTACAATGTTTTTTGCGTCCTCAGTTGTAAGATGAAATGGAATTCTATCTCCATTTGGTCTTGTAACGTTGAGAATCATTACCTTAGACCCCATATACTGATTTTCCATGTCATCGAAATACTCAGTATCGGAAGTATACGAAATAGCGCCCGAATCTGTATAAATTTTAAATCCAATTCCAAATGGATCTGAATGCTTTGCCCTTGTAGCTTCAATCTTCTGTCCTTTAATCTCAATATTTTCTCCAGGAATCATAGATAAGACGCCCTTCAAATTTTTTCTGTAATAAGGGAAAATAATTGAAGCATATTCATCCCTTCCTTCAATAACGCTCTTGCTGCCAATCACATACCCCTCTTTTTTCAACATGCCCCCGGTCATACTCTCAACCATTATTGGAACATCATTGAAATGATCTGTGTGGCAGTGGGAAATTAAAAGAGCATCTATCTTCCTTGGGTCAAGCCTATTCTGAATGGATCTTAGGTGCGCACCAGGTCCTGGATCTACATGAATATTTATTCTATCTTCAATATAGAATCCACCTGTACCACGCTTTTGGGTGATGGCCATGAATCTTCCTCCGCCACTACCCAAAAAAGTTATCTTTGCCATACGTACCTCTAAGTAACTTTTTAAGAGTTCAATTTATTAAGTTTATAAAACTAATGAGTGATACTATGAGGGAAGCTCTAAAAGAAAGCAGAAGTGGCACTTTAATCAACATTGAAGTTATTTCAAATTCGAGCGAATTTCATATCGAATACAATGAGTGGAGCAAGAGAATAAGGCTAAAAATTACTTCCCCTGCCATAAAAGGTCAGGCCAATAAAGAAATTCTAACTTTTTTTAAGGAAATTTTAGGGGAAGCCACTATAGTAAAAGGCGAACATAATAAAAAGAAATCTATATTTATTAATTCTAGTATAGAAGAAGTTTCTAATAAAATGTCAAAAATTTTAAAATAATACAAAATTCACCATAGTAAGACTTATAAAGAATTAAATACTAGTTATCAATAGGTGAAATTGGATGTCAGAAACGAAAGTCAAACATGCTGATGAAATATTTAAGTCATTTAAAACTCAAAGTGTTTCAGAGTTCTTTAAAAAGAATGCAGCAATGTTAGGTTATACTGGTAAATTACGTTCATTAACAACACTTGTTCACGAAGGGGTTACAAATTCGCTTGACGCTTGTGAAGAAGCCAGAATTTTTCCAGATATTTCTGTTTATATCAGTGAAGTAGGCCCAGAGCATTACAGAGTAATAATGGAGGATAATGCTTCAGGAATACCCTTAAATTATATTCCACAGGTCTTCGGTAAGATGCTCGCTGGAAGCAAAGCACACAGAAACATTCAATCTAGGGGACAACAAGGTATTGGCGTCTCCGGTGCAGTTATGTATTCCCAAGTTACTACTGGAAAACCGACTGAAGTGGTAACTTCTACGGGGGGCAAATTTATTAACAAGGTAAATACTAAAATAGACGTTGAGAAGAATACTGGAGAAATCCTTTCTCATGAAACTTTAAAAAATCTTGAAAAGTGGAGAGGAACTAGAATAAATCTTGAAGCTAAAAATCTTCAGTATAACAGATCAAAATACGGCCCATACAGTTATCTTAAGATGACTGCTATTGCAAATCCACACACAAGAATTCTTTTTGTGGAGCCTGACGGTACAAAGATTCTCTTTGACAGAAATGTTAGAGTTATCCCAAAAAATCCAAAAGAAATGAAGCCACATCCTCACGGATCTTCTGCTGATGATATCCTTTCTATGATCAAGGATTCTACCGCCACTAGAGTAAGGACTTTTTTAGTTTCTGATTTCACAAGGGTATCCTCTAAAAAAGTTGAGGAGATAGAACAGCTTTCTGGCCTTGATCTTGATATAAATCCTAAGAGGGTAGACTGGGAATACGCTGAAAAACTGGTAACTGCCATTAAACAAATAACATTCATGGCTCCGCCAACTGAGGGATTAATACCAATTGGTGCCGAATCAGTTAAACTTGGCCTTGAGGGCATCCTAGCACCTGAATTTGTCCATACAGTAACTAGAAATCCACAGACCTACCGCGGAGGTATAGCCTTTATTGTAGAAGCAGGCATAGCCTATGGCGGGGGTGCAGGAAACAATGGGCTTGACATTATCCGTTATGCCAATAGAACTCCTTTGATATTTGATCAAGGTGGATGCTGCATTACAGAAGCTGCCAAATCTATTGAATGGAAGAGATATGGCGTAAAGGACGATAGCGCACCGCTTACTATATTTGTTAATCTTGTTTCAACACATATACCTTATACTTCTGCAGGAAAACAGGCTATTGCAACGGAAGAGGAAATCTATAACGAGATTAGATTTGCATTGATGGACGCAGGAAGGGCTTTATCTAGGTACCTTTCTGGAAAGCGAAGAGCGAGCGAGAAACTTACAAAGAAAAAGACCTTATTGAGATATGTCATAGAGACATCTAATGCCCTTGGGAGCTTGGTTAAAGCAGAGGATAATTCTAATATAATTAAAGCACTGACAGACATTGTTGAGAAAAAATATGATTTCGAGGAAGCAAATAACGGGGAAGAAGCAACAACAACAGCCTCTGAAGAAAACGACGTTGAAGAGGTGATCGAGAATGACCAATAAATCTTCAGAAGAAGTTCCCACCATACTTGGTAAGTTTGGCGAAGAAATTTATGAACAAATAATGAATGAGGAGAGCCCGTCAATAAAGATACCCCTTAGGGGAAAGTCTAATGTTTTTTTTGATGATAACGAGAAAGTTATTCAATTAGGAGATAAGTTTTCTAAAAGGCATTTTCTAAATGTGGCCCACACAAAGAAATTCATGCAGACCGTGCTTGTCGCCTCTTACTGTAGAAAGCTTGTTGAAGAAAATAAACATGCTGGTATCAGAGAGTTGTATTACGCCTTGAAACATACGGTAGAAGGTTCTAAAGAGAATACATTTGATGACCAGAATGAGTCTAATCCCATTGTTGAAGATATAGAAACAGCACTTGACATCCTAAGAGAAGAACTCAACCTAACTGCAGATAGAAGAGGATATATTTACGGTGATGTAGTCCTAAAAGATGGGGAGGACGAATTTAACGCTTCAAAGCTTGGAAGGGGTGGATGGGCCGTACCCGGTACAGTTGAAGAGATAGATTTCTTAAATGTTAACGCCGAGTATATTCTTGTTATTGAAACTGCTGCAATGTGTGATAGGCTTATTGAAGAAAAATTTGCTCAGAAAAATAATGCGTTGCTAGTTGCTTGCCAAGGGCAAGCCCCGAGAGGTATAAGAAGACTGATAAACAGACTTCATAACGAAAAGAATTTGCCTGTTTATGTCTTTGCAGATGGCGATCCTTACGGCTGGTACATCTATTCTACTATAAAACAAGGTTCAATGAATTTGGCATATCTTTCTAAGAGATTAGGGGTACCGGATGCAAAGTTTATAGGTATGACCATGGACGATATCGAAGATTACAGCCTCCAGAAGGTAACTGAAAAGTTAAAGGATATGGACAAAAAAAGAATAAATGAAATAATGGAATACGAGTGGTTTAAAAACAAAGACTGGCAGGAACAAATGAAGAAATGTCTAAAGCTTGGAGTCAGAATAGAGCAGCAGGCACTTGCGAACAAATCACTAGAGTTTGTCGCTAAAGAATACTTACCCCAAAAAATAGAGAATAAAATATTTTTACCTTAAATAAAATAAAAATTATTTATTTTTTCTCTGAAAGTACTTCGATAAGAAGATTCATTGCTTCTCCGATTGCTTTGCATTTATCTTTAGTTAGCCTTTGTGTAAGCCCATAATTGCCTTTGTCAAATGCCTCATTTGCTTCTCTGCAGAGCCTCTCTGACTCTTCTAGCAGTTTTAGAGCCCTAAGATATCTTGGATCTTTGTCTGATTCACTCTTTACTATTTCTAATTTTAGATTTTCAACTAGGTCATCAGGTCTACAACAATCATTATTTTCTTCAGAAACATTTTGATTTGAGATTAATTCTTTAGCTTCTTTAATTAGATCTTGAGTGTAACATAAGTCACATCTCTTCATTGAGCTTCCGGTAATTATTCTCAACGTTTCTTTTGGATTTATTCCAGGATGCTTTTGTATTTCAACTTGGTCATCATTTGATACTGGATCTCCATTTGGAGGGGTACCTTCAGTTATAACATAGTTGATACTCTTATTTTCTAAACCATTAAACTTAGCAGAGAATTTTATAGTCTTACTTTCTCCAACTGATAAAGGTCCAATGTTATTCCATGTTATAGTAGTTGTTCCATTGACATTAACTAAAACATTGTCAGGGGCTATTGAAGACAAATTAGCATAAGTTAACCCTAGGGGTAGAGTATCTGTAACAGTCACAGGATCTAATATTACCTCTCCAGTATTTGTTATTACTAAAGTATATTCATTGTTAAATCCATTTTTACCCCAAGGCGGCTCAACTGATTTTGTTATGTTTATTGCTGGGCCTTTAACTCCCACATTAGAAGTATCTGTATCAGTGACATCCCCAATGGAAGATGTTCCAATTACTGTTGCCTGATTTGTGAAAGTACCTATTCTCCCAGGATCCACTGTTGCCTGGAATTCAACTATTATTACATCTGTTGGATTCATTGCACCTATATTGTCCCATGTTAAAACTTGTGGTGTGCCAACTATTGAATTTGGTTCATACTGCACGCCACCAACGTTACTGTATCCTGGCCTATATGTAAGTCCATCTGGCAAAGAGTCGATCAATTTTACAGGATCTAAGGCCATGGCCCCGGTATTTGTAATGGTAAGTCTAAAGTATACTATTCCTCCAGGAGATGGAACATTTATATCAGTATTTAGGGTTACCTTCTGTAAATCTGTACCTGGAGAAATCACATTCCAAGTATCTGAAAATGGACCATATTGTCTTCTTCCATCGTTACCGCTTGGAAGAGACCAATACTCGGTATTTGTAACTGTATTTGTGAAGCTTCCTCCTTGCGCCGGAATTGTTGCATCGTATTCTAAAATCACTGAAGAGCTTTGTGGTATTGATTGATACTCCCATTGAATTATGTCTCCAATAGTCATCGTATTGTAAGCTAAAGGAGATGAAGTAATTGTTCCACCTACAAGAATTAAGTCTGAAGGGATCAGGTCTTGTATTACTACATCGTAAGCAGAACTGTTCCCAGTATTTCTCACAGTAATTGTGTAGTGTATGTTATCTCCAGGCAATCCTTGAGTCTTATCGCCTTGTTTTTCGATAGTAAGGTTGGGTTCAATGATCCTGACATCATCCAAATCACTTATATTGTATGGAGCTCCGTCTTGAATAAAGCTTGTATTTGCATTGTTTACAAGTATAACATCTCTAACATTATCTGGAAGAATATTCTTAATTCTTCCTGTAATCTTGATTAACACATCATTTGGCCCAATAAAGTTTCTATTTGAAGCCCCCATTGGAGTTCCAAGTTTCCAAGTAAGTACTTGCCCATTTTGAGTGAACTGTTGTATTGTTCCACCAAAAGTATCAGTATAAGTATGTGAAATGTATTCAATTCCATCAGGTAAATGGTCAACTATTGTTGTGTTGGTGTAATTTGATCCGACTCCCGAATATACAACTGCCAAATCAAATACAACTTCTTCACCTATTGTTGCTTTTTTCTTCTCAGACTCTTTAAACAGTCCTTGAATATTGATTATCCTTGCACTTGCTGTTGCATTACTATATATACATCCGTTTGAGCATTCTCCTACTGCAATTACCCCATTAGTTCCTGTACCTGCATCAACTTTTAATCTAGCCGATAAAGTTGCTGACCATGTTCCCCCCGATTGTGCAATGGGTCCAGGTATCTGCCAAGTTATAGTGTCGCCCGAAACAATCGGTGTTTCTCCATTAGTTCCATTTCCTGCAACTATGGGCGCTTCCCAATCAGTGCTTAAAGTATCAATAACAGTCACATTATAGGCTGGAGTGTTACCTGTATTTGTAATTGTAATTGTCCAACTTCCGGTGCCTCCTGGAGGGACAGGTTGTATTAAAGGAGTTTTAGAAACAGAAATAATAGGTCTCAATGGAGTTATAGTTGGACTAGGATTACTTGCATTTAGTGAATTATGACAGCTATCTTGATAATCAATTCTTACATTGTTTGTTCCAGGAGTTACAGTATCACAGCTTAATCCATCGTTTTTTACTCTAAATTGAATGACAGTATTTGTTCCGCTAGCATTCATATCGCCTAGTGACCATATGGGCTTTGAAAGATCTGCAGGGGGATTCGGAGTTGGATCTGGATCAGTAATCATTGAATCAAAAATAAATCCTGGCGGTAGATCAGATGTTAGGATTACATTGTATGCAGTTGGATATCCTGGATTATTTCTAACATTAATTGTAATGATTCCATCGCAAGTAGTAAAGGTACCGATATTTTGGGATATGGAAAAGTTAGGTCTAGTCCTTAAAGAACAGCTACTTGATGAAATGAAATCAAATCTGCAGTACGGATTATCGCAACCATACCTAACATAAGCGATATTGAAAGACTCATTTCCGCAACCCCCGGCATTTACAGTTCCCCAAACATAATAAGTAGCAGTATTACTTCCAGATACATTTGACAGTGTACCATGTATCCATGGAACTGCTGATGTCCCTGAGCCTGAAGGTGTAGTGCCTGTATTTGGATATTGACTTGTGCTTATACCTCCTAAAGTCATATTTGTCGGCAAATTATCCCAAAACTCAACATTTTTCGCTGGAGCATTGCCATTATTTGTGATAACAAGCTCCCATTCCACAATATCCCCTGGTTCTGCAGCGACGTTGTTGGCAAATGAAGTTTTTTCTTTGGTGTAATTTCTTCCATGTTTAGATATTGACAAAGCCGGAGTTCTCCTGATAATTTGGGAAATTTTCTGCGTAGATATTTTTACATCATTACACGGGGTTAAATATGTAGCTTGGCTAATAAAATTTCCAGAATCAGGCATAGTACAACTTGATCGAATTTTAAAGGTGATAGCGATCTCAGATGAAGGGGCCATAGCTCCTAACTCTGGAATTTGAGCTTTAGTCCACCTAATTGGATTTGCATCAACATTTTCTGGCTCGAATGGATTTCCAGACCCTACAACATAAGATATCCCAGTTGGAAGCGAAACTGTGACATTAACATCATAAACATATGTCAATCCAGTATTTTTGACAATAACAGTTGTATTTTCTTCGTCACACATATTTATCGTTGCAGGTATAACGTTAGTAGTTATGGCGTCTGTATTCGGTATTTTAACTGAAGCGGTATCTGTTTTTACAGGCTGACAATCATTGCCTAGACAACCCGCGCTAGTAGATGCAATATTTGTTAGATCAGTACATGAATCGATATTTGCAGTGAATGTAACTTCAGTTTTTTCTCCTGCATCAATTTTAGGGATAAACCATGTTGCACCATTAATCGGATTTCCATTCCTGTCTTGATTAATAAAAACTTGTGAATAAGTTCCGGTAGATGAATTATATGAAAGTCCAGATCCAAGTTTATCTTCAAGCCAAACGTTATAACTTCCTCCACTTCCAGCGTTTGTAAGACATAGTTTCCATTGAGCTTTATTTTCAGTAGCCCAAAATAATTCGGGAACTTTCATTAAGCACACATTACCTGAAAGTATCAAACTTGGAGTAGAAGATGCACGCCCTGTACAGATGTTGCCCGTAGAATCATTATTACA
>Ga0172382_10007493_pt1 | contig 15456 bp, 19 predicted proteins | sample Leawel138RmetaG_FD_122245 | JGI IMG/M metagenome (GOLD analysis project Ga0172382, IMG submission 122245) | Leachate microbial communities from a municipal landfill in Southern Ontario, Canada - Leachate well 138R metaG | ecosystem: Engineered > Solid waste > Landfill > Unclassified | place...
CGGAATTTAGTGGAGGCCTCACCGATGGCGGTGAAATCTCCTGCCTGTACGGAATATTCTTCGACGTAGGGAGCCTCGAACACTATTTACACCCCTCTGTCAGGAATATGACAAGGCAGCACGCCTTTCGCGAATAGAATTCCGCAGGTTTCAAACATACTCATCTGGCAGAGCAAAACCGGCATTTTGATCTGGGAAGCCAGCTTGACAGCAGCTTCCTGGGGCTTTTTTCCCCTTACGAAGACTACTGCCGGTATATCAAGCATCTGGGCCGTCCTGATAATCTGGATATTCGTCAGTCCGGTGAGAAGAAGCGATCCGGGACGGGCAAATGCGAGCACGTCGCTCATGAGATCGGCCCCGTACGCATATTCTATGTCTATGGAGTCCAGCAGTTCCTCACCGTATAAGACGTCCGCCCTGATACCCTGAACCATGTCCCGCAATTTCATTTCGTCATCCTCCTCAATGGGATCAAAAAAAGCGGCACTCCGCCAATGCAAGCGCCTCCGGTCTTCTTTAGCCGGGTAAACGGCAAATGAGGCAACTCCATTTTTCTGACGCTTACCGTTTATAGCCGATGATCGAGCGGAGGAGTTGTTTTCTGTTCTCCACATCGTCATCCGTTTCAATACCGACAGGCCTGAATCCGTCAATAACCCCTGCGATGCCCCTGCCCTGGCTGCTCTCGCATATGATGACCTGAAGGGGGTTTGCCGTCGCTGCAAAGATACGGCATACTTCCTGGCAGTCCTTCACCCTGTTCAGGACATTAATTGGGTATCCGTTCCTGAGCACAATAAAAAAAGAGTGACCGGCCGCAATCTTTTTCGCATTCTCAACCGCAACGGCCACAAGTTCCTCATCGTTCCCTTCCCTCCGTACAAGACAGTCTCCCGACGCCTCGCAAAAAGCGATACCGAACCTGAGAGACGGAGAGGATGTTACGAGTGCCTCGAAAAGATCCTCAACCGTTTTGATGAAGTGGCTCTGTCCCAGGATGATATTGCAGTCCTCCGGGAACTCCGTCTGAACAAGGGACCAACTGGTTGTCTCCGGCATGTTTTCTCCTCCCTGGTGGAATTTTTCCTCGTTTTGTCTACTTTTTTATAATACTACAGAACCAGTAATTTCGTCACGGGTCACTTCCCATTTCAGAAGCCATTCGGCCATTACTGCAAAACCATGCCGGTCCGCCGGAGGCATTATTACTTTGGCCACTCTGAGCACATCTTCAGCGGCATCTTGAGGAGCCACAGCGATATGGGCTGCGGCGAGCAGTTCTAGATCATTGTGATGGTCGCCTGCGGCGACGATAATATCGGGGGATTCGGGGCATGTATCCAGCCACGAGTTAAGAGCGCTCCCTTTGGAAACTCCGGGGGGTAATATATCGAGAAAGCCTTCGCCTGCCTGAACAATTCCCGCTCTTCCGTGAAAGAGTGTTTTCAGGTGTTCCTGCAGTGTTCGGATATGTACGGGAGAACCGTGAAAGATCACACGAAAAACGTCATGGGGAACTGAAGGCCGGGTGAGTGAATGATCCACGGGAATGCCGGAGGCAAGGAAAAAATCCCGGGTCATGGAGTCGCTCCGCCTGCAGAACGCTCGTTCGTCACCTATTATCTGGAGTTCCACGGGATGATCCCATCCTGCGGTCACAATTTCCAGGGCAAGCTGTGTGTCCATGAGGGTTTCACAGATCGGTTTTCCTGAAGCGGGATCCATGACCCTGCCGCCGTCATACACTATCGCGGGCAGGAATGCCTCGATCCCGCGGATATGCGATATTGCAGTCGCAAGAATTCTCCCTGTCGCCACCATGAGGCTCCAGCCGTTTTCATGCAGACGCCGGCATGCAGCGGACACTTCCGGCGACACGCATTCGCCCCGGGAAAGGGTCTCATCTATATCTGTTACAAGTAGTTTGAAAACCATGAAACGTTCCTCCGGATACAGAAAAAGGGGGCAAACGCGCTTCCCCCTGAAAAAGAGGAAGGCAGGCCCCCCTGTCATTATTTCACTCCAGTTTTTCAGCTTCGGGAATCTGCCTACTTTCTGGCGGCGTTCTTTTTCAGTTCCTGGATCACATCGTCGGTAATGTCAATTCCTCCGAAGTAAACGGCTGATTTTTCGATCACGACGGTAACCTTTTTCACCTTGGCTACAGTGCGGACTGCAAGCTCGGCTTCCTTGAAGATGGGCTGCATAAGTTTCTGTTCTTCCTGTGCAAGTTCGTTACGCTTCGCGTTGAAGATCTGAGCCTTTTTGTTCTGATCAGGCTCTTTATCCACGGCAAGCTTCATTTCGTTTTCCTTCGTCCTGCTGATCTGCTGAAGCCTCTTGGTTACTCCCTCGAATTTCGGGTGCTGGAAAATGATCTTCTGGGAATCGATAACACCGATTTTCTCATTTGCTGAGGCTACCGCTCCGGAAACAAAAACAAGAAGCAGGGCCACTGATAAAGCAATACTGATACGCCTCATTGAAAACATACAACTACCCCCTCAAATACGTCCGTTAAATTGAAACTCAGGAAAGATTCTATCCGGAAAACCTCTGAAAGTCCAGGTAAATTTACCGATACGGCCGAAATCATTCCGAAAGGGAACGGATTTCACCGGCCACACGCCGTACATCGTCGTCAGAAAGGCCGTAATACATGGGTATGCTTATCACCCTTGAGTAAAACTCTTCGGAGCATGGGAAGTCGCCCCTCTTCCACCCGAATTCCTGCCTGTAGAAATAATGCAGGTGAACAGGCGGGTAATGAACCATTCCCCTTATCCCCCTCGTGCGGAGCTCCTCGAAAATCTCACGGCGCCTTTCAGCAGGGAACCTGAGAGGATAGAGGTGATAGGAATGGCCTTCGTGCTGAGGAGGAACAAGGAGAGAGGATACTCCTTCGAAAAGGGAATCATAGAGCGCGGCAATACTTTTCCGCCTCCGCACGAACTGGTCGAGTTTTTTCAGCTGGCTCAGCCCGAGGGCCGAGTGTATGTCACTGAGCCGGTAATTGTATCCGAGCACCTGCATCTCTGTAAACCAGGGTCCGTCCGGTTCATCCTTCATGGTGTCCCTATCCTTCGTGATGCCGTGGCTGCGGAAAAGACGAAGCCTGCGGGCATACTCGTCTGAATCGGTGGTGACCATTCCTCCTTCTCCGGTTGTGATATGCTTTACCGGATGAAAGCTGAACGCAGTGAGGTCGGCCTCCTTTCCCACCCTGACGCTTCCTCTGCAGGCTCCCAGGGCGTGGCATGCATCCTCTACGACCACGGCCCCGCAGGAGCGGGCGATTTCAAGAAATGCGGGAACGTCGGCGGGATATCCGGCAAAGCTCACCGGGGCGATCACTTTTGTTACCGGAGTTATTTTCTCTGCCGTCTTCTCCGGGTCGAGGCACGCGGTAGCAGGATCAATATCAGCAAAAACAGGGACCGCACCAGTATAAAGGGCCGCATTGGCCGTGGCCGCAAAGGTGAGCGGACTCGTGAGCACTTCATCTCCGCGGGACGCTCCCGCAGCAAAGTACGCGCCGTGAAGCGCTGCCGTTCCGTTGGAAAATGCCACTGCGTGCCGTGTGCCGACATAGTCGGCAAAAGCGTTCTCGAAGGCTTCGACGGACGGGCCCTGGCTCAGCCAGTCGCCCCTGAGAACCTCCGCCACCGCCTTGATATCTTCTTCGTCGATGTACTGATGCCCGTATGACAGGGTCTTCACTTCTCTCACTCCTTTTCCGGTGACCTGTGGAATGTTTCCCTGCGTCTTCTGCTGAAGAACGAGGTCATAAGATCCGCACATTCTGTTTCCAGCACTCCGCTTCTTACGATGCACCGATGATTCAGCCTTGTGTCCCGCACAATATCGTACAGGGTACCGCACGCACCCGCCCGCGGATCAGTACATCCGAAAACAAGCCGGCTGATCCGGGAGAGTACAAGTGCCCCGGCACACATTGGGCAGGGTTCAACGGTGACGTAGAGCTCAGCCCCCCGAAGGTTCCACGTGCCGAGCAGCAATGCCGCCTTTCTGATGGCAAGTATTTCCGCATGGGCGGTCGGATCTTTTTCCTTTCTGTTGGAGGCAGCGGACAGCACCCGCCCTTCCATGACAACCAGCGCACCTACAGGAACATCTCCCCGGCGGACAGCTTCAGCTGCCTCAGTGAGGGCGATCTTCATAAAATATTCGTCACCTGAGCTTTTCACATCAATTCCCGCCACGGCATTCCTCTTCGCCTGACGCGATCAGTTCCCCGTAAGCTTCAGGAATTCTGCCGGAAATTATGTTTGTCCCCGGCACAACTGTTTTCGCCCTACTCTCCGCCCGGCGGATCATGGCCGAGACCGCCTGGTCTCCATTGCGGAGCGCCGACGCCAGGACAGCCCCCGAGGGGCCTATTATGGATGCGTCATTTCCGTACAGGTGAAGCACAAAAACCCTGTTTTCCGCCGCCCTGGTCCGGGCTACATTCAAAGAGGAATTCCCGGGGCGCTTTTGGCCGTCGATCCAGATAATGATCTCTGCACCCTGTATCATCAGGCATCTTACAGGTTCAGGATTCCAGCCGCCGTCGCCGAATACAGCACCTATAGCTCCCGCGGAGGTCTCCAGGGGAGAGAGAGCTTCGCTGTTCAGAGTTCCAAGGACCATGTTCCGTGCAAACAGCACCGCCTCCGGCCTGCCCGAAGGATCCAGGCCGGGGATGACCGCCAGCCGCCCGCCTTCAGGAATGGAGGCCGAAAGGATTTCCGCGAGTTCCAGCGTGTTTTTTCCCGGGGCCGGAGGCAGACAGCAGAGCAGGTTGCCCTGGTCGGCTGCCAGGGCAAGAAACCTTCGCGCCGCGGCGATATACTCCTCCCGGGAGGAGGAGAAAAAACGGCAGATTGCCGTGAAGATTTCATCATCGGCTGGAGCGATATATTCAAACTGTTTTTTGTAAGCCGACGTCTCCTCTGTTGGAAGAGCCAGGGCCGAATACCGCGAGGGATGCCGTTCTGGAAAGAGGGGTCCCGGAAGGGAAAGATCGATATCAGCCAGAAGGATCTCTTCTTTCGATGATCCAGCCGAGGCCTCAATTCTTCCCTCAGGGTCAATTATGCAGCTCCCTCCGCAGTTGAGCACCGATTCCGACTCGAGCCCCACTTTGTCTGCGACTGCGATCCAGATCCCGTTCTCGGCGGCCCTTGCCGGGAGCATGTATTCGAGCTGGGGGTTTGACAGTTTTTCCACATCGGGACCCGTGGAAGTGAGGTTTGTAAGATCCAGCACCAGCTTCGCACCCTTAAGGGCAAGTATCCGGCAAATCTCCGGAATCCTGCCGTCGGCGCATACGATCATGCCCACAGTTCCGAAAGGCGTCTCAACAACCGGGAAACATGTGCCTGGAGAAACATATTTTCTGTCGAAATGCCACAAATTCGATTTGAATGTCCTGAGTTTCTCGGTCCCGTCCGGTCCCCACAGGACAGCCCCGTTGAAGAGCCTGCCCTTTTCCTCGATAACGAGGCCGGCTGCAAGCCATACACGCTTTTCCCGGGCTTTTCCGGAGAAAAGAGGCAGCGGGTCAAGCTCTCTCCAGGCCGCGTCGGCACCATCGGCTCCGCCGAGATAATAGGACGGATACAGCGACTCGGGCAGAAGGATAAGCTCCGCTCCCAGGGAAGCCGCACGGTCAATATGTTCCAGGGCGTTTTCAAGTGCTGAACGGGCGAAAGCTGAATCATGGGCCCGGAGCTGAACACATGCGATCTTCATTCCGGACGGCCTCCTCCGACAGCCGCCTTGACGACTATTTTCCGTACGTCGCTCCTTTCACCCATGGTGATGCATGCTTTGTGCGCATCCCAGGGGAAGAAAAGAAAAAACCTGTCAGGGGCCCCCCGGAAAAAAACGCCGTCTCCGGTGAACGTCTCACAGTCTTTCCCGGGAGAATAGGGAGCGAGGGGGGAAAGATCGGCGAGAGGGGCATATCCGAGCCACTCCTCGCCTTCGAGTGTTATATGGATATCAGCGTATCTGCGGTGTGCCTCGAAAGGCTCTTCCTCCGGAGGACATGTACGCCTTCGCTGGACGAGGAGAAACACGTCATCCCCGCAAAGGGGGATTTTCCCTTCGGGAAGTGCATGAAGGTCGGAAGAAACGAGGAAATCCAGGGCTTTTCCGATCCCGCCGCCGAGGCATACATATGTTCCCAGCCTCTCGAGGGTATCCGATATCATCCGCCCAGATCCTCCATCAGGGGAGAAAGGAGTCCCAACTGCTCCATTCCCTGGATATCATCATCCAGCAGAGGAAGCTCGACGATTTTCATGGAAGCGAAGCGGGTCCGGATCTCGCGGAGGTACTGTTCCTGCGAAAGCCTCCTTTTCTCAAGGAATGAACCGGCTTCCGGCGGGATAACCTTGTTCACAACGATTCCTCCCACGGCAATACCATGACGTCCGAGAAGCTCCACCGCTCTTGCAGTCTCAAGGATGGGCAGTTTTTCCGCGTTGAGGACAAAGTGGAATATGGACTCCTGCGGATCCGTCAGGATGCGTCTTGCGAGGGAAAATTTATCTCGCCGGGCTGAAAGGGTTTTTATGATCGGATCGTTTTCTATCCTTTCCGCCAGGGGTTTATCATACCTGGCGGCCAATTTCATGAGATCCATGGCTTTTTTTCTTTTCTCGATCAGGTGCTCGATCCATGCCCCCAGTATTTCGGGCAGCGTAAGCAGGCGCAGTGTATGTCCCGTGGGGGCGGTATCGAAGACAATGGCGTCATATGTTTCACCGACTGACTCCATCAGTTCGATAAACTTGTCAAAAATAGCGGCCTCCTCAGCACCCGGGGACATGTAGGCGATCTCTATCTGGCGCTTTATTTCATCCACGATAGCGGCACTTACGAGGTCGAGCATTTTATCCTGGACGGCCTTCATGTATTTGCGGGCTTCAACCTCCGCGTCTATCTCAATTCCCCAGAGACGATCACCCAGCTGAGCGGTCTGAAAGCCTATGGGTTTATCAAAGGCATCAGCCAGTGAATGAGCCGGATCAGTGGAGACCACAAGGGTCTTGACGCCCTTCGATGCCAGAAAAAGAGAATAGGCTGCCGCACAGGAAGTCTTCCCTGTGCCGCCCTTTCCCCCGAAGAATGTAAAACGTTTCATGTGAACCTTCACCTCAGTCGAAGTCATATTGAGCGGCCTTTTCTGCGATAATGAACTTCCGGTTCTGGATCCTGCGCTCCCAGGTTTCCAGATCATCTGCTACATATGGAAGAAGCTCGAGCATGTAGTATGAGACGGGGTTCGGGATGCCGAGAAAATCTCCGAACAGGAGAAGCATCAGGTTGTCGTTGATGTCAAATGCCTCCTTGCGGACCACGGCCATCCTTTTGTCAATAAAAGTACCGTGGTGAAAGAGGACAAAAACCTCCCACCACTTGCGAAGGGTCTTCAGGACTTTTTCCATCACTGCGCTCCTGAAATACCGGCTACTTTGCCGGCTGGTCGGATTTCAGCACTCCGGCGATAGAAAAATTCTCCCCGGCCATTTCGCTCATGATGATCCTGACCACATCAGGAGCAACATTCAGTGACCGGCATACTGCGTCTGTAACCTCGGAAGCAAGTTTCCTCTTCTGATCCACGGTCCGTCCTTCAAACAGATGAATATTGATTATGGGCATGTGATCCCCTCCCTTTTTATTGAAGCTTACTGTATTTTCGCCGTTAACGCAACGAAGAAAAAAGACACCCGGCCGGGTGTCTTTTCTGGTTCTTTGTTGTTTTATCAGGGATCATTTCGCCGGTTTCTTTTTACCACTGGCGTACTGGTACGCCTTGTAAGGGATCATGTTCGACGACATTCCTATGAACTCTCTCTCACCTTCAGGATACACGGTGGACCGGATCTCCTTTCCGACCATGTTGTAGTGGTTCAGGTAGGTCACGGCAAATGACTTCCCGTCATTCGAATAGACATATCCGTACTCGGTGAAGTAAAGACCGGAGGCGAATTCACGTTCCGTTCCGAATTTCTCGACGATGAGGTCAATGATCTTCTGTTTTTCGTCGGGATTCGTATAGTATTTCCTTGCGGTTGCAACATGAATTCCGTCATCGTTTTTCCCGTACGTCATAAGATACCACTGCATTTTGTTGGCATCCTGGCCAAAATTCACATGTTTTTGAACCACCTCCGCAAAAGCCGATGATGCAAGAAACACAAGCATAAAAAGTGAAACGGCAAAAAGGGCGAGACTTTTCGAATTCTTTTTCATGAGACTGGAACAACTCCTTCCGATTTTTTTATCCTGCTGCGCCGTGTAGTCTAACATAAATCTGCTTTCTGCAAACACGTCTGCCAAAGTTTCTTTCAGTCTTTTACTTGTTCACTCCCCTCCGAAATGCTCCTATTCCGTAGCTTACAGGCCGCTCTCTGCCATCAGAAAGGGCATTCACAACGCGACCTCCCAAAAAGATAGACGAAGACCCTCCGCCGTCAAGGTTCAAAGCATAGGCCGCACCGTTTTTTTTCAGTATATCAGCCGTCTCTGCAAGGGTGAATCCGACGCTATGGACAGCGTTTCTTCCATCTCCCACAAAGAAAAACCACTGCCCCGAACCTGTAAGCCCGATAGCCGTCCTGGGGTGCCTGCGGCTGACCACTCCGTCGCTGAGGTTTTCCGTTTCGAAAAGGACATCCCCCTTACGGACAAGCAAAGGCCCTCCCTGGACTGCGTACGTCATGGAACCCCATGCAGGGCTTCCTCCCTGCATTTTCTGCACAATGTCCAACTGGTCGCCCGGTGAAAGGTCGGAAGCAAAGCGGGAAACTGAACCGTAAAAAGCCACGACGCTCCTGCCTGGCGGAATGGGGAAACCTCCGCCGTGGCGGATCTCAACACAGGTGTTTCCGTCCAGTACTGCCTCGGCCGCAGAAACCTGCGGCTGCGGTGTCTTTTCGCCGAAGTGGCGGGTGAAAAACACGACCCCATCTCCCCTGACGTTCCTGTTTACTGCAGTGATGTTCATAAAGCCTACGCCGGGGAAATGGACTTCACCGCTCCATTCAAGCTGTTCAAAAGAAGCCTTGTTCCTGCTGTTCCAACCCAGGATCGTCCGCCCTCTGTACGGGGGACTCGCCAGGACCCCACGATCCATCAGGATACCGATAGGACTGCCGCTTTCTTTTCCTGTAATGGAATAAAATCCGCCATTGATGGCCGCATCCGCACCCGATGCCATAACACTGAGCGGGGCAAGGGCAGAGAGTCCTGCAGGAGGGAAAAGGGGTCTGAGATCGTACATCCCGGGGTCAATGGTGACCATTATCCAGCACCTGGGAGCGTTTACCGCGTCCCATCCATTGCCGGAATAAAACACTACGCCTTTTTTTCCGAGGGATCCCGATGCTTTCAGGAAATCACGCACGGGGCCGTAAACATCCGAAAACAGGGAACGGACACGCCAGTCGTAATTCTGGCTGTCCACGGTAGATTCGATCCCGAGACCTGCAAGGGCATCACGAAACAGCCCGGCATCCTCCCTTGTATCAAACCCGTTCACAACAGCCCGCCACTTCGGCAGTGAAAAATAAGTACCTGTCCTCTCAATGCGGACCGATATCCCTTTCACAGGAACATATTTCACGGAGAGGACCAGTTTCTTCTGCGCAGACCTTATCGCCGTGAAGATATCCTTCGCTTCAGCAGGAGTAATTTTTTTCCCGGGCTGAAATGAATTTCCCTTTTTAACTATCTGCGGTTTCATGAAATAGGCAGCGGCAAGATATCCCCGTTCGGACGGAGAGAGCCTGCCGATGTCTCTGAAGGGAAGGCGCTGAGATTGAAGCATCCCGGCTTCGTGAAAGAGCCCCAGGCTGTGAACTGCAAAAATAACGGCCTCTTTCCGGGTAATCGATTCTCCAGCAGCCCCCGGTAAGAACGGTATGAGATCGCATTGAAGAGCGGCATCAGCCGGATCCGAAATACCCTGCGGATAAGGGAATCCCCTTGCCTGGAGCAGCTGGGAGAGAAATTCCCTCCTGCTGACCGTCGCAGCCGCGTCCGCCTCCGGAGAAGGGGAAAAAAAGAACAAAGAGACAATGAAAAGGCAAAGGGTTCCCACCGTAAGAAAGGAGCGATTATTTTTAAAAGCTGTAAAGGGAATTTTCTGGTTCCTGAAAGTCATATGTAGTCTCCCTGGAAATTTTTGATCAGTTGAATGGAGAAAAAATCATTCCCCGTATGATCTGCTTTCGAGGGAAGTATAACAGAAGGAATTGAGAGGCGATATACGGAAAAATGCGGAATAAAAGCGAAAAGGGCTTGACGGGCGGAGGAAGCGGAACAACTCCCCGTACGGTATCTCAGAAGGCTCTTGAATCCTCATTTTCTGTTCGCGGAGTTGCAGCGTCTCGAATAAAGGAGTGATAAACCTGTTTTCCTTTGTCCCGATCCTGCCGTATCTGCAGAAGCCGGGGAAAATTCTCCCCGGCTTCTGCAGATACCCATGTTTTTTCTCTTTAAACCGTTCAGACCTCTTCATATGATATTTGAGTTTTTACTTTTTCCCTGATGCTTTTGTGTATCATTACAAAGAGAAGAATGATCCCAACATACCCATTTATAACATATACAATGTTCACCAGTTTTGAGAAGGGAAGGTAAATACCAACAAGAAGACCTGTTATCGCAAGGATTACCGTAAGTATCCTGAACTTCGGGCTTTTATCCTCGGTAAATCTTGCGGATACAGACCACAAAAGGGGAACAGCGGTCGTATATATTCCTGCAACGATAATGATCGAGAAGACATTGGCAAGCGATGGATGGATAGTTCCTGCGAGAATAAGGGACGGTATTTCGCTGCCGGCGACGTCCTCGATCCTCGCAAGCAGGCCGAGAGCAACAACGATAACGGCCAGTGAAAAACCAATTGCTCCAGCGGCACCGCCCGCCGCAGCTTCTTTTCGGTTGTTTGCCGTGGCTCCAATCGATGCCAGAAAAGCCGCAAGCCATAACATGCAAAAACCGACATAGGAACCAGCGGCAAAAAACCAGTTGGTCGACGCCTTTATCAGGTCCATTTCGGGAAGGATCTGTATTGCTTTCGGTATTCCGCCGGGATTTCTGAATATGGTAATGACGCCAAGCACTATAGAGAAGGCTACTATGACAGGACCGATATTCCCGATTATTTCAACTATCCTGTTCAAGCCAAAAATAACTGTGGTGCATGCAAGTACCGCCATTGTCGCACCGCCAATATAAACCGGCAGTTCGAAATGCTGCTGAAATGTTGCTCCGGCACCTGCAATCATAACAATGTACGACATGAATATAAAAAGGATGGAAAAATAATCAAACATTGTTCCAACAACATTTCCGCAGTAGTACCTGTAAATATCGCTTCCTTTTTCAAACTTTTCTCTCTGCCCGACAGTAATAAAGCTTACACCGACAAAAAGCAGAAGGACAAGGGTGACAACAGAACCTGCAATACCGAAATACCCGTAGGAGGAAAAATACTGAAGGACTTCCTGTCCTGTCGCAAACCCTGAGCCAATAAGGAAAGCGATAAAGGCTCCTCCGAAGGTAATAACTTTTTTCATGCTTACGGTCTCATCTCTCATAATAGTTCTTTCCTCCCCCAGAAAATGGATCACTGTCCTCTTATTCTCAAGGTCGTTTCAAGGGAACTTTCATGGGCGCCGCACACCAGGTCATTTGAGTACGGAAATATTTACATGGCCTTTAAAACAGTAAGCACCTGCTCAAGGTCCATAAGAGCGAAATCTTTTTCTGCATCGGAGCTGCGGTTAAATGCCTGCATCCTGAATCTTTCAATTGCATTTTCAAGAAGCTGCATACTTTTCATGGAGAGACCGGCTGAATGCTCATCCACGACTATCGACCTGTAGGGGTTCATGAACAGTCTCTGGTTCGCAGGCAGCGGCATGCTGACGAGTCGGTCACCGGAGCCAAGGTGCTTTCTGACCTCCAGAAGTACATCAAGAGGCGTTCCTTCTACAAAAAAAGTATTTTCCATTTTTTCAATGACCAAAGGATTGTTGCTTATGACCTTCAAAGGGCACACTTCCTTTTACTGAAGTATTCCCCCCGGGAGAATTCGCTCCTTCCCCGGGGGGAAATAACCGGCAGCTGATCAGGGTGAATATTTGCCGTACTCTTCTCTCACAGCATTGCAGCCGAAGAAAGGGATTCCGCGTCAGGCATACTCTTCATCATGGCTTATGGCAGCAGTTTTCCTATAAAGCCCGGCTCCTGCTGCATCAAAGATTGCCTGGAACAGAAATTAAATACCGTTCAGCCACAGGCAGGCTTACTCGGTAAAAATCGTCTGCTCCGCTATTTCCGTCTGCATGGCCCTGAAAGCCCTTTCAAGAAGCTCTCTTCTTTTTTTCCTGTCCTTTTCCGGGCCTGCCTCAGGATCCCCTACCGGGTGGGGAATTGCGACACCAGGGACTATCCTGTTCGTTCCCACCGTCATCATGATAGGAACTATGGTAGCTATCTGGACTACCGGAACACCCATGACTTTTTCCATTTCACGGACCATCGATGCACCGCATCGAGTGCAGGTTCCTCAGGTAGCTGTGAGGATAACGGCATCAACACCTGCCTGTCTGAGTTCCTCTCCTATCTCCTGTCCGAAGCGTTCGGCATGGGCGACAGATGTTCCAGTTCCGGTAGTGCAGTACACATAATCATGAAGTTTGCCGAATACGCCCTCTTTTTCCAGCTCACGCATCACATCCAGCGGAAGAACAACATCCGGGTCTTCGTTTGCATACACCCTGTCATATCCCCCATGAATAGATTCATAGTTTGCAGCCGTGAGGTCTTCAAGCCCCGAGATGTCGTATTTTCCGAATGATTCAGCCGAAGAGACCCGTATATGGTCCGGGTTTCCGAAAGGAACGATTCCTCCCGAGGTGCAAAGGGCGATAGTGGCCTTCGACAAATCTCTGACAGGAGCAGCGGGAGGGATCTTTTTAAACACGGGCATCTCCAGCTCTGTCTCGAAGGCTTCTCCCCGTATCTTTTTCAGAAGCATATCTACGGCTCTTTCTGCTCCAGTCTTTTCATGAAAGAAACTTTTCCGGATCCCTCTGCTTATGTATCCTTCAGCCTTCGCAGACCCCAAGAGCTCTTTTCTCAGAAGTTTCAGTGACAGTGAAGCCATTGCATCAAGGGCATTTTTCATCGCCCGTGCACTGTCGCCTGTCTCAATGATAAATGTTTTCGAGCGATACATCTCAACTCCCGGATTTTCAGCATACAGTGCTGTAAGAGTTGGAATGCCGAATTTTTCCGCTGCTGCGGCACAAATATCTCCGCAGGCTACACCGTAACGCCCGGCATTGAATCCGGGACCCGCAATAAGGATATCCGGCTTGAAAGAACTGATCATTTCAAGGCATTTTTCCCGGGCCTTTTCCATGTTTTCACCGTAATAGCTGTCGCCGCAGACAACTGTTCCGACGATCTCCGCTTCACCCTTGAGAAGGTTCCCTAGCTGAAGTCCGGGCCCTGTTGCTTCTTTCCGGATCGAGGGCTCCACATGGGCGGTGTCTTCTCCGCCCATACCCGCGTAAAACTGGTTTATATAATGGACAACTCTAAAGGTCATTTTTTTCCCTCCCGATCCCTGCTAAATCCATTCGCAGCCAAGCTTGCTGAATCCAAGCTCATTAGTGGATCCAATAATGGACTGAAGCTCCACGTACATTGACCCGTCCTCGCGGAGACTGTCTGATGCCCCGCCGGAGAGGAAGGCAATGGATTTGGGAAACCCGATGATCCTGTCCATTGGAGGGACCTCGATCATTTCATTCACGTTTCCCGCAGATACAAAACCCGTCATTTCAGGAGTTGCGTCTGCAAGTCCCTGGCTGGACCCGTCTGTGCCGGCCGCTTCGTCGGAAATTACAACGGTTTTTATTCCCCAGTCCTCGCATTTTTTCGCGTTCATGCAGAGATCTGTATCGGGATTGCCGTATCCTTCCTCCGATATAACTACTCCATCAGCCCCCAGTTGCCTGGCCAGGTTCGCGTTCATCCACGTGGTCCTTTCCTTGCCTGCAAGAACCGTGCTTTCAAGGGTGGGTATGACCCCGAGGAAGTTGATCTCTTTACCGTGACGCTTGTAGAGCTCCAGTACGATCGGATCGTTCACGTGATGGAACGTCGTATTTTTGTCACAGGCGGAAACACAATTGCCGGATACCATTGCCCCGTCAAGGATTTCGTTGGGGTGCACCAGTGTGGGAACGATGTGCTTCATATCGGCGCCGTAGAGAAACGTGTCGTGCAGGAGACCCTGGGTGATGGACATGCAGAAATAGGTGATTTTCGGAAGACCGGGATATTTTTCGTTCTCCTCTGAAAGTGTCCCCTTTTCGTAAACTTCAACATTATCGGCCCTGACCCCTTTGCACTGTTCTGCAAGGTACACAGAAAGATTGAGCCCGGCTTCCCTGAGAGATTTTTCATAGGCATGTTTTTCAAGACCTTCCACAGGCTGGGCAACGATCACCACGTTGTTGGTCCCTGAAAAGGGGTTGTAGGGGCTTGCAGGACCGGTCATGTCAATAAAGCCTTCCTGGAAGGCCACAATGGGACCACAGGTCAGCACACAGGATCCTTTCAAAACAAGGGTTTTCCCTTCTCCTACAGGCTCCATGGGAGCACAAAAACCGGGAAAGAAAGAGGTGCCCCCTTCCAACTTTATCCTTGGTTCCACTGCATCCTTGACCGGTATTATCCTGACGCTCTCTCCGGGACGGGCGAGCTCAAGCTTCACATCTGAAAAATTCTCATCAGCCGCTACTACTCCAACAGCTTCGTCCCTGTTGATGGAAAGTGTACCGTCCCTGAGACAGGTCGTATCACCCCACTGGACATCCCTCACTAACGCGTTATGAATCTCCAACCTCATTCTGATGCCTCCTTGTATATGGAGCAATTTTGCTTTCATGTAATGTTCATCGGTGATCCGTGATAAATTATATGAAGTGAAAACATTCTTTACATCGGACCGGACGTATGGTATTAAGGATGGGGGATCTCCATATTTTTGTGCATTATGCATAAATTTTTCCCTGAAGGGGGGCAGGCGATGCTTTTAAAATATGCTCAGGAAATTGCCCGGTCAATAGCGGAAATAATCGGGTATAACGTCATAATCACCGATACTGAAGGCGTGGTCATCGGCGCCAGTGATACAAAAAGAGCCGGGTCTCTTCACGAACAGTCTCTCGATGTAATAAAAACGAACAGGGGTGCGTCTGTTAATGAAAGGGATGCTCAAAAATACAGGGGGACCCTGCCCGGAGTAACCTATCCCATACATTCAATGACGGGGAATGTTGTAGGTTCCGTTGCTATTACAGGAAACCCGGCCGATGTGAACCCTTTTGCCCTTATCGTCAAAAA
>Ga0172382_10007497_pt1 | contig 15451 bp, 10 predicted proteins | sample Leawel138RmetaG_FD_122245 | JGI IMG/M metagenome (GOLD analysis project Ga0172382, IMG submission 122245) | Leachate microbial communities from a municipal landfill in Southern Ontario, Canada - Leachate well 138R metaG | ecosystem: Engineered > Solid waste > Landfill > Unclassified | place...
GTCCCGGAGACACCTGATTTTTCTCCTCCGACCGGGCTTGAGCCTGGCGAGGTTCTGGAGACTGTGGTCGAGCCCGAGCCCGAGCCCGAGCCTGTAGCAGAACTCGAGCCTGTGGTCGAGCCCGAGCCTGTAGCTGAGCCGGAGTCTGTAGTTGAGCCCGAGCCGGAACCCGTGGTCGAGCCTGCGGTCGAGGTCGAACCAGAGCCAGAGCCAGAGCCAGAGCCATCTGTAGTTGAGGCAGAACTTATAGTCGAGCTGGAGCCTGCGGTCGAGCCAGAGGCAGCGGTCGAGCCGGATGTGGTTGAGGCAGAGTTTGCGGTCGAGCCAGAGCCAGAGCCCGAGCCTGCGGTCGAGGCAGAGCTGATCGGTGAAGTCGAGTCCGTTCCGTCGACCGCTCCGGAGTTTGCTGATCCGGGTATTTCGCAAGTCGCTGTAACCCCGGATTTCACGACCCCCACAACTCCTCAGATTCCAGACTTTTCGGCACCGCTTGAACAGCCCGAGCAACCCACCGTTCCCGACTTCAGCGTACCCGCAGCTTCCTTACAACTTCCTGATTTTGCCACTTCCCCCTCGGTTCCCGACTTTGCCACACCAGACTCGGAAGTGCCCGTTTTTGAACCACCGGATAGCCAGGAGAGCCCTCCCACCATGGAAGTTCCTCTAACTTCTCTGGGTTTCCCTGGCTCCGAAGGGGATGGCTCGGCTCCTTCCGTCGAACAGACCATTGAGGTCGATCTCTCAAACCAGCAGCCGATCGACTCCATTCCTCCCTCGGTCGAGATCGAGACCCCCGCCCTGAACCTTGAAATGGGCGCGAGTGCCGAAGAGATTTTGGAGGACGACTACCCGTTTTCGTTGGAGGATGGGCCGGCTCGTCCTCATTGGAACGGATGGAGCGTAGAGCAGAGGGAGTCCGTTCAGGATCTCTGCGAGCAGGTGATCCGAAGAAACAGGGAGGCCACTTCCGAAGCCTACACCGGACCCATTATGGAAGCTCTCAACGGCCCTTCCGTGAAGATTCAGGTCGTTATGCAGGAGGCTTCTGGGAAAACCCGGCTGGCTCGAGATTTGACACTCGCTCTGGCTGAGGCTCCGAACTGCATCCCTCTATTGGCGAGCTGGGATAAAGCCGACTTAGACGCCTTACCGGGCGAGGTGTTATTACAGTTTTATTACGAACTCCGGGAGAGTAAGGCTAAACTGGATAGTCAGGTGGCGCTACCAGAGCCTCAGGCGGTCAGTTCTCTCGCCCTAGTGGCGGACCAGGCCGGCTTCTCGGAAGCCTTCCAACGACTGATAGGAGAGATCGCAGCGGTCAATCGCAAACCCCTGCTTTTCATCATCGACGAACCGCCGGAGATGATACGGACGGCTCTGGGCTTAAGCTTGCCGGCCGACGTTCGGGCTGTAACCTTCGTCAATTCGGATCAGGCTCAGGAGAGCTTGGGAGTCAAGGTCGACCTGGAAAGAAAATGGAAAGCCGCCTCCGCAGAGCTATTCGGCGAGAAGGCAAGAAGCTACTTCGACCACGAGAATGCGTCCTTACTGAGGATCGCGCTGGCTTTGGAGATGGAGCAGGTGGGCTCCACCCCGGCGAGTTCCTTGTCGCTGGTCGAGGAGAGCGTGCTGGAGTTGAGCACTCTCGACTCTGAACTCTTTGCGGTCTTGAGCCTGGAGCAGCGACCGATCTCCCTCGACGATTTGGACCAATGGTTTCTAGATCCCGCTTCAGTTGAGGCGACACTCAAGATGTTTCCCTCCCTGTTTGACTTGGAAGCGACTCGTCTGTCCCCGATCGTGGGAATCGCTCACGCTTCGGTTCGAAGAGTAGCTGAAGCCCACCTGACCAGGGAACGGTCACTGGCGGCCCGTAAGCTCCTGGGTTGGGTTGTGGTACAACTGGAAAGGACCGCGCCTGATCGCTACGGGGGACTGCAGGTTCGTGAAATGGTCTTCCGAAACTTCCTGCGACTCTATCTGTACGCCAAGCTGTCCGATGACCCCGCGATTCTAGAGTGGGTCGTCCGCAATAAAGAACTGCAGCGGCGCCGAGTGGCGCTCACCGGCCATCTGGAACGACCGGGCTGCCGATATGAACTCCAGGAGATGCTGGCCTTGCTGGTGGAACTGCTGGAAAACCTGGTCGATTCGGGGCGTTGCGACGACTTACGGGACGAGCTTGGATGGGCTCGCTCGAACCTTGCTCTCAATCAGCTCAAACTCGGTTTACTTCCCCTGGCCGAATCCGGTATCGGACGAGCGCTCGAATTGTTCGATGTCCTGGTCAATCAGGAGAAACAGTACGAGTTCAGACCGGCTCTTTCCACGACCTACTATCGGGCCTCCCGAATCTTCGAGGCGTCCGAGGATCTCCAGGGAGCCATGGATTTTGCCGACAAGGCCGTTCAGGGATTCGTGGACCTGGTTGAGGATCGTGGCCGCAGCGAACTTGCCCCTCGACTGGGGCTGGCCCTGGCCCACCGGGGAGGCCTTCATTACAACGCCGACAACCTGGCTGCAGCTAAGACAGACCTCCAGCGGGCCTCTCGATTTCTCGAGACTGCCGATGGCGAGCAGAGTGAAGATGAGTCTTATCGAACAGTCGTGGAGATAGAGTTAGAACTCGCTTCCATCCTACTCAAGGAACAAAACTATCAGGCGGCGATCCAGGAATGCGGTAAGGCCGTGAAACTGGCAACCGAGGCGCTGGAAGAGAAGAACCTGGAAGAGTTTCAGCCGCTGCTGGCTACCTGCCACGCGGTCCGGGCTAAAGCTTACTTTAAACTAGGTGAAGATGAGCGAGCGATACGGGACATTGTCAAGAGCATTTCTCTGCGCAACCTCTCGGTAGACGAGGGGCGGTTGGAGCAGCGCTACCATCTGGCAGGCGATCTCCAGTTGAAGGCTCAGATCGATCAAAACCGGGGTGCCCACGAGGACGCCAAACGAGATCTGGGCCAGGCCGTGCAGCTTCTGGAAGCGCTCACTCAAGAAGGCCGTAGAGACGTGGTGCCTCGATTGCTCGCCTGTATTCAAGACCGGGCGCGCCTCAGCCTGGCCACTGGTGATACCGCCACCGGCACCCAGGATCTCCAGCGGGCCCTGGGTTTGCTCGATGGCCTGAAAGAACAACCCGAGGCCACCAGATTGTCCATCATGGACACCCTGCTCACCGCCCACGTTCAGGCCGGAAACACCGCCGAAGCGCTGTCCGTATCCCAAGCCCTACTTAGCCAGTATCACTCCGGGCAGCAGTGGGAGCCTTACGCCAAGGTTCAGTTGGTGCGGGGTCGGGCGTTGGAACAAAAGGGAGATCTCAACGGAGCCCTGGAGTCCTACAATCAGTCCGCAAACCTGCTGGGCCAATTATTGGCTCAGGGCCAGACCGATGAACTCCTGGAGAGAGTTTCCGACGCCTACATGGGGGTTGGCGAGGTCGAGCACAAGTTGGGTCGTCCGGCCAATAGTGTTCCCCAGATCAAACGAGCGATCGATGTCTTTTTGCACCTTTTTCAGCAACGTGGTCGATACGCAGTCCTGCCCCAACTCTTGAAGGCTTATTCTTTGTTCAGCGCCGGCAATGTAGCCATCAACCGGTTAGCTGAAGCCAAGCAGTCTTTAAAGAGCGGTTTCGATGTTCTGAACTATCTAGAGACCCAGGGTGGTCAGGGTGGAGTGCCTTCGGCTCGAGGAATGGAGCGGGAGAAGGGTGAGTTGCACCGGCAGCGGGCCAACCTTCTCCTGGCCGAAGGAGATGCGGGCAACTCTCTGAGCGACGCCGAAGAAGCCATCAAGAACTTCCTGGCCACACGCCAATCTCGGTTTCCAGGTTGGCAGGATGAGATGGCGCGGACCTGGATCTTGCGATCTCAGATTTTGTTCAAGCTCAAGGACTTCACCCAGGCTGACAAGTCGATTCAGGAAGCGATTTCCCATTTCGAAGAGCAAGTGCGGGAGGGGCGATACGAGTACTTCTCCGATATGATGAAGGCCTTCTCGGTGCGCGCGGATCACGCAGCCCGCTCGGGCAAGATCGATCTCGTACTGGAGGAGTACAACCGGATGCTTTCCATCACGTCTTCGGCTGCTGCCTCCGGCGCCGCCATCGACCACGAAGTGGAGATGGCCAAGATCCTGGAACGAAGGGCTCAGGTTTACCAGCAGCAGAGCTTGCTCAATGAAGCTTACGCCGACTATGAGAGTGTTCTCGGGCTGTTGCGCAATCAGCTGGGTGGTGGGCGTAACGAGCTTGCCTCGGAGTTGGTCAGAGTTTTTCTGGCTCGAGGCAAGATGACCACGCGGGCCGGACACGCGCAACACGCGGTCGGCGATTTGAGCGAGGCCGTCAACGTGGCCAAAGCGCTGGTTTCCCAGGGTCAGGTGACTGCAGTTTCGGACCTGGCGACGGCCCTTCACGAAAGAGCCGAGGTCTACAAGGTGCTGGGTCGAGGGAATGAAGCGCTCCAGGACTTGGAGGGCTGTGTCGGGTTCAGGATGCAGTTGGTGCAGAATAACCAGGATCCCCAGTTGATGGCGGAGCTGGGCAAGGCGCTGCTGCTCCAGGGGTCCCTTCTGGCTCAGGCCGGCCAGGCCGCTCAGGCCGCTCCCAGACTGGACCAGGCCAACGCGATCTTCACCAACTTGGTAGAGGGCCAGGGTCGAGCCGAGTATTCCAGCGAGCTGGCCCAGGGACTCATCCAGAGGGTCAACCTCAGTTCCGATAAGAGCGATCCCGCTCTTCGGGAAGTGTTGATCAAAGCAGTGAATCTGGTCAATCAACAGGCGCGAGAGGGCAAGCCGGTGGGCCGAGACTTTGCCATCGAGTGCCTCAAGACTGTGGTTGAACTCCTGCAGAGAGAAGATTTTGATACCGTTGGCTCACTCATCGATAGCGTCTTAGGATTGGTCGAGACCGTGGTCACCGACGCCCGGGCTGAACAAGACTTCGTGAAATTGACGGATCTCTTGCTGGCGGCCAGCGCCGGGCTCATCGATGACCGGCGCACCGCTCGCCGCCCTCACTTTCTATCGCTGGCTTGTGTGAGTTGCAACCGCGAGATTCAGATGTTTGGCAAGAACTCTTTGCCTCGGTTGGTGTACTGCCTGTACGAGTTAGGCCAGGCACTGGAGCGCAGCAAGCCGCCCAACGTCTTGAACTACGTAGGGAGTTCGTTTGCCTTGTTGGGAGAGTTCGCCGGGCAGCAACAGGCCAACGAAGATTTTATGCGAGAGCTCAAGATGATGGTCTCGACCTGGCGCTCTCTGCCTCCTCAGATCCCGGCCCTGGCCAACGTGTCGCGCCACATGTTGAGCCAGTTGTTGCGGCTAACATAGATCAACCCAGTTGGCTCAAACTTAAAACATGTGGAAGTAGTTTGTCTGTTAACAGCGACGTAACATGTACAACTTCCAGAATTTGCATAATGCTTAAGACGATACTCGGAGGAAAGCAAATGCAGATCAATACAACCATCAGAGCTGTCCAGCCTAACATTACTAAACAGGCACCCCCACAGGCTCAAGACCCTGGGGAACAAGATCCTGGACAGGATACCTTTCAGAAATCAGTGGTCGATAGTCTCGTGACATCGCCCGACTTTGCCAAGAAGGCTCTTTCCGGATCCGGAAAATCACTCACTATCACCCCCGTCGACGGTGGCGGAGTAAAAGTTACCAACGAAGGTCCCAGTCTGGCCCAAAAGTTTCTTGACGGCGGAGCCCAGATCATGACCAAAGCCTCGCAGGAAGTTGTTCGCATCATGGATGCCGACCCTGCGTTCGCCTTTAAAACTACTGCCGAAGCCGTTCAGACTCGCGTCGTCGCGAACCTGGATAAGGGCGCGGCCGACACCATTAAGCCGTTTATTCTTCCTGTCCTACGGGGCGGAATGATGGCGATGGATACCAAGCGTGCGATCGGCACGTATCAGAACAAGGACGCTTCCGTGTGGGAGAAAGCCGTTGACATCGGACACGTCGTGACTGACGCAGTGGGATTCGCCGGAGCCGTCGGGCAAGCCGGTTGGGTACCCTTCCTGGCCCCCTACGCCAACACTATGACCGGAATCGGTCTGGTGGGAGACCTGGCCTCAGTAACCTTCCACGCCATGGGATACCTGACCGAGCGAGGACAGGTGAATCTGGACTCCATGGACCAGATTTTCAGCTCTAAAGCCGCTAAGCGGGAAGCCGCTAAAGCCGCCAAAGAGGCTGAACAACAGTCGCAGCAAGCCTAATTAAGGGCCGGCCTGTTGACCCTCCGAAAACGGAAGCCCCCGGGCTTCCGTTTTTCATTGGTGTGGTGATTGGAGCTTTTCGGTCTTCACCAGCAGACGGTCAATCCGCATCCCGTCCAGGGCGTCGACCCGGAAGATCAGACCGGATAGAGCGATATCGTCGCCCACGGTGGGAGCTCGGCCCAGCAAGGAGAAGATGACGCCGGCGATGGTGTCGTTCATTTCATCCTCAATACTTACCTCGAAAAACTTTTCGACATCCTCGGTGAGAACGAGCCCGGAAACGGAGTAGAGGTTTTCCCCCAGGGCCACGATACTTTGAGGCTCCTCGATCTCCACTTCCTCGTCGACGTCTCCCACGATGCGATGCAGCACGTCGCCCAGGGTGAGCATGCCTGCCGTCCCGCCATATTCGTCTAACACTATGGCCAGACGGGTCCGCTTCTCCTTGAGTTGGGCGAGTAACTGGGAACAGGGGAGAGTGCCCGGCACGAACAAAGGCTCACGCCAAAGCGAAGTGATGCCGCTATCCAGTTCGTCCGGGTTTTGGCTCAGGAAAGAGACCAGATCTTTCATCAACAGGATACCAACAATCTCGTCGGTGTTCTGGCCGTAAACCGGATAGCGGTCATGCCCCTCGGCGGCCGCTACCTCCATGATCTCGCGGATGGAGGCCGTTGCGGGTACACAAACCATCTCCGTTCGAGGGATCATGATCTGGGTGGCTACCATATCGAAGAGATCGAAGACCTGGGAAATCATTTCGTTTTCAGCCGGATCGGCAAGGCCCGCTTGCTGCCTGGTGGCAAGCAGTGACTCGATCTCTTCTTCAGAGTAGACCTGTCCCCCGTGGCCCCCGCCCACAGTTCTTACGCCCAGCAGTCGAAGGATGAGGCTGGTTATCCAGGAGAGTAGCCAGATGGCAGGGCGGAATAGCTTAAGAAACAGTTCCGCAGGGGGCGTGGTGACGAGAGAAACTTTGCCTGGCTTATCCAGAGCCAGCATCTTGGGTACTTGCTCGCCCAATACGACATGAAACATAGTGACCAGGGTCAGGCTGATGGCGATTCCGAGGCCGGACTCGTGTCCCAAGTTTAGGCCGAACCATCGATTGAGAATCCGTAAGACGGTATCCTCGGCCACCATACCCAGGGCCAAACTAGCCGCAGTGATCCCCAACTGAGCTGCGGCCACAAAATCATCCACGTGGTTCTTACCCCGCTGGACCGACTTCGCTCCCCGGATCTTTTGCCGAACCATCTCATCAACCCGGGTTTTACGGACCGCCACTAGAGCAAATTCGAGGGCCACGAAATAGCCGTTAATAAACAAAAGAACGGCCACGATTAAGAGGGCTGCAGGGATGGAGAGACCGGAATCGGTGGGCGGTGTATGTGCTGCGCTGTCGGCCAGGAGAAGCAAGGCCGATAACGACGGGACTTCCATAGACCAGGCGAATTCGACGAGCAGTTGCAACTGTTCCTCCTGTCGCTCGCCGGGGATACGGAATTCTAACGTGAAACCGTCTTTGCGAGGTTGACAGGTGGAGAGGGTGCTATTATATTTGTTTGCATATCCGGCGGGGTAGCTCAGGGGTAGAGCAGCGGACTCATAAGCCGTTGGTCGGCAGTTCAAACCTGCCTCCCGCCACCAATATCAAAGCCCGTGAAAACGGGCTTTTTTTGTTTGCCTTTTACGCACATTGTGGCACCCTCGCGCTGCCACAAACTCAGAGGCGGCACAGCACGGTCCTCGGACGAAAAAGTTAACTCCAGCCTTTGAATGTTATCAAAGTTTTGACCGGAGCTTAAAGACATTTTAACGCCTCCTGTCGCCCCGACCGTGTAGACTCCGGGCGTGACTTTAATTAACCGTGAGACAAATTGCGGCAATCTCTGATAAGGATAATTCAATGCAAATTCAAACAACCAGAATCCAGCAGCCTACCAGGGCCGCTGCCCCTGCTCCTCAAGCAGCCACAGAGCAAGCTCCGGCCGCTTCTTCCGACTCTTTTACCTTCAGCCAGGCCACCGGTGGCGGGCACTACTCCGGCGGCAAGATCGTTATGCGCGCTGCGGGTGGAGCTATCACCGGTCTGCTGGCCAACCACTTCAGTGACGGCTCCATCGGGGGTGTGGCCAAGCTGGGGGCGGTCGTCAACGGGGTGACTGGTGCAGCCTTCGGTGGAGTCGTCGGCGGCCTAGCCGGCGGCGTTGCCGCAGGCGGCGGCGGCGCGCTGGTCGGTGCGGCCGGTGGGGCCGTGGTCGTGGGCGGTACTGCTGCAGTGACGGGAGCCATCAAAGGCGCCCTGATCGGCGTCGTCGGAAACGCTCTGGGCGGTGGCCCGATCGCTTTCGCCGGCTCCGGTGCCATCCTGGGCGCTCTGGGACTGTAAGGTCTCAAGCCACCAGATAAAAGCCTCGGTTTGACGACCGGGGCTTTTTCGTGTCTTCACATTCCAGGAAAACTTGATAGAATTTCAAAGCTATAGAAACGATATTGCGAGGAGCGTGTCCGACTACTCCGACACGCTCCCAGAGGATCAGTTGTTGAGCGGCGTTTGCATGGACATAGGCGGCACCAGGGCCCGCATCTACGAGTTTCAAGGAGGTAGGCGCGCGGCCCAGTTGGAGATCGAGCTACCCCTGATCGATCGTGCTGTTTCGGAGCAAGAAAACGGCAAACGAAGGATCGAGGCGATCTCGAGGCTGGTGAAGTATTTCGCCGGAGGCCGGAAGGTCCCGAGGGTTGCCACGGCCTGTGCCGGGTTGAAGGACCCGGAGCGCACCAGCGTCACTCTATTACACTTTGGAGTGCCTTTGCCTGACCTTGCCCAGAGCGTGGAGCGGGCCACCGGTGCCACCATCGGACCTCTTTACGACGACGACGTGGCGGCGGCCTGGGGTCATCTGGTGTCCCCCGATAGCCCGTTGAAGGAGGATTCGCCCAATACGATCCTTCTGACTGCCGGAACCGGTCTTGCTGAGGCCCATTGGGTGGATGGTCGCTTTGTGGACAAGAAGAACTACCCTCGGGCCTCCGAGTTGGGACTAGAGCAGTTCCTCCGGGCGGATGGCTGGAAGGAAGATGGAAACCCCTCGCAGGCGATCGGTGAGTTGGTGGCGGCTCGGAGGCAGCTTTATCCACTGAGACAACTGATTCTCTCCGGGCGCTTTGTGCACATGGATCGCCATTGCTTGCCTCTTCTAGAAGAGGCTTTGAAGATGAAGGTCTATCTGGTGGAGTTGCCCGAGGCTCCCGCCCTAGGCGCGCTTCATCTTCTGCAGGCGTCTGCTCGCTAGGAGCGAACCAAGGCCCACGTGTTGCTAGAACGAGGATTCACTTTATCGGCCCAGAGAGTCGAATCGGCACCGTTTGTCCATTTGACTCTCACCGTTCGAAGGGGAACTGAGAGTGAAGGGATGGATGAGCAAGGTTATCTGGCACTGCTGGGTACTCTCCTGACCCGGGGTTGCGGGAGCCTGGACCGGGGAGCCTTTGCTCGAGACTGCGACCAGCGGGGAGCCAACATTCAGGTCTACCCGAGCCGGGATTTCTTCACCATCGAGGTCTGGATTTTGCCCGAGGACCTGGAGTGGGCTCTGGAAACGCTCGAGCACATGATTTGGGAGCCCACCCTCGACACGACCGAACTGGAGATCGCAGCCCAGGAGCAACTCTCCCAGCTGCGCGCTCGGGTAGACGAAAAGCGCTCGGTCATCTGGGATGTCTCCCGGGAAAGCTTTTTCCACGCCGACCACCCCTACTCCCGACCTTTGCTGGGCAACGAGAACTCTTTGGAGCTACTGACGAGGGAGCGCTTGGAGTCCTATCGGTGTCGTTTTTTTGAGCAAGTGGAGATGGTTTTGTGCGTGACCGGGGGCTATCGTCCGGACCGACTGGAACGAGCCCTGACTCAACGTTTTCAAAGAAAGAGCTTTGCCGAGTTCGTGGCTGGAGGCCCGTCTTCTCCCTTTCGGAAGTTGGATTCCCAGGTGCGAGCAATCCCTTTTCCCGTAAAGCAAGCGGAGGTTCTGGTCTCCCTACCCGCTATGGCGCGCCAGGCGCCCGACTACCGCCTGGGGGTTTTCTGCAACGAGGTGTTCGGAGGAGCCTTTCTCTCTCGACTCACTCGGGCCATTAGGATGCGCGAGGGGATGGCCTACTCCGCAGAGAGCCGTATTCGAGCGGGCCTGGATGGAGGAGCGCTGTGGATCGGTCTGCAGACGGATGTGGAACGGGTGGGTCAGGCCTTGCAGGTGGTGCGTGGCTGCATGGACGAGTTAGCAGAGACCGGACTGCCGAAAGCCGAGTTTGAGCACTTCAAAGAGTTCGTGCAAAACTCCATGCCGTTCGATTACGACGGAATATCCGACCTCACATCGCGTCGACTGGAAGAGGTTCTTTTTGGGGAGCCCTGGGGTTTGGAGGATCGGGTCAGGGAGTTTCAAGAGACCATAACTCTGGAAGAAACCAACGCCCTATGCGCTCGCATGTTGACTCCTGAGAGGGCCCTGGTGTGTGTCCTGGGGGAGGGGATGGAGCAGCGCTGGGGAGAGTCTTTCTTTGAGACTCCCAGGACTGCTTTTTCTTCGGCCCCGCTGGAGTGGCTGGAGGAGCCTTCAACCCGGCAAGACGACGCCCGTCCGGTTTTGCTGGAGAAGCACGCTGATGGGTGTCTCTACCAACTCAGCAACGGCATACGGGTCCTCTGTCTTCCTCGCACCGAGTTGGCGTCCATCTCGTTACAGGTCTGGACCCTGACCGGCGGCATGGATGAAAGGAAGGGCAAGACCGGCCTCTCTCATTTGCTCGAACACCTGATGTTTCGAGGCACGGCTGCAGTTCCGGATGGCCATTTCGATGCCATCCTGGCTCAACGGGGAGGCTTGAACAACGCCTTCACCACCGAAGATTTTACGGTTTACCTGAACCAGGTGACTCAGGAGGGGCTGGAGGCGGCGCTCCTTCTGGAAGCTGATCGCTTCAGCAACCTGGAGATCTCCGAAGAACTCTTCCAAACGGAACGTTCGGTGGTCCTGGAAGAGCGCTCTGTGCGGGTGGACTGCAACCCCCTGGGGATGGCTTACGAGAAGCTGCAGCATCTGGCCCTGGGGGAGCATCCCTACGGGCAGCCCGTGATCGGTTGGCGGGACGATCTGGAGGGTTTCCTACTCGAAGACATCCAGGAGCACTACCGGAAGGCCTCCAACCCCAACCGGATGTTGCTGGTGGTAGCGGGCGGCTGTTCTCCAGAAGACGGCGTGGCCCTGGCCCAGCAGGCGTTCGGTGGCTGGGAAGGAGAGTTTGAGCCCCATTGGCCGGTGAAGGCTCCCTCCCAGGTAGATCCGCTGAAGCCTGCTTGGAGCGAGTTGAGAGAGCGCTCGGGCTACTCGTATCTGCTCATGTGCTACCGTCTCCCCAGGGTCGGCCATCCGGACTACGAAGCTTGCGAACTGCTGACCAGAGTTCTGGGGGAGGGAGATTCTTGCCGACTCTACGAGACTTTTGTGCGGGAGCGACAACAGGTCCAGGAAGTCTGGGTGAACTTCGAGGCCCAGGCTCGAGAGCACCCCATGCTTCACCTCGGTCTTGCCACTGCCGAAGAACTTTCGCCCGATCTGCCGGACGAAGTCACGCATTATTTGGATAAGATCCCCGAACTTCTCACTCAGGACGAAGTGGACAAGGCTCGAAAGGTCTGGTTCGCAGAAGACGCTTTCAGTCGCGATGATCTGGAGGATTGGGCCCTGGAGATCGCCGGCCGAGTGGTTTTGATGGATTGGGATGAGGTGTGGCTCCAGCGTAGCCGCATGAATCGAGTCACGCTCGAAGACCTCCAACGAGTTGCGAAAACTTATCTGACCTCCTCCGGAGCCGTTCACGTCGTCTTGCACGGAGATTCATAGTGCTCTGTCAAACTTCAAAATTCGGCCGAAGGCGGCCAGCCATCAATTCTATCGTCATCGATTTTCGCTTACGTATTCCCGATACGCGCGCTCAAATCGATTTAGCTAGAATTGCGTCTGGCCACCCTCAACCGAACTCCAAAGTTTGACAGAGCACTAACTTTTTCGTTGGATCCAGGAGCGTGATGGAATGAATCGAACCCTTTCCGAATGAAATCTCCCAGGCAACGGTTTCAAGTGTTGATAGGCTCGGTTCTGATGGCGGCTTGTTTGGCTGCGCCGGTGCTCTCCGAAACCACCTCGGAGCTGGTGGAACTGGTGAAGGTGGATCCCTCCCTGCGGTTGGACATCCGCTACGCTTCAGACCGCAATTTCATGGGTTTTCCCCTGTACGCACAGCCCCGAGCGTTTTTGCAAAAAGAGGCCGCGTTAGCTCTGAAAAAGGTCAACGATGACTTGCGTCCGCACGGCCTGGGGTTGCTGATCCTCGATGCCTATCGTCCCTGGTCGGTGACCAAGCTTATCTGGGACAAGACACCGCCGGCCAAACGAGCTTACGTGGCTGATCCCCAGGACGGTTCTCGACACAATCGTGGAGCTGCGGTGGATCTGACCCTGCTGGATCTGGAGACGGGGAAGCCGGTCGCTATGCCGTCATATTACGATGATTTTTCTCAGAAAGCTCACCACTCTTACCAGGGGGCGAGTCTGCAGGCCCGCCAGAACCGGGCTAAACTCCGAGAGGCCATGGAAAAGCACGGGTTCGAAGCTCTGAGCAACGAATGGTGGCACTACGACTATCAAGGCTGGCAGAACTACCCCGTCATGGATAAAAGTTTCGAGGAGATCTAGATCTTCCCCATCAAACGGAGAAGTTCCCACAGTCCGGTAGGCCAGCGGACCTGTTCGGGTTGGCCCAGGCGGTCTTGATGGAAGTGATAGGCCACCTTCGACAGTAATAGGCGATCATGGTGATGTAGTGCCAGGCAGAATTTCTTGGCCGGGGCAAACTTTGGCTTGAGGGGAACCGAACCGGAAAAGTCGATGGCGACCAACCTCTGGTCCGGGGTCCAGATCAGGTTGCTCTCCCGTCCCATGGATTGCCAGTGGTCGTGTCCCAGGTCGCCGTGGGCGAGATCGGCCTGCTCCAGCGCTCGCAGCAAGGATACGGCTTGCTGATGTAAGAGTTCAGGATCGTACTGGTGCTGCTGCAGAGACTCCAGGGGGGTGCCTTCTACGTACTCCATCTCCACGGTGAAACGGTCCGGGCGCGCCAAAAACTCCGGTGCGTGTCCACTGGACTTCAAACACTCGAGCGCTCGACACTCCCGATTCACCGCCATCCGTCCCACAGTTTCGCGCAGATAGAGAGGGCAATGGCGATAGCTCTTACGGACAAACGGTCCGGCTGCGTTGGACATCAGCCGGACCGTGGGGGAGTCTTTTCGAGCCGGTCTGAGATCTTGCAGAAGCAAACTCAGGCCGTTTTTCTAGATATTGGTCTCAATATGGAGGATCTTGTATTTGGCCGGTCCCCGGGGGGTCTTGACGTTGACGGTCTCCCCGAGTTTTTTGGCCATGATGGCCGCACCGATGGGCGATTCGTTAGAGATTCTTCGCTTTTCGATGTCGGCTTCGGTGGTGCCCACGACGGTCACTTTGTAGGTGTCCTTCGAGTTTTCATCGCGCAATTCCACCGTGCTACCCAGGTGTACCTGGTCGTTGGTGAGTTCGTTTCGGTCGATGATCTGGGCTCGTTGGAGCAGTCGCTCCAACTGAATGATTTCGCCTTCTACAAACGCCTGGTCGGACTTGGCGGATTCGTATTCGGCGTTGTCGGAAATATCACCGAACTCCTTGGCCTGGCGAATCCTCAGGGCAATCTTTGCTCGTTCCTCTGTTTTGAGACGCTGAAGCTTGGCTTTATAAGTATTGTAGCCTTCTTCGGTCATGGGGATTGGGGTTTCTTGCATAGCTTCTCCTCACAGAAATGCCGCTCTCGTAAAGCGGCCCAAGTCTATACTCGGCTCGAGCCAGTCCTCCTGCTCAATCCAGGTATTCTTGATAGTAAGCATCCTCGTCTACGGGATCGACCGTTTCATTTTCGGCTTTGTAGCGACCCATGATGGTGTTGACGTAATCCAGGGTCTCGGGATAGGGGGGAACTCCGCCCCACTTTTCCACGGCGGATGGACCGGCGTTGTAAGCTGCCAGGGCGTAGTCGATGCGACCGAATCGGTCCATCTGCTGGGCAAAGTAACGAACGCCTCCCTCGATATTCTCCGCCGGGTTCCAGGGGTCTTCGACTCCCAGCATCCAGGCGGTGTCGGGCATGAGTTGCATCAGTCCCATGGCGCCTGCCGGTGAAAGAGCAAAGGGATCGTACCCCGACTCCTGCTCCAGAATGAGACCGATCAGTACCGGATCGACCTGATAGTAGTCGGAATAGTGCCGAATTAGCTCCTGCAGATAGTCGTCCTGAGCAAAGATCATCGTCGAGGAGACGCCGTCTGCGATCTCCAGGCGGGGCGCCTCGATCGGAACAACCTCTTCGATGTCAAAGCTCCCGTGGAGCCCGGCGCGGCTATCGGCGATCAGGTCTACCAAGACTGAAAAGGAGGAAATGGCTTCCATTTCGAGGGCCGAACGACTGGCGTCGGGACGTGCCGGCATACGGATTTCAGCCAACAGGGCATACTGAATCGAGCACACGGCCATGACCAGTAAGCTCACGTAGCGCACTATACGATGGCTCCCCGACAGCATAACTTAGACCAGTTCTTAACACGAAATTTGGTTCCTCGTCAAAGGGATACCCAAATTGTTACAGAGGCAGCGATTTTGGTAAATGGAACTGCAGGACCAGTGGCAAGGCCCCTCAAATTGAAGTAAAATGGGACGACTTTGGTGTTTTATGGAGGTTCACCGAGATGACTGAAGCGTGGCAATTGTTGATTTTGGTGGTTCCGGTTTTGGTCTGGGTGATGGCTGGTATTCGCTCCCGAAGATCCCGGTCCCGGAAAAGACTCCCTTCACCCGAGCTGGTGACGGTTAAGGAGATGAATCAGATGATTCGAGAGCTTTCCCCGGAATTACGCCCCTCGGCCCGGGTCACCTTACCCAGTTCCTCCTTTGATTCAAGCCACGTCTGGGATTCCCCCACCGGTAAACGGGTCTACATGAATTAGGGCCTGTGGACATTTGGCATTCCGAGCCAAACGCAGGACATTTTTCTCCTCCTGGAGTGGAATTTTCTGTGGAATAGTGGACCTATTTGAGGAAAATTTCGCTTCAGGAGGTGGA
>Ga0172382_10007498_pt1 | contig 15451 bp, 18 predicted proteins | sample Leawel138RmetaG_FD_122245 | JGI IMG/M metagenome (GOLD analysis project Ga0172382, IMG submission 122245) | Leachate microbial communities from a municipal landfill in Southern Ontario, Canada - Leachate well 138R metaG | ecosystem: Engineered > Solid waste > Landfill > Unclassified | place...
GGCGAAGAGTTTGTGGTTATTTTAAGAAACATCTCTAAAGAAAACCTTTATAATACTGCAGAGAAGTTAAGGATGTTGATTGAAGGTTTAGATGTAGAGACAAAAAGAGGTAAACTTGGCGTTACGGTCTCAATCGGTTGTTCTCATTATGGAGAAACACTCTCGAAAGAAGAAATCGTTAAAAGAGCGGATGAATTAATGTATAAAGCGAAGAATGCCGGTAGAAACAAAGTTTTCATTTAATAAAGATAATTAAACAGGATTTAAGCAATAAACTTAAATCCTGTTTTTTATTTTAATCTTTCTTTTAATCGTTTAAAATCGTAAGGTCTTAAATTGCCCTTAGACAATAGATGTGATGTGGTTGAAATAGTATCGATATAGTCGATATCACTAAGTTTTTCAATGCCTTGAAGCCAAAATTTTTGGCCCCATATTATCGCCACAAGAGGCCTTTTACCCTCATCTTGATTTAGAAGATTTTGAATATGATTAAACATTAGTTTTTGTGTGGGGAGTATACCGGTTTCTATTCCGAATTCATTCTTATTAAGTTCTAAATAAGAGTGATATTTTTTTGAAGGAAATGATTTTGAATGATATCCAATAAACTCAAAGAAACCGACCCTTTCATAGATATCATGAGTTGTTATTGAATCATCTAAAAAGTCTTTAATGGTGTTAATCCACCAGTCTCTATCTTTTGAGTCTTCCATTTCTAACCAGTTTAGACCAGGCATTTGAGTTAAGTTGTTTTTGAATAGTGCTTCATGCTTTTTATTAAACAGATAATCATCTTTGCTATAGTATCCTGGATTTAAAGTTAAAATAATAACTTTTGGATTTATTATGTTTCCCCAATATGGTTGGGGTATGAAATCGAAGTTAAAGTTTCTAAGATTACCTTTACCTTCATTTAAATTCATCTCTTTAGCATCGATAGCGGCTATAAAAGGAGACGAGTTAAGAATATCGCTCCATGCTTTAATTAGCTTTATATAAGTTTCTTTTATTCTCTCACTCATATTTTTAATTTCCTTTATTGTAAGTTGGTTGTTCTTTTTTGAAGTTGAATTACTTTTTGAATAATATCTTTTGAAGCAAATTGTGACAGCTTTTGATAGTTGAATTTTAGATTTTTGAGTTGCTTAAGTATTTCAAGCGAGGCAGATGAGATGTTTTGCTTTTTATCTAGAATTGTTATGTGTTTAATAGTATGTAAAGCTATAGCTTGAGCATTTTGATCTTCTACACCAAAAATGTAGTTTCCTTCATCATCGAGAGGGTTAATAATCTCATGAGGGTTAAAAATGATGACTTCACCCGATGTTAAGTGAATCTTTGTCGTGTTATTCTGCTTTATTGCTTGTTTAATATTATCGATATTTTCCTGATAAAGAATTGCTTCTCTTTCAGAGCGTGATAGTTTTGTATACTGGATAATCAGATATCTAATAATTTCAGCAAAACCAATATTGTTATTATATTTATAAAGAACTTGTTCGAGATTAATGAAGTATTGCTCATACCTGTAGTTTATATGGATTTTTATTGGTTTAATCTTTTTTCCTAGAGTTTCATTACCCTCTTTTAAATCTAGAGTAAGTATTAAACTTGTAAGCGGATCGATATCGGATATAGCCGATTTGGATGTTTTAAGTATTGATTGAATATCTTGATATTTTTTAATTTGTTTCTTTTGAAAATCCACATTATACTGCTTAATGATATCGTTGATTAACGCATTTACACTACGTTTATTGAAGTATAGGTAGTCGCCATATAGTATTTGATAGGTCTTATTATCGATTCTAATTTGTATTTCTTCGAACAACTTATTTTTTTGATTAATCATGTGATACCTCCAAATTAATTATAGTATACATTATGTAACAAAAATAGTATACATAAATATGAGAAGATATCCTAAAGATAGACATTAAATATAAATTATTGATTACATAAAATGATTATAACTAACCATATTATCTAGCTTATTAATCTACTATAATGTAATTATGACACATTTATAGGAGAAAATTTATGAAGTCTTATGTTCGGTTAGATGATGCATCGAAAGTTGTAATAGAAAATTTCAAGTTGATAGAGCAAAAGCATAATCATCGTGAGTATGATGGGTATAGAGAAACCAATCGAAGATATAGCTATTATTTCGTTGTTAAGGTAATGGGCGAAGATGATGAGATTTGGAATAATCCTTTTGGAGCATTTGATATGATCAATGTGAAAAGGTTATTGGTAACAAACGAACTACAAGAGGAATGTTGTTTGTTTAAAATTCACAGCATCAATAAATATCAAATTGATCAAGCTATTGATAGTTTAAGTATGTTAGTAGAAGGTCCAGGTCATTATAAGATAATTAAGCAAAATAATAAAACCTTCAGTTTGGAACATACTACGATATTTGACTTTCTAGGTTTCTTTAAATGGAATCAGGATTTAATGACAGAATGATTGATTACTTTGATTATTCTTTAGTACTAAAGATACTCAATCCGTATAAAAAGGTTCTATCAGATATTTATCAAGCATATCTTAATGATGAATTCGAAGATGAAAATTTGGATTACTCAAATCCATATTGTGTATTAAGATACTATGAGAATTGTATTGCGTATAAGAAGTATAACGTCAAAGAATTAGCTCAAAAAATCAAGAACGATCTTTCTGTTATTGATTTTTATGGATATAGTTTTTCAGACTATATTTATTTAGAAGAAACTTATGGCAATGAGATACCTCACGATTTTGATGAAAATTGGCGACTTAAAGATGTTTATATGTATTTAGTTGGGCTATTAAACAGTAATGGTTTGACAATTATAGAAACAAGTATAGTTAATGGAGAAATTATTAGTATATTCAATTGCTTATTGATAAGGGTGTGATTAGATGGTTAAATTTTGTGATTTGGAGGAAGGACTTAAAGATTGCATATTACCTAAGCTAAGAGTCTATTATGATCTAGTAACTTTTGAAGAAAGAAGTAACTGGATTATGAAAATCTTTTATGGCCATAAAGAAATATTCGAATCATTTGAAACATATGAACTTGAGCCACAAAAAGAAGAGTCGGAATTTGAAAAGAAGAAACTAAGACTTTTTCTTGATGGGGTATACCTTTACAAAGTTAAAGATGATGGTTTAGTTGAGCTTGTTTGTAATTGTTATGATGAGGAATATTACTATTATCGTTAAGTTGTTTTATAGAGATTGTAAGAGATTTGAAAAAAACCTCTTTTTTTTTAATGTTATGAAATTGCTTTTTTATAACAAGATTTTAATAATTGTCTTTTAGCCTAAAGAATAAGAATTATAAAAATGTTATAATTCATCATTAAGATGATATAATTGTAATGTATAAAAATGCGCATGTGGAAAGGTAATGGTATTATGGATGTAGTAAGAGATATAGTGATTAATGTAATCTTATTATTTGGATTAGTTTTCATGGTTTCTTTGACTAATCAAAAGCATAATGAATCAAAATTACCTGCTAAGGTGCTTTTTGGTATCGTCATTGGTTTTATAACTATTATTGTAATGATGAATGGTTTTCAACTTGAAAGCGGAGTTGTTTATGATACTAGATCGGTTTTAATTGCTGTTACGGGATTGTTTTTCTCTAATGTAACGTCAATTATTGCTGCAATAATCGCTATTGGTTACCGAATATATCTAGGTGGCGATGGAGTATATGCAGGGGTTTTAACGATCTTCTTTTCAATTGGCATCGCTTTATTGTGGAAATCGTTTTTAATTAAGAAAATCCATTATAATCGTCATATAAAACTTTACTTGTTTGGCTTGTCGATTCACATTGCTATGCTTTTAAGCCAACTGGCAGTACCATACCCTAAAAGTATTGAAGTTTTAGTTTTGATTGGACCAGTTGTGTTGATTATCTATCCGATAGCGACGATGTTGGTATCTTTGGCGATTATCAATCATGATGACAGAGTTGAAGCCCAACAAATAATCAAGAAGAGTGAAGAGAAATATCGTACTTTAGTTAATAATAGTCAGTTAGGTATTATTCAGTTTAATAGAGAAGGCGTTATCCAAATTGCAAATAAGGCCTTTACTGATATTTTAGAATCTGATCGGAAAACTTGGATTGGCAAGAACCTTTACAGTAATAACAGTGAAATAACTTATGAAGCATTAGAAAAGTGTTTATCGGGCAATACTACAATTTTCGAAGATATTCATGTATCTCCAAATCGAGATATTCCATTAAGAATCAGGTTTTCACCGATTTATGACCAAAAGGAAGTAGTCGGTGGTATCGGTATTATAGAAGACTTAACGAAACAATATAATTTAGAAAGAGATATCAAAGAATTACAAAGAAAAGATATTCTAACAAAGCTTTATAACCGCGCTGCATTTGATCATTTTCTTTTCTCCGAACAAGAAGAATCGGTTTATCCGATTTCTATCGTTACCTTTGATATCAATACATTCCAAATCATAAACACTTCATTTGGTTATGAAGTTGGAAATGAAGTATTAGTTGAAATAGCTAAAGTTTTCTTAAAAGAAAGAGAAGAAAATAGAAATTATAAAGGTTTCAGAATCGGTGGCGATGAGTTTGCTTTAGTGATGTTGCAAACAGAGTTTGTTAAGGCTTTTGAAGTTTCAAAACGCATTGAAGAGACCGTTAAATCATTAGACAAGTTTAAGTTTAGCGTCAATATGAGTTCGGGAGTATCAACAGTTTTGGATAAAGACAGTTCAATAATTGATACTTTCAATAATGCACTTAAGGATATGGCTAATAATAAGATTTATGCTGGTTCTAGCATTAGCCTTAAGACAATTGATTTGATTATGAGTACTTTGTTTGCTAAAAGCGTTAGAGAGAGAATGCATTCAGAACGAGTGAGTTTGATTTCGAAGAAAATCGCAGAAAAGTATAAACTAGGTACAGCTTTTACAAATCGCGTTGCCTTAGCAGGTAAGTTGCATGATATTGGTAAAATAACTGTTTCTGAAGATATTTTAGATAAACCAGGAAAGTTAAGCGAAGCAGAATATAGTAAAATAAAGAAACATTCAGAAACAGGTTTTAAGATTTTGTCATCAGTTTCTGAGTACTTAGATATTGCGAATGTGGTTTTGTCACATCATGAAAGATGGGATGGATTGGGATATCCTCGTGGGTTAAGAAATCATGAGGCACCGTTGGAGTCAAGAATTATTAATGTGGCTGATGCTTTTGACGCTATGACAGTTGATAGGCCTTATCGAAAGGCTTTCACTACAGATAGGGCTGTTCAAGAGTTGAAGGATTATGCCGGTAAACAGTTTGATCCAGATGTTGTTAACAAGTTTATAGAACTTTATGAACAAAATGAATTTTAAGACTTAAAAAGGTCTAGATAACGAATGAACTTGTCAATAGTTAGTAGACACAAAAAAGAATATTAATAAAACCCTGATTCAAGTTTAACTTGGATTGGGGTTTTATATTGTAACCTATCTAATCACTCTCATATCTGTTTAACTCATCTTTTCTATTTAACCATTTATAATATCCGTTTTTGGATACTTTCATATATACACAAAGAGATTTTACATTAAATTCTTCAGATAACTTTTCAATTACTGCGTATTCTTTTTGGATGATTTCTTTCGTCTTATGGCCATCACCTCCTCCTCTGTATAACCTATTTTTAATCTTGCATTCTCAATCTTTAATTTCATATAATCATACTCTAATTTTTCTATTTCTGTCAAAGTTTCTCTTCTAGAATATCTAACTAATGGATTGCCTGGCTTTTTCTTGTTAGTAATACCAGCTATTCCACTCTCTTTATGTCTTCTATACCATTCTGACATTAATGATCTTGTAACTTTTTCTTCAGCTGCTATTTCATTATATGTTCCTTCTCCATTTTCAATTCTTTTAACTATTCTAATTTTTTCTTCTGTACTCCAATAATTGTTCTTTCCTCCTTTTGGCCTGCCCATTGTTCTCTCCTTTCAAAATGGCTCAATTTTGGTTTTGTGGATTATTCGTTTCACTTCATTATCCAAAAACCTTAAAACCTTTAGTTATAATATACCATTTATCCTTCTATAAAAAAAAAGATGCTAGTATTACACATAGTCTTTTATGTGTCTACTAACATCTTATCATTTCAAATTTCCAAGACCTTTTTGTTTTATTCAGTTGCTAGTTTAACTACTTCATAGCCACCGTGATAGCGTTTATTTTGATGAAGTTTAAGAATGTTTTTATTCATTTGTTTTAAGATTTCTTTTTGGTTAATTAATGTTTGAATCATGCTAATGATTGTTTCTTTTCTGTCACACTCAAATGTTCCGTCACCAATTTCAGCTGAGTGGATTGCTCCATATTTTTCATGGCCACCAACGCGTTTGATAAACATTTTTGGAATTGGATAATAAGCTAGTTCACTCGGTTTTGTCATTAGTAAATCCATGTGACGCATGATTAAATTAGTTGAATAAACTGCTTCATAGATATCATGGTGATAGATTGCGTAGATTCCACCATCGGCTTTGTCTAAAGTTTTAACTAGTTCTTGATATTTTGGGTAGTCGTTAAAGTATTTAGTAGTTTTAGATTCTAAATTAGGGATTTCTTTTTTTAAGTATTCAAAAACATTTAAATGATCACCAAAGTTTAAGAAAAGTTGCACCTTTTTGTTTTCAATATATGGCAATAAATACTTAATTATTTCTTTAAAGATTTCTTTTCCGGCTCCAGCTCCGCCTACTGGTAAAAGAATCCGAAGTGGCTTGTCTTCACTAATTCGGTTAAATCTTTCTTCAGTATCATTAATAAGATTTTCTACTAATTCATGATCGATATAATAACCTGTTTCATAGATTGATCCTTCAGGCATTTCCTTAAGTTTAGTTTTAGAAAAGTTGTTAAGGAGTTTATAACCTAGGTAGGCAAAGGGTGTTTGCACGGTATGAATTGATCCTTCTGCTAAATGCAAAGCCATTGGCCAGTTATCTGGGATGACGTTTATTACCCTGGTCATACCAGCGTGAACAGCCCCTTGACTTGGCCAAACATGAGTACCGATGTAAGGTAAATCTTTTGGAAAGTCTTTATAAAGCGGAGCGTAGGTTTCAGAGACTAGTTGATCAATTGCATTAAAATCTAGTTTTTTAAAACCTTCTGAATTAAGTGGTTCCCAATAGAACTTATTAAAGAGTTTAGATTTTTGTGAAAGTCTTGACCCGAAACTGTAAAGATCGTTTTGATGCTTTACAATTTTTGAGGCGGTAGAGGTAGGATATTGTGATAAATCATGCCAGATTGGTTTAAATCCAAGCGCATTAGCGCATGAGGCAATTGCTATAGCGATGCGGTAATGACCAAATCCCATTCTAATAAATATTGCCGATAACAACTGACTTTTCTGGTAACTTAAGTTCTTTATCGCTTAGATTTAAGTTTTTAGTGTTTATTGATTTTAATGTTGGAATTTCTTCTAACCTATAATGATATATATGGTTTGAATCATCACTATATTTTTTAATAAACTTCTTCTTTGATTTTTCTGCCTTTTTGATTGTTTTTTTACTGATTGGATTACCAAATATTTCTTTAGTTCGATTCATTTAGTTATCCTCTAATAGTTTTAAAGTAGCTTTTTCTTGGTATCTAGTTAAAACTAAAGCACCAGCAAGAGTAAAGAACACAGCGACCAAAAGAGCAATTCTATAACCTAAACCAATTTCTGGTTTAATTGTGGCTAAGGAAGTGAATAGTAATAAAGAAACTGATTGACCGAGCTTAAATGAAAAGGTTCTAGCAGCGAAGAACATGCCTTCACGGTTTTCACCGGTTGTGTTACTTTCAGCTTGGGCGATATCCGCAACGATTGCTTGCGGTAGGATTCCTAAGATTGCCATTGGAATAGCAGCGGTTACTGATAGTAAAATACCTTGCGCTGAAGGTGAGAAACCGTATTTTCCTAAGAATGAAGCAAAGAAGAAGACTAAAGCAAAGATTGAGAACCCGATGACTACTAGTTTTTTCTTACCCATTCTTTTTGCGAGGATATTAACTGGCAAATAGAATAAGAAAGAAGTGAAAGTCATAAGAATGAACAATACAGTAATCATTGATTCTTCAAGTCCTAAAAGACTTACTACGAAGAAAGGTAATCCGGTTTGAAATAGAGTAAGTGCGAGGAAGTAGAAGACATCTGATAAAACAAAAATCTTAAAACTTCTGTTTTAAATGTTTTAATTAATGATTCAAAAGTTTTTGATTTTGAAGGGATACATTCTGAGTAATCTCTTTCTTTAATAAAGAAGGCAGGAATTAACATAAAGACTAAAGCTAAGGCAGCTAAGATACCAAAAGTAATTCTAATCGCAGTCATTCTTTCAATACCAGAAGCGATAAAGATATCCCAAATAAAAGGCGCTCCATAAGCTAAAGCTGTACCGAGAATAAAAGTAATTGAAATGAATGTTGAGATATTGATTTTATCATTCTGGGTTTTCCCTAGTTCTGGGATTAATGCGTTATATGGTGTACAGTAAAGTGTCATGAATAAATAGAAAAGTATTAGGGTTAAAGCGAACCATAAATTGTTTATCAAACTTACTTCACCAGTTGGTGCAAGAAAGATTAAAACAGTCACAAAAGCAAAAGGAAAAGCTGCGTATCTTAAAAACGGTATTCTTCTTCCGAGTTTATGTTTTGATCTGTCTGAAAGTGATGCGATTAATGGATCTGTGAAAGCATCAAAGATTCTTGCGATCATGGTCACAAGACCAACAATAGTAATAACACCAAAGATAACTGCGCCTTGAGAAACATATAGTTTATGTCCAAGAGTAATTGTTTCTTGGTCAGGTTGGTAGAAGTAAACCAACCAACTAGTAATAATTCCGCCTAAGATTGACCATCCGAGTTGGCCAATGGCGAAAACCCACATTTTTCCTTTTGTAACTTTTTACATTATTTTCTCCTTATGTAATTTAGGCAAATTTCTATTGCCATATTAATTTGTGTCGAGTCATTTATTAATTCATCAGATTTAAGAATTTGACTTTGATTAGCGGCGCGGTAACAAATCCCTAGTAGCATGTGAGTTGTTGTATAATAAAAAGCGTCTTTATCTAAAACTTTAATTGTATTATCTTTTAACCCCATTTCAAAATATTCATCATAGATAACTTTAATTTGTTGGAGAACATCATCATATCGATTTAAGAGTTCCTTGTCAACTTTTTCTGTCAGCATTAAATTATCAAATTGTTGTAAGAATTTAAATACAGAACGATTATTTGAAAAACCGAAGTTAAAGTAATTAAAGAATTGGGCGATGTTTTCATACCCCGATGCTTGTTTTGGTTGATTTTTAAGGGTTTGATAGATTTCTTCCCATAATTTAATTCCGATTTCAATGGCTAGATTGACTTTGGTGTTAAAGTAACGATAAATCGTTGCTTCACCAATACCGATTTCTTTAGCGATGTCAGTAATAGTAAGGGTGTTAATCCCTTTTTCTAAGATTAGATTTTTTATGTTTTCAATAACTAAATCGTATTTAGCTTGTTTTAATGTTTTCATGATAACCTCCATTAATGATAGTCAGACTATCAAATATATAGATATACGATCATATGAATGTAAGCGGTGTCAATACTTTTTAAACATATTTGAAGATGAGTGAGAGATAGCGTAAACAGTAACGTTTTAAATTTTGAATATAAATTTGACTTAATCAAACACAAATATATAAATCCAACGAGTGAAATTTGACAATTTTTGGTTATATAAATACTTAAAGGTGGAAATTTTGTAATTTTTTTATTAGTTAATTTATGTTCTATCCTTGTTAAAAAATTATATTATTTTTTTGAAAGTGTTGAAAATTAAATAAATAACTGTTACTATTTTATTATGTGTTTTAGACTTGTAGGAGGTTGGAATGTTTAGAATTTGCTTGATTCAAAATCGCAATGAAATGTTACATTATGACTTTGCAGATAACAGAAAGCTGCTCGATGAAATGGGGTTTGAATATAAGCTTTATACTTCAAACAATATTAGTTCATTAGTTCCAGATATTGAATCTAATGATTTCGATACCATTGTTATTTCAACTAATGCTTTGAGTGACAACTTTATTAAAAATGTCATTTATTCAGATGAGTTTAGGTTAGTATTAGAATCTCACTTAGATAAACACCGTGGTTTATTAGTTTTTAGTCAATTAAAAATGAGTGAAGAAATAGAGATATATAATTTTATACCTGAAAAATTTGGGACTGTCACTCCGATAAAAAGGAATGATGACTCTAATCTTGGCGAATTGTTTGTAGAACCATTTTACGAATCAAATTCATTATTTATCTTTCCAAACGAGATTGATATAAAAAGAATAGATTATAACTCAAAGGTTTCAAAAAATATTGAGGGATTATATTGGCATTACCATCAAGTAGATCAAAGAAGCTTATGGGAAAGTTTAGTTATTGACAAAAACAATAATAATTCTTTACTTATAAAATCAAAAACAGCAAATATATTTTGCTGTTCAATTATGTTGGATTGGCAAAAACATCATGAACTTTTTTTCAATATGATAATTAGTTCAGTAGCAAATGAAGAATATATTGGAATTATCGCTACCGATGCTGAAGAAGATATTAGTTTTAAGTACCTGTTAAAAGCTTTAGAACTAAATAAAATATATTTTAAAACTTACTTGTTAGATAAACATAAAAGTGTATTAAAAAAGAACATAAACAATAACGTTCATTCTTATATAATTTTAAGCCCTAAAGTTTCTTATGGCGATCTACCACATGACATGTGTGAGATGTGCGATTCAATTGATTTGAAAATTATTGATATGAAGGGGAGAGAAGTTGCGAATAATTTTTCTTTATATGGCTCTAGTAATTCAATGAGTAAATATATTCAGGATATTGAATATTTTATTCAAAAAGAATTACATGAAAATCATAAAGGATATATCGAAAACAGTTTTTGGAAAACTATTGAAGTCTTGCAGGTTTTGTTTCGTTTACAAAAAGATTTTTCAAAAAGATATAATCGCCGTAGTTTGAAGAAAACGCTCGAATATGTCAAGAGTAAAGATAAGAATGGTTCATATGATGAAACATTTGGAGCGACTTGCGCAAAGTTATGGTTAATAACTAACTGTCAAGGTTGTGAAGATAATCAATTGAGTGAGACAAAATCATGGATATTCCAAAAAATTAACAATGTCAGTTCTTTTGATTTCATAACCGGATGTATTTATCTCAAGATGTGTGGATTTGAGTTAAATGAGTTTTTAACCGAAAAATTACAGTCGGAAATAGATTTTATTTTGGGAGATAGTCCAAATGAAATTTCATTACTCAATGTTATAATTGTTGCTGATTTGTACAAACTTGAGGCCGTTCTTGAAGATAGTATTAATCAAATACTAGATAGAAGTAGAGACTACATTTGGATTGATTATTCAACTTCAGCAACAATTACCTTAGGTTTAATGAATGTTTATAATAACGGTTATAAAGATATTTTAAGTAAACAACTTTGGGATAGATTTGAAAAACATATTTTTGCTAGCACACATTTACTTCGCAAGAATATTTTTTATACATTTGGAAGTAAAAATAATTTTGATATTGTAACAATCGCTAAATCAATTGCGGTTTGCACTTTGTTTGAAGATATTATTGATTTTCCAACTGACGAAATACTGTCTTTGGTTAAAAGTTCATTTTTCTCTTTAAGACAGAGTTCAATAAACAATAATACTTCAAATCTTCTAGAAGAATTGAGGATTGAAAATTCCGAAAAAACAGATTTAATCAAAAACCAAAAAAATTCTTTAGCAAAAGTTTTAAAAAAAGAGAATTTATACAAATATCATTTGTTTAGTTCTATTTTCATATATTTTATTTTTATTCTAGCAATGGTCTTTATTATAGATGAGGTTGGTTTTGGAATATTTGTGAATAAAATATTTACTGATTATATAGCTTTTACTCTATCTTCTTTAATACCTTTAGCAGCATTGGGATATAACGTTTATAAACACATAGTAAAAAAGAACAAAGAATAGAGGTCGAATTTATGTATTTGGTTGGTGTCGGGTTAGCTTTTTTGTTGACACTTACAAAAGTTATTGATACTTTACTTAACAAGAAGATTGTAATAAGTGGCGATCCAATAAAACATTCTATGAATAGAATTATTATTGTGATGCCAATTCTTCTTGTTTTTGCCTTAGGAAATTGGCACTTAGAAAGAGAAGCCTGGTGGTGGATTTTATTCTACAGTTTATTTGAATGCTTTAATATTTTATTTCATCAAAGTTCTTTGAAATATTTGAAAGCATATACAGCAGATGTTATCAGTAAGTCGAAAGTAATAATGGTACTTATAATTTCAATTGGCTTAGGTGTTTCTAGTTTTAACTGGTATGTTGTTATAGGAACTTTTATCTTCTTTTTCGGTCTTATTTTGATACTTGATCGTTTCAAAAGCCTAGAAGAAAAGAAGTCAAACTTTTTAGGTATAGTTTTGCAAACACTATCGGTTATGTGTCGTAGTGCAAAACCTTTTATAATTAAAATGATTTTGATGGATCAATTGGCATCTAATGAAGTGGTAGTTTTTTTAAGTATGCCAATATCATTAGTTATAATTTGGTTTGTATTTCGAAGAAAGCCTTCTATTAATAAGGGGAATTTTAAATTATATATATATCAAGGCTTTTTTGTGGCAGCTTCTATGTTGTTGATGGGCTATGCAGTTCTTTATTCCTCTGAAATCACGGTTTCTGTGATTGAAGCTTTTAGTGGAGGTCTGTTGTTTATTCATTCTGTTGTCTTTCTTAAGGAAAAATCGAACATAAAAAGAACTGTTGGAGTAATTCTATCTATATTAGGTTTAATTTTAATTGTAGTTTTTTAATGGAGGTTTTTATGCAATATATTATCGGAATTGATGGCGGTGGAACAAAAACAGAAGCATTAATATACGACTTTAATGGAGGAGAGATAAAAAAAGTTTTTAGTGGTTTATGCAATATTTCTGTTGACTTTGACTTGTCAATAAAAAATATTGAGGAATGTATTAAAAATCTTATTTCTGGTTTTGATTATAAGTCAATAAAGTTCATTATAATTGGATTGGCTGGTTTTATAGATGAAAAGGTTTCCTTAAGTATAGAAAATCATATCAAAACTTTATTTGGCATTGAATGTTCTATAGTAATGGACGCTGATATTGCTCTTTATTCGATTAAGAAAAATAGTGAAGAGAATACAGTATTGGTAATTGGGGGAACCGGAAGTATTGTGGCTTTTGAAGAAGAAGGGATTATTCAATATGTCGGCGGATATGGCCATTTGATTGGTGACGAAGGTTCCTCTTATCATCTTGTTATTAAAGCTATTAGGCAGTTTTTAAATCGAAGGGATTTGAGTGAAGAGATAAGTGACTTTGATAGAAAAATATATGAACTCTTTGGCGTTGATAAATATAGAAATATTATTGATAGGATTTATGGTGTTAATAAAGATGTTGTGGCTGGATATGCAATAGATTTTGCTTCATTGGCATACGATGGATTTGAAGAAGCTAGAGAATTGTTCATTAACGAAGGTAAAGAGTTAGCGAAGTTATTTCTTAAAGCTATTAGTAATATGACCAATAAAGAAAACCTGATTGTAGGGTTGAGAGGTAGTTTTTTAAATAACGCTCCATATGTTAAGGAATCATTCATTGACGAGTTAAATAATTATGGAATCAAATATAAGTTAGAAAAAGAGTCTACCAAAAGTGTTAAAGGTTGCTTTTACCTTGCTTTAAGAAATAAAGTTTTTGAAAGATAATATTTGTTTATGAAAAAGATATATTTTATTGAAGGCTTACCTGGTAGTGGAAAAACTACTATGGCAAGAAGATTATCTAAGTATTTGGAGAGCACGAATGAGGATGTTGTAATTTATAATGAAGGAGATTTACATCCTGTTGATTTAGCCTAGATAGCAATTCTTAAGAAGGAAGAATTAGATCTGTTGATAAATAGATATCCTTCATTAGAAAAGAGTATTAGAGAGAATATAAAGCAGTTTGAAGATAAGTTTCATTTAGCTTACACAAAGGTCAAACTCGATATTAAGACAAAAGATTTTAGTGATTATTGTTCTAAATACGAAATATATAAGACTGAAGATGTTAATGATTTCATAGAAGAACATCTAAGTCTTTGGAAAGTATTTTTGGAAGAAAACAAAGACAATGATAAAACCTTTGTTTTTGAATGCATCTTTATGCAAAATCATATAAATGAGTTGCTACTGAAGTATGATATGAGTATGAAAGATATTATTAAGTATTACAAAAGATTCCAAGAAGTGTTATAAGATATAGAAGCGAAGGTTATATATATTAAACAACTGGATGTGGATAGTACTTTATCAAGAATCACTGAAGAAAGAAGAACTAATGATAAGTCTCTTTATAAGGATTGGATAGATCTTGTGATTGAGTATGTTGAAGGTTCAAGGTTTGGTAAGATTAAGGGTTATATTGGATATGATGGGTCTTTACAATATTTTAAAGATAGACAAAATATAGAATTGGAAGTATTAGATAAAATAAAGATTGATAAAGCGATAGTATGTTTAGATTATAATTATGAAGAAGTTTTTAAGAAAATTATTAGTTTGGTAGAATAGCAATTTTAAAGAGATCCCATTTGTAATGGAATCTTTTTTTGATAATTACGAATAAAAAAGGTTATTATAATTGCTCAAATATTAGCAATAACTTGACAAAAGTGTATAAAAATGCTAATATATTAGCAATATGGAAAACAAATATGATATCAGTAGTTTTGTTAATGTAGTGACAGAACAAGCAATGAAGAGTGAGATTGTTAAAAGATTCAAACTTAGAAGGAAGGAGTTTGGAATAACCCAAAAAGATTTAGCTATGCGTTCTGGAGTTTCTTATGCATCTATTAGGAGATTTGAATCCACCGGACAAATTTCTTTATACTCTTTGCTTAGTATTAGTTCTGTTATTGGTTGTTTGGAGGATTTTTATTGTTTATTTAAAAATCCAATTGTAAAGGATATTAGAAGATGATTTTAGTTGTAAAGAGATTAACAGTGAAATATAATGATTTAGTTGTTGGTTTTTAATATTATTGAATATTATTGAATATGATTTAAGAATAAATGTTATTGAGATTATTGGATTCATGCTTATCCTAACGCCGCAGCGGAAGTAGTAGCATTATGGTTTGGTAATGGAGACTTTAATGAAACGCTTTATATTGTTGGAATGATTGGGTATGATGTGGATTGCAATGCCGCACAGATTATGACGATAATTGGTGTTATTGATAAAGAGATACCTATTAAATAGACTGATCCAATAGGA
>Ga0172382_10007499_pt1 | contig 15451 bp, 13 predicted proteins | sample Leawel138RmetaG_FD_122245 | JGI IMG/M metagenome (GOLD analysis project Ga0172382, IMG submission 122245) | Leachate microbial communities from a municipal landfill in Southern Ontario, Canada - Leachate well 138R metaG | ecosystem: Engineered > Solid waste > Landfill > Unclassified | place...
ATCGACGCCATGAACATCGACTCCACCGCCGACCCCGAGCGCCCGGTGCACACCCTGCTCCTGGGCGCGGGGCTGCCCATCGTGGAGAACCTGACCGGCCTGGACGCCCTGCCCGAGCCCTACCCGGGCCTGCGTTTCTTCGCCGTGCCCGCGCCGGTGCGCGCCCTGGGCTCCCTGCCCGTGCGCGCCTTCGCCCTGGCGCCGTGAGGGGGTTACCAGTTTTTGGGGAACCCCATCTCGGAAGGGTGCCGTGGGCACTTGGTCAGAAGAAACCGCAAGCGTTCTTCCCAGCTTGAGCTTCGCGTGATGACATCCAGAAGATACCGTACGACCAGTGTCTGACCGTACAGCCTGGAATCGTCCGCCCCGGGGGAGAGCCTTTGCAGCGCGGGCTTGATGGTGAAGACGGCATTCCAGAACAGGGCGTGGTGGGCGCAGATGTTGCGGACATGGGTAAGAGCGTGCAGCCAGCTGCTGAAATCTTTCCAGGGTAATTTGAAGGCCTGCGCCACGGCGACCTTGTCCGCACGTTCGTGCAGTTCTTTGAATATTCTGGACCATGTGCCGAAGGACAGCACTTCAGCAACCATCCAGGACGGCGGGGGATGGACGCCGTAGCGGTCATAGAAGGCTTTGCAGAACCTGTGCCTTGATCCGTTTTTGGTTACATCGGGGCGCCCTGTTTCGCGCCAGATGGATTTCAGCAAATCCTTATGGTACGATTTGTCACGGAATAATTCCGAGATGCAGTACCATGTAGATCCGTATTTCAGCGACATGTGGTTGCTGATTGCCGTGCGTGCCGCGACCTCGATCCGTTCGATGGCATCCATGTAGTGAAGCCGAAGTTTGCGGTCAAATATATACAGCTTGAGCATGTCATCGAACGTGACACCGGCGGCGTAGTTGTCGTCAGCCACCTTATAGGGAACGCCATAGACCGCAAGGCGGTAGTAGCCAATGAATTGCAGGTAGCGTTCCGCGCGTGCCTCGTCGGGAACAAGCATCCCCCGTTCCCGGAACAAGGCGATCTGCGCCGTGAGGCTCAAGGGAGGCTTGACGAAGCTTTCCTGACTCGGGTCCACCGGTGGCTCCTGCCCAAAAAATAACCCGCCCTGGTTCGCATCGCTCCCTTGCGGGTGCGCTAGGCGTGGCGGGTGTTGTTCATCGTTGTGAAAGTCAGATAGCGATTTGCCATAGACCTGTCAATGCCATTTGGCACATGCGCGCGTTGTTCGTTTTTTCTTCGTGCGCGCCTTCGCCCTGGCGCCGTGAGGTTTTTTCGCCGCCTGTGTGCCGGGTTTTGACGTGCCTCAAAGGGGTTCGCCCGCGCGGTGCCTATGCTTGGACCGACGGACGAACCCCGCCGCCGCCGGGCGGCCGAACCAAGGAGGACGCCATGACCCTGAACATGCGCACCGAACTGTTGAAGAACATTCCCTTCGCCCAGGCCCTGGAGCTGGCCGCGCTGGTGGATTGCGAGCCGGGCCGCGTGGTCAGCCGGACCCTGGCCCAGCAGCCGACGGCCAACGTGACCCTGTTCAGCCTCGCCGCCGGGGAGGGCATCAGCGCCCACACCTCGCCGGGGGATGCGCTGGTCCTGGTGCTGGAAGGCCGGGCGCGGGTGACCATCGGCGACGCGGCCCACGACGTGGGCGCCGGGCAGGCCATCGCCATGCCCGCCGGGGTGCCCCACGCCCTGGACGCCGAGGAGCCCTTCAAGATGCTGCTGGTGGTCGTCAAGCCCCAGGCGGCCTGAGGGCGCCCGGCCGGGGGTTTACATCGGCGCGCGGGGCCTTATTCCTTGCGGGCGGGCCCGCCCGGGCCCGCCCGCACCGCGCACCGCAACCCCGGAGGGCCCATGCTCTTTTCCTACCACAACCCCACACGCATCCTTTTCGGCAAGGGCCAGATCGCCGCCCTGGCCGACCTCGTCGACCCCGGCGCCCGCGTGCTGCTGCTCTACGGCGGCGGCTCCATCAGGCGGAACGGCGTCTACGACCAGGTGGTCCGCGCCCTGGGCGACCGCGTCCGGAAGGAGTTCTCCGGCGTGGAGCCCAACCCGCACAAGGAGACCCTGGACAAGGCCGCGGCCCTGGTCCGCGAGCACGGGCTGGACCTCATCCTGGCCGTGGGCGGCGGCTCGGTCATCGACGGCGCCAAGTACGTCGCCGCCGCCGCGCGCTACGACGGCGACGGCTGGGACATCCCGACCCGCAAGCACACCGTGCGCGAGGCCGTGGCCCTGGGAGCGGTGCTGACCCTGCCCGCCACGGGCTCGGAGTCCAACGCGGGCGCGGTCATCACCCGCGCGGCCACGGGCGAGAAGCTGCCCTTCCATTCCCCCGCGGTGCAGCCGCTCTTCGCCGTGCTCGACCCCGACACCATGAAGACCCTGCCCGAGCGCCAGCTCGTCAACGGCATCGTCGACTCCTTCGTCCACGTCTGCGAGCAGTACCTGACGCGGCCCACGGGGGCCCTGGTCCAGGACGGCTACAGCGAGGCCCTGCTGCGTGCCCTGGCCGCCCTGGCCGGGGATTTCGCGGGCCGCGACGACGACCTGTGGCGGGCGAACCTGATGTGGGCGGCCAACCAGGGCCTGAACGGGCTGGTCGGCGCGGGCGTGCCCCAGGACTGGGCCACGCACATGATCGGCCACGAGATCACCGCGCGCTACGGGCTGGACCATGCCGTCACCCTGGCCCTGGTGCAGCCCTGGCTGCTGCGCGCGCGCATGCAGGCCAAGGGGGCCAAGCTGGAGCAGATGGGCCGCGCTGTCTTCGGCCTGGAGCCCGGGCCGGAGCTGGCCGAGCGCACCGTGCAGGCCATCGAGGCCCTGTACCGTTCCCTGGGCATTCCCGCCGGGCTGCGCGCGGCCGGGGTGGAGGAGGCCGACGCCCCCGACCGGCTGGCCGAGGCCCTGCGGCGCCACGGCATGACCGCCCTGGGCGAGGACGGCGGCGTGACCCCCGAGGTGGCCCGGGCCATCCTGACCCGGGCCCTGTAGCCCCGGCGTCTCCAGCCCCTGCCCCTGAACAGGCGGGCGCCGGTCCTTGCGGTCGGCGCCCGCCGTGCTTTTGTCCCCCCGCGCCGGAGTGGCGCGAGGGGAAAAGCGCGCGGGGGGCGGAGGCTCCCGGCCCCCGCCCCCCGCGCCTGCGCCCCGCCTTACGGGGCCGCGCCGGGGCGCCCCCGGGGCGCGCGGCGTCAGGGTTCCACGGTCAGCACATAGGCCCGGTCCCAGACCAGCCACTGGCGGGCCAGGGCCAGCAGGTCGCCGGGGGTGATCCGCGCGGCCCGGGCGACGCCTTCGCGGTCGTGGTCAACGGGGAATCCGCGCGCCAGCAGGGTCGCCGCCTCGGCCGCCCGGGCCGCCAGGCCCTGGTGGTCGCGGTGGTAGTCCCCGGCGATGAGGTTGGCGGCGCGGGCCACCTCGGCCTCGTCCAGGGGAGTCTGGCGCAGGTCCGCAACGGCCTGGCGGAAGCCCTCCAGGGCCTGGGCGGTCTTGTCGGGCGAGGTGCCGATGTAGAAGGCCAGGAACCCGGTCCGCGGCGCCTGCCAGAGCAGGGCGGTGACGGTGTAGCCCAGGCCCTGGCGGTCGCGCAGCTCGCGGAAGAGCAGGCCGCCCTGACCGGCCAGGGCCTGGCGCAGCACGTCCAGGCCCACGCTGTCGTCGGAGCGCTGCCCGGGCACGGGGAAGGCCACGATGACGTGCGACTGGTTGCGGTCGGCCAGGGTCAGGGTCCGCTCGCGGTGGTCGCCCCAGGTCGGCCGGGGGAAGACGAAGGGCTCGGCGGGCTCCCCGGCGGCCAGCTCGCGGGCCAGGGCGACCACGGCCTCGCGGTCGAAATCGCCGCATACGGCCAGGGTCCAGGGCTGGCGGCGCTGGCGCTGCCAGAATTCGCGCACCTGGTCCGGGCCAAAGCGTGCGACGCCCTCCACGGTGCCCTCGTGGAACCGGGCGTAGCCGGTGTCGGCGAAGAGCATGGGGAAGAGGTGGCGGAAGGCCAGGCCCATAGGCTGGTCCTCGCGGCGCCGGATGGCGGCCTGCTGCTCGGTGACGGCGCGGGCCACCTCGTCGGCGGCGAAGGCCGGTTCGGTGACGGTCCGGCGCAGCAGGGGCAGCAGCTCGGCGGCGAAGCGCGAGGGGAAGCGGGCGCTGACGGTGAACATATCGCGCCCGGCCCGGGCGCCGATGGACGCGGCGCGGTCGGCCAGGAAATCGCGGAACTCGGTGGCCGGGAGCCCGGCGGTGCCCCGGGTCAGGGCCTGGGCCGCCAGTTCGGCCAGCCCCTCTTCGTCGGGGAACAGCAGGGCGTCGCCCCCGGGGGCGGCCAGGGTCAGCGAGGTGTAGGGCAGGGTGGTGTCGGGCAGCAGGACCAGGGTCCGCCCGCCGCCCAGGTCCACGGTGTCGATGCCGCCGCGTCGGCCGTCCTGGGTGGCGGCTCCGGGCGCGGAGCCGGAGCCGGGGCCGAAGGCGGCGTCCACGGCGGCCAGCAGCTCGCGCTCCAGGGCGGCGGGGTCCTGCGCGGGGGCGCCGTCGGTCCGGTCTTCGGGCAGCAGCACGGCCCCGGCCAGGGCCTGGCGGGTCAGCACGGCCCCGGCCAGGGCGCGCAGCTCGTCGGCGCCCGTGTGGCGCAGGGCGTAGAGGTAGTTTTCCTCGGCCTGGGGGCCGTTTTCGAAGAACTGGAAGTAGCCGAGCTTGGAGGCCAGCCCGCCCAGGGTCTCCTTGGAGGAATAGAGGTCGTCCTCGATGTTCAGCCGGGCGCGGTCCAGCTCGCGGTCGGTGAAGGAGGCCGTGGGCAGGGCCGCGAGGTCGGCGGTCAGCCCGGCCCAGAAGGCGGGCAGCTTGTCGCGGTCCAGTTCGGCGCTGATGGAGAACAGGCCCGTGCCTTCGAGGCCCATGGCGTAGGCGGAGATGGAGTCCACAAGGCCCAGCTCGTGCTGGTACTTGCGGTACAGGCGCGAGGAGCGGTCGCCGCCGAGCACCTGGGCCAGCAGGTCCAGCCCCGGGGCCTGGGCCGAGGCCAGGGCCGGGGCCGGGAAGGCCACGGAAAGGTAGACCTTGTTCCACGGCCCGGGCTGCACGGTCACGCGCGGGGCCTGCGGGTGCGGGGCGGGCAGCGGGCCGCGCGGGGCCACCGGGGCGGTGTTGACCAGGTCGCCGAAGTGCGTGCGCACCAGCTCCACGGCCCGCCCGGGGTCCACGTCGCCCACGATCACGGCCAGCATGGACTGCGGCTGGTAGAACTCGGCGATATAGTCCAGGATGTCCTGGCGGGTGAAGGCGGCCACGGTTTCGCGGAAACCGATGATGGGCCGCTCGTAGGGCGTGCCGCCCCACAGCAGGGGTTGCAGGGCCTGGAAGCGGCGGCTGGACGGGGTGTCCTCGCCGCGCTCCAGCTCGGAGAGCACCACCTGCTTTTCGCGTTCCAGTTCGTCGGGGTCCAGGGCGGCGCCGAAGATCATGTCGCGCAGCACGTCCAGGCCCAGCTCCAGCCGCTCGGCGGGCAGGTCGATGATGTAGACGGTGTAGTCGAAGCTGGTGGCGGCGTTCAGGTAGCCGCCCGCGCCCTCGATGTCCTCGGCCACCTGGCCGGGGGCGCGGCGGGCGCTGCCCTTGAAGACCATATGCTCCAGCAGGTGGCTGATGCCCGAGCGCCGGGGGCTCTCGTAGGCCGATCCGGCGTGCACATAGAGCCGCAGGGAGACCAGGGGGAAGCGCGTGTCGGGCTGCACGAGCACGCCCAGGCCGTTTTCCAGGCGGGTGAGCACCGGGGCGGCCTCCCCGGCGTGGGCCAGACTAATCCCGGCGGTCATGAGCAGGGCTCCCGCCAGGGCGATGATCCGTTTCAGCATGGGTCACTCCGTATCTCCTTGGTGGAACAGGACGCGGGCCGGGCGCGGGTGCGCCCGAAGCCTCAAGAATAGGTCCCGGGCGGGGATTGGCAAGCCCCGGGCCGCCAGCGCGGCCGGGCCTCAGCCCGCGCCCCGGGCCCCGGCCACAGCGCGCAGGGTCACGGCGCCAAGGACCACCGCCCCCCCGGCCAGGGCCCACGGCCCGGGCAGCTCGCCCACGCCCAGGGCCACCCACAGCGGGTTGAGCACCGGCTCCAGGGTCATGACCAGGATGGCCGTCAGGGCGGGCAGGCGCCGGATGCACCAGACATAGAGCAGCAGGGACAGCCCCTGCTGGACCACGCCCAGGTAGACCAGCCCCAGGGCCCCGGCGGGCCCGGGCAGGCCCAGGGCCAGGAAGGGCAGGCCCACGGCCGCCGTGAGGGCGTGGCCAAGGACCACCGAGCCCACGGGCGAGGCGTCCTTCTGGGCGCGCATGCACAGGGTGAAGGCCGCGTAGCACAGGCCGGTGCCCACGGCCAGGACGTTGCCCCAGAGCCCGCTGGGCGAGAGGCGGTCGAAGAAGAAAAGGACCATGCCGCCCAGGGCGGCGGCCAGGAAGGCCCAGTCGCCCCGGCGGGTGGGCTCGCCCAGCAGCGCGGGAGCCAGCAGGGCCACATAGAGCGGCGCGGTGTAGGCCAGCAGGATGGCGTTGGCGGCGGTGGTCAGCTTGGTGGCCACCACGTTGGTCACCAGCAGGCCCGCGTAGCCCAGGGCCGCGCCCAGGCCCGCCGGGGTCAGGGCCGGGCGGGCTGCCCCGCGCAGCAGCAGGAGCAGGGTCAGCGCCGAAAGGGCGCTACGCGCGCCGGTTATGGCCAGGGGATGCAGGTCGATGGCCTTGACGGCCAGCCCGCCGGAACTCCACAGCAGGGCGGTCAGCGCCAGGAGCGCCGCCGCGCGGGAATCTTGCGCCACGGCGCGCCTCCTCCGTGCCCCGGTGCCCGGGGATGCGGCAGGGATAGCCCTTTGCCGCGCCCGGCGCAAGGGGGCCGGGGCCCGGGCACCGGCGGGGAATCAGCGGGGTTCGCCCGGGTCGGGGGCGTCCATCCACTGGCGCGTCTTGCACAGGCCGAAGCGGTCGGGGCGCATCCCGGGGTTGACCAGCTCCACCAGCCGCAGGGGGCTTACATAGCCGTCGCTCCAGTCCAGGCGCAGGGCCATCCCGCCCTCGCGGGGCCAGGCCCCGGCCAGGAAGGGCCGCACATCGGTGGTGCGCGGGCCTTTCTTGGTTTCGCGGGTCCAGGGCAGCTCGGCCCGGGCCAGGGCCTCGGCCCACTGGGCCTGGCGCGCGGCGGCCTCGGCGGCGTCGCCCTCCCAGGTCAGCAGGAAATCCTCGGCCACGGCCTGGCGCGTCCTGCGGCCCAGGTCCAGGGTCTCGATGCACAGCAGGTCCATGCCCCGGGGCAGGTGGGGCGTGAGCCGCGCGGCCAGCTCCTGGGGCCCCAGGTCGCGGCGCAGGAACACGTCGAACCACTCGCGGCGGCTTTCCACGCCCACGGGCAGCGCGCGCCCGAAGGACAGCCGGGCCAGGGGGTGGAACCCGGCGGAGAAGCTCACGGGCACGTCGGCCCGGCGCAGGACGCGCTCGATGAGCCGTTGCAGCTCGATCTGGCTGATGAAGCGCATCTCGTCCAGCCGGGTGTGCCACACGCGGTAGTGCGCGGCCTTGTGGGCCAGTTCGCCGATGTCCGGCGGGCGCGGCCGGGCGCCCTGGGCCTGCTTGTCCGGGGGGGGCGCCGGGGCCTGTGCCGGGGCCTGCTCCGGTGCGGCGGCCGGGGGCGCCTCGGGGGCGGTCTGGTGGGCGGCGCCGCCCGTGGCGTCGGCCTGGTCGCGCACGGCGTGGACGACCCGGGGGCGGATGTCCTCGCGCGCGCCCTGGCGCGCCAGCTCCGAGGTCCGGCCCCCGAAGTTGCAGACCCCGCAGTTGCGGCAGGCGTTGTAGCGGCAGTCGTCGGTCAGGCGGGCCTGCCGGGCCCGGCGGCGCTCGGTGCGCAGGAAGCGGACGTGCACCCCGCTGGTCAGGTGGTCCCAGGGCAGGGGCTCGTCCTCGCCGCGCTCGCGCAGGTAGTGCAGCGGGTCCAGCCCGCGTTCGGCCAGGGCCTCCAGCCAGGGCTCCAGGCGCAGGTGGTCGATCCAGCTGGCGAACAGCGCGCCCCTGGCATAGGCCGCGCGAACCACGGGGGCCAGCTCGCGCCCGCCGCGCGAGAACACGCCCTCCAGGAAGCTCATCTCCGGCTGGTGCCAGCGCAGCTTGAGGCGCTTGTGCGGGGCGAACCCGGCGCGCAGGCGGTCCACCCGCGCGCGGACCTCGTCCATGGTCAGCTGGCGCTCCCACTGGAAGGGCGTGTGCGGCTTGGGCACGAAGGGCGAGACCGCCGCCGTGACCTGCAAGCGCTTGACGTGGCGCCCGGCGCAGTCGCGGACCTTGAGGCACAGGTCCACGATGGCGTCCAGGTCCTCCTCGGTCTCCGTGGGCAGGCCGAGCATGAAATAGAGCTTCACGTTCTGCCAGCCGTGGTCGAAAAGCTTGCGCACATGGGCCACCAGGGCGTCCTCGGTGACGCCCTTGTTGATCACGTCGCGCAGGCGCTGGCTGCCCGCCTCGGGGGCCAGGGTGGCCCCGGTGCGGCGGATGGTGGACATGAGGCCCATGATTCCCTCGCTCACCGAACCCACGCGCAAGGACGGCAGGGATATGGACACCTGGGAGCGGCGGCAGCGGTCGAAGCTCTTGGCGAACAGCTCCTCCAGGGCCGAATAGTCGCCCGTGGACAGGGAGAGGAAGGACAGGTCCTCGAAGCCCGTCCGGGCCAGGCCCTTGGCGATGAGGGCGTCCAGGGCCCCGGGGTCGCGCTCGCGGGCCGGGCGGTAGACCATGCCCGCCTGGCAGAAACGGCAGCCCCGGGTGCAGCCGCGCGCGATTTCCACGGCCAGCCGGTCGTGCACCGTGTCGGCGAAGGGCACGATGTGCCCGGTGGGGAAGGCCGCGCGCCGGGCGTCGGCCAGGTCGGGCAGGATGCGTTTTTCCACGCGGGCGCAGTCGTCCAGGCGCGGCGCCAGGGGCAGGCCGCCGCCCGGGGGCTCGGCGAAAAGGGCCGGAACGTACACCCCCGGCACGCGGCACAGCCGCTCCAGCAGCGCCGCCCGGGGCAGGCCCTCGGCCCGGGCCCGGGCCACATGCTCCAGGATCTCGGGCAGGACCTCCTCGCCGTCGCCAAGGACCATCAGGTCCATGAACGGGGCGATGGGCTCGGCGTTGAAGGTGCAGCCGCCGCCAGCCATGACCAGCGGATCGCGCGGGCCGCGCGCCGCGGCCTCCAGGGGGACGCCCCCCAGTTCGAGCATGTACAGGATGTTGGTGTAGCACAGCTCGTGGGTGACGTGGAACGCGACCACGTCCATGGCCGCCAGGGGCGTGTCCGACTCCAGGGTACACAGGGGCTCGCCGTTTTCGCGCAGCACGGCGGCCACGTCCAGGTCCGGCGCGAAGACGCGCTCGGCCCAGAACCCGGGGCGGTCGTTGACGATGCCGTAGAGAATCTTCTGGCCGAGGTAGGACATGCCCACCTCGTAGAGGTCCGGAAAGGCCAGGGCCAGGCGCACGGCCACGGCCGCGGGGTCCTTGAGCACCGAGCCCGGCTCGTTGCCGAGATAGCGGCTGGGGCCGGTGAACAGGGGCAGAAGCTTTTTCATGGGCCCTCGCTGGGGCGGACGGGGACGGACGAAAAAGGGCGGCCAGCGGCCGCCCTTGCACGCGAAACCGGGCCGGGCCTACTTCTTGAGCAGCCGCGACAGGTCGGCCACGCCGCCCTTGGGCGCGCCCTTGGCGCCAGCCAGGCCGCCCAGGCCGCCCAGGCCGCCGGCGGGGGCGGTCAGGGTCAGGTTGCTGGCGGCCTCCAGATACTTGGTCTTCAGTTCCTCGGGGAACTTCTTGTACTCGTAGAGCACATGGGTGTAGGCGATGACCGCGTCGATCTCGTTGTCGAAGGGGTACCCGAAGGGCAGGAGCATCATCTGCACGCCCTGCTGGGTGGGCACGGTCTGGAGCACGGCCACGTCCTCCAGGCGCTTGCCCTGGTCGTCGTCCTTGTACTTGCCGATGATCATCTCGCCGTTGACCAGCTTCACCAGCCGGATGTCGTAGGCCATGGAATGGTGCTCCTTGGATGCGGTGTTTCGGAGAGGGGAACCTAGGAACTCGGAACCGGACTGTCAAGGCCGGGCCCGGCCTTGGCGGCCTTGGCGGCGCGGGCCTCCAGGCGGCGCAGGAGCTTGCGGGCGTCCACGAGATCCTCCCTGGCCAGCAGGGCGGCGCGGGCGTGTTCCTCGGCCTGGGTCCATTGTTTTTTGAGGGCCAGCAGCCGCGCCAGGGCCAGGTGCATGTGCGGTCCGGCGCCCTTTTTCTCGGACAGCTTGCGCAGCAGGGTCAGGCCCCGGTCGGGGTTGGCCACCTGTTCCGAGGCGGTGACGACCATCTCGCAGGCCTTGCGGTCGTCGGGGTTCACGCCCAGGGCGCCGCGCAGGTACTCGAAGGACTCCTTGAACGCCCCGGCGGCCTGGAGCCGGTCGGCGATGATCAGGAACATGGCGTGTTCGTCCGCGTAAAGCTCCACGGCCTCGCGGAAATAGCCCTGGGCCTCCTCGACCTTGCCCCCTTGCAGGGCATTGGTGCCGTGGATGATGGCGTGGTCGATCTTGAGCTTGCGCTCGCGCACGGCGCCCGTGTCCTCGCGGCGGGCGTCGGCGTGGATGGCCTTGATCACCGGCACGAGCTGGGCCAGGAGCGCGCGTTCGCCCCCCGGCTGGTAGGCCAGCGGGCCGGGAATCCGCGAGGCGACCTCCTCCATCCTGCCCAGGTTCTGGAGGTTCTCGCGCAGCAGCCCGGCTATCTTGGCCATGTCCTGGGAATGCAGCTTGGTGGTGACGACGATCTTGAGCGCCTCGGCCACGGAAACCAGGGGGCGCAGGGTCTCGCCTTTGAGGAATGCCGCCTTGGCGCGGCTCAGATGCTGGATGACCGTCTGCACGGGGTTGGCCATGCGGTTCTTCTCCCTTGCGCCCCGGCGAGGGCGCGTCGTGCGGTTGTACAGCATTTTCGGCGCGGAATAAAGAACATCGCGTCCGGGCTTGCCAGGCCCGGCCTCCGGGCCTATATTGGAGCACTGCGGGCCACGGCCCGCCAGGCCCGCCTCCAGGACGGAGACCGGACCGCGCGGCCCCCCGGGACGGGGGCCCGGCCGCGCGACCCACCCCCAGCCGGGCCCCACGGGGCCGGGGTTCGTCATGGGCATACGCCCTGCGGCCGGTGCAGCGGCAGGCCTTGGCGCCTACCAGGACGCCATGCGCACCCAGCGCATGGAGGACCGCGCCGCGCGCCTGGGCCAGGCCCTGCGCGCCGACGGCGCCCGGGCCACGGTGCGCACGCGCTCCATCGGCATCACCCTGGGCAGCCTGGGCATCGACCTGACCACCCGCGACGTGGAGCTGCCCGAGGCCGCCGCGCCGACCCCGGCCGGGCGCGCCTTCTCCGACGCCCTGGACGCGGCGGCCCTGCTGGCCGAAGCCGCCTCCGGGCGGCGGGCCGCCCCGGCCGCTCCGGCCGAGCCCCTGCGCGCCGACCAGTCCCTCTCCCGCCGCCGGGCGCTGGAGGCCTACGCCCAGGCCGCCCTGGGCCAGTTCCGGCCCGTCCCGGGCCGCCTGGGCAGCGTATAGCCCCGCCGCGCGGCCGTTTTCCGCCGCGCGGCCCTCAGAACAGCTCCTGGACCATCTCCAGCCCTGCGGCCGGGCCCCACGAGCCCGCCGCGTACCCGTGCAGTTCAGCCGGGGAGCCCTGGGCCCCGCAGGCCTCGCAGCGCTCCAGCACCGGCGTCAGGAACCCCCAGCACTGCTCCACCGCGTCCTGGCGCCAGAAGAGGGTCTGGTCGCCGAGCATGCAGTCCAGGAGAACCTTTTCGTAGGCGTCCAGGGCCCGGGCCGGGGCGCGGGCCGCGTCGAAGTCGAAGCGCATGGTCGCCGGTTGCAGGCACAGCCGCGCCCCGGGCAGCTTGGCCTGCATGGTCAGCGACACGGCGTTGCCGGGATGGATGTCCAGGATGAGCCGGTTGGCGCCGATGTCCTCGCCCAGGATGTGCCGGAACAGGGAATGGGGCACCTCGCGGAAGCGGACCACGATGCGGGTGAGCTTTTCGCGCAGGCGCTTGCCCGAGAGCAGGTGGAAGGGCACGCCCTGCCAGCGCCAGTTGTCCACCCACAGGCGCATGGCCGCGAAGGTCGGCGTGGCGGAGTCCGGAGCCACGCCGGGCTCGCGGCGGTAGCCGGGCACCGGGGCGCCGCCCGGGGTGCCCGGGCCGTATTGGCCAAGCACCAGGTCGTCGGCCAGCCGGGCGGGGTCGAAGGGCCGCAGGGCGCGGTAGACCTTGGCCTTTTCGTCGCGCACGGCCTCGGCGTCGAAGGCCGGGGGCGGCTCCATGGCCACCAGGGCCAGGAGCTGCATCATGTGGTTCTGGAACATGTCGCGCAGCACGCCCGAGCGTTCGTAGTAGCCCGCGCGGTGCCCCACGCCCAGGGTCTCCATGGCCGCGCAGGTCACCGAGGCCACATAGCGCCGGTTCCACAGCGGCTCGAAGATGGCGTTGGCGAAGCGCAGCAGCAGGATGTTCTGCACCGTCTCCTTGGCCAGGTAGTGGTCGATGCGAAAGACCTGGTGCTCGGCGAAGTGCTCGTGCAGGGCCACGTCCAGGGCCCGGGCGCTGTCCAGGTCGCGGCCGAAGGGCTTTTCGACCACCAGGCGCGAAAAGCCGCGCGCCTCGCGGGCCAGCCCCGCCGCACCCAGGCCGCGCGCCGCTTCGGCGTAGACCGTGGGCGGGGTGGCCAGGTAGAAAAGCCGGTTGCCCTCCGTGCCCGCGCCTGCGTCCAGGGCGTCCAGCCGGGCGGCCAGGGCCGCGAAGCCCGCGGGGTCCGCGTAGTCCAGGGGCTGGTAGAACACGCGCGGCGCCAGGGCCTCCCAGGCCGGGCCGTCCATGCCCCCGGCGGCCTCCAGGGCCCGGCGCATGTGCGCCCGGAAGTCCTCGTCGCCCCACGGCGTGCGCGCGGCGCCGAGCACGGCCAGCCCCTGGGGCAGGGCGCCGTGGCGGTGCAGCGCGTGCACGGCGGGCAGGATCATCCGCGCGGCCAGGTCGCCCGAGGCCCCGAAAATCACCAGCGCGCAGGGCGAGGGGCGCGGGGGGAGCAGGCAGGACGGCCCGCCGCCCGGGGGCGCGGGGTCGAAGGAGATGGGCGGCGCGAAGTCCGTGGGGGCGGCCCCTGGCGCGGGCATGCTCAGCCCTCCTCCCCGTCCGGGCGGCGCACGGCGTGGCCGCCGAACTCGTTGCGCAGGGCCGCCAGCAGCCGGTCGGCGAAGGAATTGTCCTGGCGCGAGCGGAAGCGCTCCATGAGCGACAGGGCCAGCACCGGCGCGGGCACCCCCAGCTCCACGGCGCTGTCCACGGTCCAGCGGCCTTCGCCCGAGTCCTCCACATAGGGCGCCACGGCCGCCAGCCCCGGGTCGCGCTCCAGGGCGCCCGCCGCCAGTTCCAGCAGCCACGAGCGGACCACGCTGCCCCGGTTCCACAGCCGCGCCACGGCGCCCAGGTCCAGCCCCGGGCCGTAGGGCGAGGCATCCAGCAGGGCGAAGCCCTCGGCATATGCCTGCATCATGCCGTATTCGATGCCGTTGTGGATCATCTTGGCATAGTGCCCGGCGCCGTGGGGGCCGCAGTGCATGTGGCCCCCGGGGGGCGCCAGGGTGTCCAGGGCCGGGCGCAGGCGCTCGTATGCCTCGGGCGGCCCGCCGACCATGGTGCAGTAGCCCTCGGTAAGGCCCCAGACCCCGCCGCTGACCCCTGCGTCGGCATAGAGCAGCCCGTCTTCGGCCAGGGCCCGGGCCCGTTGGGGGTCGCGCTTGTAGGGCGAGTTGCCGCCGTCCACCAGCAGGTCGCCGGGGGCCAGCAGGGGCCGCAGGGCCTCCAGGTGTTCGTCCACCACCGCCGCGGGCAGCATGAGCCATACCGTGCGCGGCGCTTCCAGCGCGTCCACCGCCTCGCGCAGGGAGAAAACGGGCCGTGCGCCCTGCGCGGCCAGCTCCCGCACCCGGTCCGCGGAGCGGTTCCAGCCCACGACCTCGTGTCCGCCGCCAAGCAGGCGGCGGGCCATGTTCATGCCCATGCGCCCCAGGCCGAGCATCGCCAGTTTCATGCGCCGTCCTCCCGGTTTCCGATTTTGCCCAGCATACCGCGTTCGGCCCCGATGGCAAAGCGGGGGGGCGCCCGCGCCGCCGCGCCGTTTCGCAGGCCGCCCCGCGCCGGAAAACCCGGCTTTACATCGGCTCCCCAGGCGGATATGCCTGTGGCTCCCATGAAAAATCCGCGGCCCGCCCGGGAGGGACCGATGCGACGCACCGTCGTGCTCGTCGAAGACCAGGACATCGTTCGTGAAGGCCTGCGCAGTCTGCTCGAGGCCCACTCGGACTTCGTGGTCGTCGGCGAGGCGGGCGACGGGCTGGAGGCCGTGCGCCAGGTGGAGCGCGCCGCCCCGGCCATCGTGCTCATGGATCTGTCCATGCCGACCATGGACGGCGCCGAGGCCATCCGCGACATCAAGCGCCGCTTCCCGCGCGTCAGGGTTCTGGCCCTGACCGCCCACAAGAGCGAGGCCCGCATCCGGGGCGCCCTGGCCGCCGGGGCCGACGGCTACGCGCTCAAGAGCACCACCGCCCCCGAGCTGGTGCGCGCCATGGACACCGTCCTGGCGGGCGAGCGCTACGTCAGCCCGGACATCCCCGACGCCCTGGTGCGCCAGGCCCCCGACGCCCCCGACGCCCCGGCCCAGCCCTCGGTGCTGGACCGGCTCTCCGAGCGCGAGATTCTCGTCCTGCGCCTGACCGCCCGGGGCAAGGGCAACAAGGCCCTGGCCCAGGAGCTGTGCATCAGCGTCAAGACCGTGGAAAAGCACAAGGCCAACCTCGTGCGCAAGCTCGGCCTGCGTTCGGCCTCCGAGCTGGCTCCCTTCGCCCACGAGTACGGCCTGTTCCGCTAGGGGCCTGCCGCAAGGCGTCCACCCACGCGCCCGCCACAAGATCTGAAGGGTTTACGGGGCGGCACAATCGCCGCCCCCGTGTCCCTCCCCCCGCGCACGCACGGGATCAAACGCAGGTACACTCCAGCAGCCGCGCCCCCGAGGCCCCTCCCCCGCGCACGCACGGGATCACAGGGCGCTGCCCGCCGCCCCCGGGCATGCCGGCGGGCGCGATTCCGGCCCCGCGCCGGGGGGCGGGGCGCGAGATCGCGAAGCGGCCCGTTCCCTGCTGCCCGCGCCCGGGGGTGGGGCTGGCGGTCCATTACATTGATGCTGCCCCCCGGGGGCCTCCGTCAGCATATGCAGCCAAACGCCACGCCACGCCCACACGCCCTGGCACGGGACGGGGGGATGCGGAGCGGGGATGCGGGATGGGGATGCGGGATGGGGATACGGAGCGGGGATGCGGGGCCGGGGGATGCCGGGGCGCCCGGCGGCTCAGGGG
>Ga0172382_10007501_pt1 | contig 15449 bp, 20 predicted proteins | sample Leawel138RmetaG_FD_122245 | JGI IMG/M metagenome (GOLD analysis project Ga0172382, IMG submission 122245) | Leachate microbial communities from a municipal landfill in Southern Ontario, Canada - Leachate well 138R metaG | ecosystem: Engineered > Solid waste > Landfill > Unclassified | place...
CGCGACCCGCCCCGAGCTCTCCGGCACCGCGACCCGCCCCGAGCTCTCCGGCACCGCGACCCGCCCCGAGCTCTCCGGCACCGCGACCCGCCCCGAGCTCTCCGGCACCGCGACCCGCCCCGAGCTCTCCGGCACCGAGCTCGCTCACCCCCGAGGATTTGCGCATATTGACCGCGGCTGCCGAGCGTGTTAGAAAACTGCGCGTGTGGGGCGATTACTGAGCTCTCCTTGGATGCTCCAAGTCGTCTCTCGCCGGCGAGATGCTCTCGCCGTTCCGCGCGGCGATGAGCATCTCGCCGCGCGGCCCCATTGAAACATTATCCAGCTTGAGTGATAATGATCCAGACCCTCACCAGGCTATAGCTGGCAGGAGGGTCTTCTATCTATTAATTGATCGGTGTTATCCACACTGCGCCTCGACTCTGTATCGTCACGCAGTGTGGATTTTTTTTGCAAAAAAATATTTGACGTAAAGAATATTACTGCCGATAATTAGTCTCAGTAATACGCGCCACGATTGTGTGGCAAAAAACGGAAGGTGCGAAATGAAACGACAGGCAATAGACGGCGGTAGATGGTTTGATCTCGAAGCGGCCGAGGTATTTAAGGAGGATACGTGGTTTAATGGCAATAACCATATCTCCTGCGCAACCGGCTCCCAGTGGGATCACGAAGCTCTGTACCGTACCAAATCAGGCAAATGGATCCTGAACCATTGGTCGCAGTATCAAGGGTCGACCGAGTCATGGGTCGAAATCGATGATGATGCTGCCGCCAAATGGCTCGTGACCAACAATGAGGAGCCCCACCCCTCCTGTGCCGCCGAATATGCGGCGTTGGAGGTGTGAGATGATTGGATTTGATATATATCGCGCGGGACATGAATACTGGGCCGTTCCTATTTCTGCGTCACATGGCGGCGGATCACCTTGCGCCGAAGCGTTGTCCGCTCGCGGAATGAGCCCGGTCGATCATTGTTGCCGGCACAACATCGGCGATCTTCCCCCAACGTGGAGAGGGAAGCCTCTTCTCTTGGCATCGATTAACGGTGATGGCGTTTTGGGAGTATTCGCCCCCCACTGGAGGAAAGTGTAAGAGTGCGTTTTGCTGGCTCTTGAGCAGTATGTATCTAAGGTCGATAAATATTGCCGATAATAGTCATTATCGGAAGTAAAGGAGGTTTTTATGCCGGATAAAATAGTTGGTATAGACGAGGGTAAGATAGCAGTATGGCTTATGGTGCTCGGCATAGTGATTGCCCTCGCAATCGCTCTGTATGTCTATCTGCCACCGTACCTGAAAGCCAAGGATGACATAGCGATGTACGAACTGGCAAGAGATCTGCACGATGCGGAATATAATAAAATGCTGGAATTTTTTAGCGTTTACAAAAAAATGTCAGATGATCGAGATCCACAGCCGAAGCCGATCTCGCCTGCGCATAGGAGCTTTAATTGGAAATCAGGCACCGGATTGTTGATGGGTGCTATTGCGGCGATTGTTGTATTCACGATTTATTTTCTTCCGACGTGGATCGCCATCGGACGGCGTAACGCACTGCCCATATTTTTCGTCAATCTCATCTTTGGCCTCACTGTGCTCGGATGGTTGATTGCCTTCATTTGGGCGTGTGTCAGCCAAAAAAACGAGGTGAAAAATGAAAATAAAAACCGATAAAACGGGACAGGCAAACGTCCCGTGCCCCTATTGCGATGACAAATACATTGGGGGATGCGCCTGCATCAGGTGTGATCACTGGAGAGGACAGGTGCTAAGCGCCGACGGAATATTGGTTGTGGAATGTGTACATGAGGGTACCAGTAGATGTTTTGACGTGCCATTATCGACACCTCCTCTTCGTCAACAAGAGGTAGCGTCGGAAATCTTCAGAAAAATCTCCCTGCTCGTCGGTGTGGACGAGCAGAGAAAAAAAGAAATCACCCTGTCCTCTCCGACGAGATCTTATTGCCTGCCTGCATGGTCGGTTAGTTTAACCGTGGAAGAGGCGAGAGATCTTGGTTTAGCACTGATAAGAGAGGTGAAAAAATGAAAACAATAACAATATCTTACAAAGAATGGAGAGAAGAAGCCAAGAAACGATATCCGGATGACAACATCGTCTTTCGTTGCCCCGTATGTGGTTTCCGGCAATCGGTGTCCGAGTACAAGGTCGCCGGAGCTCCGGAGGGGTCGTGGGGGTTTTCGTGCATCGGCAGGTGGACAGGGGCGAAGCGCCTGGCCTTCGGAGCGGGGAAAAAATCGGACGGCCCGTGCGACTATGCCGGTGGGGGTTTGTTCGCGGTAAATCCGATACAAGTTGTCTTCTCCGGCGGTCTCATCAGAGCGTTTTTCGATTTTGCGGATCGGCCACTGTTGGAGGTGGACGAATGAGCCCGGCCATTGTCACCGTCGAGGGCTCGTCCGGAGTCAACTGGCAGCTCGCCAAGCGGGTCGAGGAGATCACAGGAGAGTCCCCGTTGAGATTTCGGCGAAGCGCGAGAAATGCCCTACATGGAATGGTGTTTGATGGTTCTATAGGTGACGCAATGCTCGTCGGTAAATCCGCGGGTGCGGCGAAAATAATCGACGCGCTGAGCTCCCCTGAGGGAATAGTTTGGTGCCGCGATCGAAAAGTGGTTTGTTGTTTCATCGATTGCCACCGGCCAGGCTCCAATGGTAATTTCGCTATTTTACGCAACTACTATATCGCGATGTGTTTTTCGACGTGGCAACGAGACAAGTGGCCCATGGGGTCCGCTGTGCACTGCACATGTGGTCGAAATTCAATGTTTCGGCAAACTGGGGTCAACCATAGGACAATACTACAATCAAAGGAAACCGAGCTGATGATTTTCTCGGCATGGAGCGAAACAAATGAGGAAGTACATAACGAACACGATAAACAAGAAAACAGTAAAAATTGAAAATGGAGAATATATAGATGGAAAACAATCCGAAATCGACGATCTCATCAACGGCGATAGTCTCGAGTGGGAACTCACTCGAGAAATCCACACCGGGGAATGGCGATTGCACGAATTCCGCCGCCGCAATATCGCCGGAAACACTGGCTCTAATTGAGCAGGCGCTTTCTCCGGAAACACTTCGAGCGTATCGGGCAGACGTCGATAGGTTCAATCTTTGGCGACTTGAATCAGGGTTTCGGGAGTTATCTTCCGAGGTAGTCGCCGATTGGGTAGCGTCTCAACATTCCGCCGGATACAAAATAAGCTCGATCACGAGGGGTCTTAGCGCGCTTAAGTGTCTCTATCCGTGGACAGGAGAGGCAACACGCGATCCGATTGTTCGGCTCGCGCTCAAGGGCGCGCGCCGAGGGCAGATAGATCGCCAAGTAGCCAAGGCTCGCCCAGTGACTCCGGACGAGCTCGAGCGGATGTGCGATGTGTGGCCACAGACGACGACGATCGGTCTTCGGAACCGCGCAATCCTTCGACTCGGGTGGCTATGCGCCGCCAGGATATCGGAGCTTCTGTCCCTTCACGTATCGGATCTCGAGTGGACGGCCGAGGGGGTCGCCGTCCTGATTAGGCGCTCGAAGACCGACAAGGACGGTATCGGGGCGCTCATCGGTGTTCCACAGTGCGAGTGGCTCGGCGAGGTGAGGGCGTGGTGGGAGCGATCGAAATGGCTTCAGCAAACGTTTGACGCGATTTTGTTTCCGCGGTTCCGCCGTGGACCGGACCAGATACAGGCATCGATTGTCGCCCGGAGGAAACTATCAGCGCGCGCCGCGAGAGACATGGTCTACCTATCGGCCACGAGAGCGGGCCTGGCGGACGTTTCTCCGCATTCGCTTCGTTCGGGTCTAATTACCTTCGCGGCGTCGATTGGCGTGCCTGAGAGGCTGCTAGCGGCCCACTCGAGGCACGCGTCGATAAAGGTGTTGAGGGGGTACATACACAGAGGGTCGATCTGGAAGGATAATGCCCTCGACCTGGTCGTGCGCCGGCTCGACGGCTGAAAGGAGGCCTCGATGTGGATATTGATTTTTGTCGTCGTCATCGGATGCGCTGAGGTTGACGACCGGTATTTTCCAGACGAGCTCGACGCTGATTCATCAGTCGACGCCGGCGTTGGATTTGACGCCGGAGTTGAAGTACTTCCCTACCAGCCAAAACAGCAATAGAGCCGCCAGCGCGCCTATCTGCTCCGACTTTCGGCGAGATAGGTATCCCGACTCGAGCCATTTGGATATCGCATCGAGCTCGAAGGGAAACGGCCCGAGCTCGAAGACGTTGCGCGGGTGGGGGAGAGCGTTCCATCCGGGAAATCGATCCTCGAGCGCCGACCTGGTCGCCGGCTCGACCTGGTCGAGGCGTTTCGTCGTCGCGCCCGGCCCGGCCACGTAAAACAAATCGGCGATTTCGGCGAGCTGCTCGACGGGGATGGTTTTTTGCCTCTTCCGGAGATACCGATACGCTGATTTCCAGAATTGCGACAAAACCCATATACCTACCCTGAGCTGCTCTCGTCCATGCTGAGAGCTTCGAAGGTACTCAAGCGGAACAGATGCGTGATACTTGTTGTACCACTCCAATGTCCCCGGCATGACCTGTAATAGCCCTGACGCTCCGCTGGACTGATTGGTCGCCCCGGCGACTCCGCGGCTTTCCACGTGGACAAGAGCGGCTATGAGCTCGGGCGGAAGCGGCACTTGCTGCGCGTGGAGCTCGGCGTCGATTTCGTGGAGCCATTTGTCGCCCTTGGAAGGCAAGGCGTTTACCAGATCGCTTTGAGCGCTAGAGTGTTGACCGGCAAAAATGCCCGGAAAACGAAACCGCGTATTTTTGCCGCTACCGCCGGCTGAAGATCCATCGGCGGGACTTCGATGAGCACTCGCAAGAGGGTTTTCGAGGCGATAGAGATATGGATGTTTTGGCTCGGCGGGCTTCCTGCGGGAAACCATAGATCGTCGAAAACCGGCGTTTCTCGGTGAGGCTCACCGGGGAGCTCTCCGGAGCCGCCTACCACATTCCACGGAGGAATAGATCCAGCGTCCCCTGTAAACGGTTGCGTGCGGAAATGCCAGCGCAACACATCCGGATAAAGCAGATACGGGTCTCCCCACCATGGCGGACAGCAATATCCCTCCCGTGGTATCGTGTAGTACTGCTCGAAGCTCTTGATCACCGCCGTTTCGCTGTCTCCACACCCGTATCTCGCGAGCTCGACAATCCAATGATCGTAGGGCCACGCGCCGGGGTGCATCTGCAATCCAAACGTCGCCTCCCAGTGGAGTAGGTTCCCTGGTTGCTGAGCGGCCTGCTGAAACGACGAAAAACCAGGAAACGCCGGCGCCGGCGCCGAACCCGCAGCGAGGCTCGCCGCCGTTGACCATTTTTGGCCGAGGGCGACATGCCACGCCGGCTCTCGAACCACCCCGGCTTCGAGGGCGTTTCGAAATCCGACCAGGGTATCACGGTTGAAATCGCGCATGTGCGTCAGCCTTGGGAGTAGTTGAGGAGATCTCGAGGTGGTTGGAGCTTTCCCCAGTACTGAAGGCCGTATATCGACACGTAAACCCTGAATGTCGCCGCCGTCGGGGTGAGCACTCGCGTGTAGATATTGGTGAGCCTAAACGTTATCGTGTGGTTCGCCGGAAAAAAGACCGGCAATTCAAACGATGGAAACGGTCCCTCCTTATGCGGCCCGGATAGCAACAGGGCAGGGGTCGGCGCCGACGTATATTGTGATCGCTCATCCGAGTACTCTACGAGATACTGTCCGTCGTTTTTGAGGCCGGTAGTCTCCCAGTCGTCTATATCGCCAACAACCGAGTGTCTGAAGCCGTGCCACATGTACGGCTGAAACATCGTCGGAAGCGTGATCGTGCCCTGCTGGTTCGCCGCGACTCCGATGTCGACAAATCCGGAATATGAATAGTGTCGCCATCCGGCCGGGTCAGCGTCGTAAAACGCGAGCAGGGGAGACCGTGGTATGTTCGGCATGTTTTCCATGGATTACCTCTATGCGTGGAGCTGCCCGCGCTGCTGTACCTCCCGCACCCCATAGAGCGACACTTGAATGCCGAATCGAGACGGGAACGTTACCGCTTCCGTTGGAGTGCCCTCGTCGAACACGTATTTTTGGAGGAGGTAAGAACCCGGACCTGGGAATAGCGACAGCACACGTCTCGCGTATTCGGATAGCGTGAGCTTTACCTCAATTATCTCCCCACGAGGAATCGCGATTGGTGATGGCTCGCGTTGCGTGCCGAACTGGAAACGCGCCCTTTTTTCGGGAACACCTTGCGTTCCCGAGTAGATGATCTCCGGTATCTGCACATATGCCGGCGTTACGGTAATGGGTGGTCCTGCGTCGTAAGCCGTTGCCGTCAACCCATCAAGCCCGGCTCCGACGCCGGATATCGACGGACCGTAACCCGGGGCGGCCATGAGGCTATTGCAGGACAGTTTGACGTCCTGGCCAACTGAAAACTCGAGTCCGATGTGCCTCGGGAGAGTGTGGAGCCAGAACGATTGATATGTCTGAGGTGTGATTTGCTGGGTGTCGATAGCGTCCTGATCGTCGAGGTCGAACAACACGGGGGTGCAAGGCCCGAAAAAATGGACACCGATTGAGAACGCGTGGAACACGAAATCCGCCCGGTCCATCGCCTGTTGGTTGTTGTAGGCAAGGTGGGTATTCCCCACGCTTCGGTTTTTGAAAAACAGGTGCCGTTCATTGGCGGCGAACGCGTTGAACGTCGTAAAAAAACCCGCCGCCGGCTCGCTGCCGTACCTATTTGCGCAAATGCACAGGGTGTCGTGTAATTCCCACGGCTCCTGTGCGTTCAAGAATTGTGGCATGTGTGTCCTGCTTTCTACGCCCTGAGGGCGCCTCTCTGCTGTACCAATCTTCGCCCATACAGTACCGCAGTTATCCCGAAAAACACGGGATAGGTTTGCCAGACACCGTTTATGTCCACGGTGTACGGGCAGTTGGCCGGCCCCGGCATCGTCTGAAGCAGCTGTCGAGCGTATTCGCTGAAAGACAGCACAGCGGACAGCGAGGCGCGCCTCGGTATATCGATGAGATTCGGAAATCTATATACCGCCGACGGAGACGGTATGCCCTGGCTCGCCGCTGTGCACTGACCAAATGGTACCTCTGCGGTTTCGGCCTCAGTACCGCCGCAGTAATTCGCGGTACCGCCGCCGGTGATTCCGTATCCTGGGGTGAGCATAGCGGCATTGATTTTGGTTCGCTCGTCCTGTTGAAGCTTCAGGATTACACTCGCGTGAATTGGCAAATCGAGCTGCCAGATTGCGTTTGGCAGATGACGTCTGAGCCTGCCGGCGGTAGCGACCTCTGTTTCCGCGCCCCATGTCTGAGCCCAGAACGACAAGCCCAGACCCGTCGCTCGGAACGCAAAAGCCGTCTGGTCCCTCGTGTCCATATTGGTATAGGCGCTGTCGCAGTTGCCGAGATTTCTCACGTTGAAGAAGCTATGGTCTACTGCCCCCCCGGCAAGCGCGAACGTCGCAAACCATCCCGGAGGTTGCTTGGACAAAAGGGGGAGCTCGCCCGTGACCGCAATCGTGTCGTAAAGCACGGCCTGCTCGCTAACGTTGTAGTATTCGCGTCCGCCATCCGGGGATGGCAAAGCGACAGTTGACTCTTCTTCCGACGGCATCTCTTCCATTTCCTGTGGGTCTTGCGCGTATCTCATTGATAGTCCTCCGCGTAACGCCGGAGAGTCTCCGACTTGCCAAGTGGCCCGGGAGCGACGAGCGTATCGCCGAGCGGACCGGGAGCGACGAGCGTATCGCCGTAATACCCCGGGGTGTCCGGGAGCATTCGGTGGCGCTCATCGAGGGGGAGGTAGTCCTGGCCTACCCCCCTGAGGTAGGGCGTTCCGTCGGTGTCGATGTACATCTGATCGGCCTGGCCGACGCCGTCGGGACGGTACGCCCACTCGGTCTCGTAGTCCTGGCCGAAGTGGGTCTTGGCCCACGAGCTCTTCTCGATGAGCTCGTTCCTGATCATTCTGCTCGCGACCTCGTTGAGTCCGCCAACGAGGACTTTTTGCCCCCACCCCGGCTTGATCAAATTCGCCCCTGCCGCCGCGACTACCGCGCCAAGAGCTCCCCGAAGATACGAGCCGTATCCCCAGCTCCCGGGGTCGGTGTCAACCGGGACGATTTCGCCGGAGCCCTTTTTGGCGGCGAATTTTGCCGCCAACATTCCGATCTGGAATGGAGCCATGTCTTTGAGCGCCGCCTTCAGGCTGAGCCCTCCGAATGCCCGTTGTCCTCCGCGACGGGCGATGGCGACGGCCTTGCGCCGCGCCGATCCTTTTTTCCTTTTTTTCTTTGCCATCTTTTGCCCCTTTCGCGGGTTTATGATCAATATTTCCCTGGCCACTTTTTCACCCGTGTATTCCGTCCGACTTAACGGACAGCTTGCCGCCGCCGATCTTCAGTATCGACGGCGATTTTATATTGTCAGCCCATAGCGTTGGGTGTCTCCTGAATTCGTGCACGTATCGCTGTTTCCCCTCTCCCCATGCCGAAGAGCTATATGTAATCGACACGACCCTGCCTCGAGGTCGAAGCGGCCGGCCCGACGCCGTCGCCGTCTCCATTACCGTTCTCGTCGCCCGATCTCCTGGGCGGAATACTACCCAGATCGCGTTTCGAGCGACCGATACGCCAAGGATGGCGCCGCGCGGTTTCCACGTCCCGGCTTCGAGCTCGAGCTCGATGAGATCTCCGAATCGGATTATTTTCTTCGGGACCCTCACCCTCACGCTGATCCTCTCTGCACACGCCAGATGCCATATAGCGGCTCAATTGTAAATCCCAGTGGAGCTCCTGGCCAACCGGCCGCCACTGCTCCGCCAAAGGGCGAATATAGATCGTTAATTGTTCCTATCAGCGAAACGTTAGCAGCGGTTAAGTCTATTATTGTAATGATAAAACACGACGACGGTTCCGACGCCGATCCGAACGTCGCCGCGTAATCCGGCCAAAATAACGACGATGCATCATTCGCCGACGCATAGATCATAACTTGTGATTGTCCGTTAAAATGCCAAAATGCCGCACCCGCATCGAGCGCTGCATGTACGACTATTATTGACAGCCCGTGAAGCGAGAATTCTGATCCACGAAAATGGTGCGGCGTTCCTCCCTCGATAGAGACGATTGACGACCTAACTACCGCGTCACCGCGGACCGGCGCGGCGCCTGTACCTAGATTTTCGTATCCTATCCGCTCCATCCAAATAGACGACAAGTCGGTATAAGCCGGCTCAATACTTGAGGTCACCCCTGACTGCACCCGGGCTTCCCCTGTATATCGAAGCGAATTTCCGTAATGCGAAAACCCAGACAGCTTTGCCTGCGATCCCATGGCTATACCGTCGTAATTCACGTTGTCCAAACCGGTATTGGACAACACGTTTACCTGAAGATCCGGGGTGTAGGTAGTATTGAGCGATGTGTTCCGAACGAGTAATGAGGTTCCGTTTGTCAAGAATTTGATAAACGACAAAACGGACGGCGCCGATATCGAGGCGCCGAAATCTGAATTCGCCAGGGGATTTCCGGTTTCGGCCATAAAATTAAAGATCCCTACTCGAGAGCCGGTATAATCTCCGCTTGGCTGGTAATCCGGCGCTGAGTGTCCGAGTGTTATCGTGCTATACATCCGAGGCGTTGGCCTCACGATGTCAAACGTGTCGCCGGGGTTCAGCGGAATCCACGTGTAGGGCAAATAGATAATCTGATCGGTATTGGTCAATATCGGGAAGGCTTTCCCGGCCAAACCCCCAGACAAAAATCTCACGAAATGGTGCTCAAAATCTTTCGGCACGAGGACCGCGCCGCCGACGTCGATTTTTACGCCGCCATTTCCGTCGGTGTATCCGGTGTTCGCGCCTACCGCCGCCGTCCATGGGCCTGATATTGCCTGAGGCACTCCGACGCCGATGATCGATAGGAAACCGGAATTTCCGTCGAACACAAACCGGCTGGTATTGATCGGATCGTAGATACCTGCTCCGAGCCCGGATGCATCCGCGAGCACCATAATCCTCACCGCGTGCCGAATCACGCCGGGAAGCAGATCTAAAAACCACAGTGTCTTGTACGGGTTCGTTTGGCTTCCGTCTCCACTCGCATCATCGCCATTGACCGGGTCTATCCAATAAGACAGATCCTGAATCGTCGCCGTAAACCCGCCCACTATTCCGAGGAGCTCCGCGAGCTCTCGGATCTCCGTGTCGTGGACATCGTTCAGCTCGTTGACGAGCGTTTCGAGCTGAAAACGAACCCCAGTAGCTCGCCATTCGTTCCAGGCTATGACAAGGGAGCGCTTCCAATGGCGCGATATCCTGCGCTGTAGGAGATATTTTTGCGCCTCGATGACGGCGAGGCGTCCAAAGGTGTCATTGAGCAGTGTTGTCATGTTCGGCCTCTCATATAGGCGAATACCCCGAGGGCGACTATCAGCCCCAGCCCGAGGCCCCCGGCTATTTTTTCGATCCCCGACCCGATTGAATCGGATATCGATTTATTCTGCTTCCAGTTATTTGTCTGTTTTTCGATCTTCCAAGCTTGGCATGTTTCCGAATTCGGATCCTTGCACAGCTCGCGATCGGCAGTCTTCATCACCGCGTTGAATTTGGCGTTCAGCTCCCGAGCTTCCCGTATTTTTTCAACGCATACTGCTATCACGGCAGCGGCGATAACCACGCCGATGAGCACCGGTATAACCAGCGGTAGACCGCTGAGTTGCTGGCCTGGGAATAGGGCGATATCAATATCTCTCCCGGAGGATGTGAGTCTAATGCCGGCGCTCCAATCCATTACGGCGCGTTCCGCCGCCCTGAGTTTGCGCGCCGAATCAGATATTGAAAAATAGCTCTCCTCCTCCGCTGCGCTGACCGATATCACTGGGAGACCCGCGGCCGAGGCGTATCGGGCGGCGAGGTAGATGTTCTCGAGCCGAAGGCCTGCGGATTGCACAAGACGCTCGAGACGGTCGAGCTCGGCCTGGAATCGCGAAAACAGTCGAAGCTCGCTCGATGTCGCCGGCCGCTCGATCGGCTGAGGTACTTTAATCGCGGATACCGGCGGTTTGAGCTCGTCTACCATGTCACCCCTGTAGACTCGCGAGAAGTGCCAGAAACGGAATAACCCACATTCCGTTTCCCCCTGAGCCCGTGGTGCCCGAGCTCGCCCCCGGAGGTCCGGCCGGCCCCATCGGACCGGGAGGTCCCATCGGTCCCATGGGACCTTGCGCCGGCGGATTGGCGACGAGATAGGCCTCAATAGCCTTTTTCACCGCTTCGACGTCGATGCTGCTTCCGGCCGGACCCATCGGCCCGGGAGGACCCATTGGACCCATCGGACCTTGGGCCGGCGGGTTGGCGGCGAGATAGTCCTGGATGGCCTTTTTTACCGCCTCGGCGTCGACGCTGCTTCCAGGAGGTCCTTGATCGCCCTTATCACCCTTCGGACCCATAGGGCCGACGGGACCAATAGATCCAGGAGGACCAATAGGACCCTGAGGGCCAGTAGGGCCAGGTAGATATACCGGGGGAGGTGTTCCAGGCGTTCCGATAACGTCTTCCGGTTCGCCGCCTTCGAGAGGCGGTATCCAAACGGTAGGGTAATCTCCCCCCGAGCCTTTCGGCTGCCGAGTTCCGGCCACGTAATCCGGGTTCGCCTGGAGACCAGAGATCTTATACGATTCCCAGCCCTTCTTTCCCTTTTGGATGTAGGCGTTCCAAGTCGAGTCATTGATCGCGTAAAGTCCCGTCTTGACGTTTTCCGAGCCATAAGCCGCCTTGGATATCCCCCAGTATGTGTCCCCTTTTTTCAGCTGATACCACGCCCCCGCCGTTGGGACGGTGGCGATCTGTCCAGCGCCGGGGAGCAGTCTCTCTCCTGATTGGCCGAGATATCCATATCCCAGCACCATAGGACGGCGCTGCAACCCGTACTGAGCGGACCTCCGCGTCATCCAGAGCCGCTCCGTCCTCCTGTCATGCTGTCCTATGTAGTACCGCGGATCCATCGTCAGTGCATCATCCTCGAGTAGTCTTCACGAGCGTCGAACGCTTCGGGCGTCGGCACGGTAGGACCATAGGCCCGTCGAATCCGCACAGCCGAGTATCTCGGCCATGCTTCGCGCCCCGCACCCAGGTGCTGAGCGATTTTTCCCCCTATCCTGAGTCCTGCGGCGATCGCGGGTCCGTATCCCGGTATCATGGCGGCTATCGGGGCGAGTTTTCGACCGAATTTCGCGAGTGGCTTGACGACCTTCATTGCTACTTTCCGGAGTTTTCCTCCGATTTTTAGCAGCATCTTCCCTCCCGGAAGTTTTCTGACCACTTTCCGGATTCCCTTCTGGATCCTTTTTCGGACCTTCCGGATCCCACGGGCGACCTTCCGGATCCCGCGTCCGATTTTCTTGAATCCGCGCTTGATGCGCCGCCGCAGCCTCTTGAACCACCCCCCTAATCCATCATAGACATATACCTCCCCATCATCCCCGAGCCCGAGCATTCCATCGTATGGCCGCCCATTGGTGGCGACATACTGGTAATCGGCCCCGCCTAGCTCGATCATTGGCGTCCGGACGTATCCCGACGGGTCGAGCTGCTCGTCGTCGACCTCGACACCGATACCACCGAGGGCGGTACCGTCGATCACGCCCATAGAGGGGGACAGATATCCCCACCCTGCGAGGCCAACGGTAGACCACTCTTGCGGCTCATGCCCTGGCCAATATTCCACAGCGCCCAGAAGGCCGGAATGGTCCGCCTGATACGGTTCCGGCATCTCGTATCCGATGCTCCCGAGATATCCTCCAAGATAATCCTGTGGGTACGATTGCCAGTTATACGGTTGTTGCATATCACTTCCTCCTTTGAGGTTGCCCCATGATCCTATCACGTTACCGGACAAGTCATAAATCTTTTTTCGGCACGCCGGGGGGTGGTCCCCGAATCCCCCACGGGGGTGAAGGACCGGATCGGTTGTTATCCAGCCGACTCCCGGGATATTGATCTCCGGGAACACGTGATCCATAAGTTGGCTCGGCGCCGAGCCAGGTTTCGCGATTGTCGCGACCCTCACCGGGAACCCGATCGCGTGGTACAACGCCCCGAGGGCAACGGTAGCGCAATCGCAATCCCCCGCGCCCTTCCCTAGGCCCACCCCGACACCGTCTCCAGCAAGCATGAGCCGATAAACTGCCTCCGGAGAGTAGGTCACGAGCTCGCGGGTTACAGGGTCGCGCACGTATCGCCATCGCGACAAAAACCCGTCAAACACACTTCTTGCCTGCTCAAGGTAGTTTTTTGCCGGAGCTCTCGAGGCCCATGCCGCGGCGAGGTTTCGGATCGGCAGATACGTAGATCCCTCGACAATGCCGCGCCCTATCACGCGGATCGTTTCCCTCATTTGGTCAAGCGCCCCCCCTGGGATTCTAATCGTCACCCCCGGGAGCTGTTTCGCCGGTGTCGGTATCGTCGTCGGCCTCGTCATCCGTGTCGCCATCACCATCCAATATACCAGTGTCGGCGAGGGCACGCAACAGCGCAGCCATGGCGCCGTTTCGGCGCTCGGCCGGCATTTTCCCGAGAGCCTCTTGCAGGCATCCAACCGCCTGGTCTGGCTCAAGACGAGCCAAATGGTCGGCCAATCTCACCGGCTGAGAGGACTGGGAGGAAACGATCGCCGGCGCCGGCGCCGGCGGCTGAGGGCGAAGGATATCGAGCGCTCGCCCAAAGAGCTCGATTGAGCTATCCTCGTTTGAGCTCGCCGGCGCCGAGCTCGCCGAGAGCAGTTTCGCGAGCTCGATTGCCGTGGCGATCGTTGTCCCTCCGTTGTCGCCTCGGGGTTGGCGGGCACCGAGGCCGAGGGCTTGCATTGCCTCGAGCTGATTTTTTTGGAGCAATCCCATCAGGCTCGCGAGCTCGCCGAGCTCGCCGAGACCAGACCTCGCCGGCGCCGGCGCCGGCGGCTTCGTTGTCCAGGTATCCCCGTTGTCGCCTTCGGGGTCGTCCGTCAGAGGGAATATCCGCTTCCCCCTCCGGAGGGGATCCCAGGTTTGAAGGGGGATATCTATCGATCGCAACCATTGTCCGCTCGATCGTCCCCGGCGAGAGCGCACTCGACACCTAAGGCGCTTCCCTCCCCACGTTTTAATAAGGTAATTAATATCTATTGGTTCCCGTCCTTCCATAATATCGATTTCCTCTAGGTACCCTGAGCACCACTCGGGCTCGAGACGCGAGACCATCACTGAGACTCCAGTGGTTAGGCCTTCAAAAAAATCACTGATCGCGGCGAGTTGATCGTCGATCCTGTCAACATGGCTCTTTTCATCCTCGTCGAGGGCAGTTTCTAGGCCTGGTGAATCCATGGGTTTTTGCGGCATTTTCAGGCGACCTCCTGGCTATATTGTGGCGGCAAAAAAACATGATATCGATGTTTTTTTTTGTCGTTTTGTTTTTTTTGCGTGAAAAACTGTGATAATTTATTTCCGCATTGGAAACGACTACGAAAAAAATACCCCGGCGACCGCGTCTCATTTCGGCGCCGGAGAAAGGTGCGTGTCTCGATGGGACAAGCATGCCCGATAAATTTTCCGATATCAAGAAATTTTGACGAAATAGTTTTCTCATCATTTGCCCAAGGACCCGAAGGGTTGTCACCGCGCGCCACTCGCTATTTTTGGTGGCTGGTCGCCATGGCAAAGACCGGACGCTGGATCGTATCGGGCTACTGTGCGGCAATCGCCGCCGCCGTCTATCGCGTTCAGGGGCAGACTCGCTCTGTCCGCACCCTTCGAGCTGCTCTCCGGGAGCTCGAGGCCGGGGGGTGGATCTCCGTGCGACCTGGTCGACGAGGTATCGCCATCACACTCAATCGCGATCGGTTCTCTTGGTGGTGTCAGGCATCCTTCGGAAATGTCACACCTATACCGACATCACCTACAAAAACCGACACTCGGCAACTGTTGCCGCCTTCGGATCGGACGAATATACCTACTAGTGATTTCAGTGTTTTAACTAAGATATCTAATAAGCCTCTCGATAAGAGCAAAAAACGTGCCAATTATACCAATTGGATTCACCCGATCCTGTTTACCATCCGCTGTCTCCTCCGGGGAGCTCCCGATCGGTTTGGCCTCGAGGTCCTGGCCAAGACGGAGATCGCCGGCGAGACCAGTTGCACGGACGTTCCATGGCCGAGATATGCCGCCGAGTGGCAACGCATGCCGATCGTCGAGAGGGAGGGAATCGCCCGATCATGGTTTTTGCCGGCGCTTCGAGCCGTGACCGGTAGCTCCCCGAGCTCTCCGGCACCGCGACCCGCCCCGAGCTCTCCGGCACCGCGACCCGCCCCGAGCTCTCCGGCACCGCGACCCGCCCCGAGCTCTCCGGCACCGCGACCCGCCCCGAGCTC
>Ga0172382_10007502_pt1 | contig 15448 bp, 11 predicted proteins | sample Leawel138RmetaG_FD_122245 | JGI IMG/M metagenome (GOLD analysis project Ga0172382, IMG submission 122245) | Leachate microbial communities from a municipal landfill in Southern Ontario, Canada - Leachate well 138R metaG | ecosystem: Engineered > Solid waste > Landfill > Unclassified | place...
CGCCCCGACCAACTCCAAAAGCCGTTCTCACGAACGGCTTTTTTCGTTGCCCAGTGCGTTCGGATTCCCGGCCCTTCGGCATAGCCTCAGGGCGTTCGGGTCGCGCGAAGCGGTGCTTCGCGAAAGGCACGGGTGGCCACGCCCGTGTAGGCGGGGACTATCCAGAAAAACGGTTCGGTCACGCCGCGGAAGATCATCACGCCTGAGCTCGGGGCGATCAGCGTAGTGATGTTTATGGTCTATAACTCTCACTGTGCATGGGCATTCGCGGTCCGGGTGAGTAGCCACCATCCCGATGAGCGGAAGGTACCGGGCAATCTCTGTGTCAGGCATTTAATTTCACATTTTGCTGGCCAGGCCGTGCCGCTTGGCAGGCAAGGAGTTTCAAACGGTCATCGTAGTAAAGGACCTACCATGCTTAACATCGATTTAGCAACCCGACGCGCACTCGTCACGGGTGCAAATTCCGGATTGGGTCGTGCCATCGCACTCAATCTTGCCGCCGCCGGTGCACGCGTGGCCGTGCACGCCCTGAATGATCCGGTCAGTACCGCAACCGTAATCGAACAGATTCAGCAGGCGGGCGGTGAGGCGGTGGCGGTCTATGGTGATGTCAGTCAGCCGGTACAGGTGGAGAAACTATTTACCGACGTCGACGCGGCCTTCGGCGGGCTGGATATCCTGGTCAACAACGCCGGCCTGGATGGTATGCGGGCGCTGTGCGTCGACAGCGACCTCGCACACTGGCAGAAGGTGATCGACGTCGATTTGCGGGGCCCGTATGACTGTACCCGACACGCACTCAAGCGCATGTTGCCACAACAGCGTGGCGTGATCCTGAACATTACCTCGGTGCACGAATTCATCCCCTGGGCCGGCTACAGTGCCTACACCAGTGCCAAAGCGGCACTGTCGATGTTCACCAAGACCGTGGCACAGGAAGTGGCCACCCAGGGTGTGCGCGTACTGGCGATCGCACCCGGTGCCATTCGTACGCCGATCAACGCCGATGTGTGGAACAACCCGGATGGTCTGCGTGACCTCGATCAGAAAATCGCCATGGCCCGACCAGGGGAACCGGATGAAATCGGCCGCGTTGCGGCATTTCTGGCGAGTGATCTTGCCAGCTATATCACCGGTACCACGCTGGCGGTCGACGGCGGTATGTTGATCTATCCCGACTTCAGTCACGGCGGCTGAGGTAGAGGCCGGCACCATCATGGTCGGCCGCGACGCGGGGGCTGGTACGCTGGCGCGCACGCCTGTATCCAGTGGTCTGTGCGTCTTGGAGGTGACTGATCCCTCGTTGATACCGCCTGTTCCCACCGTCAATCCCTCGCCCGTCAGCAGGCCTGAGACGCTGTGCGTGGCCGGCTGTGTGGCGATGCCGGCTAGCCGGGCGAGCGTCACAAAGGGAGCTATGGGATTTTATCGCTGCGGTAATCCGGTCCGGTTACCCCGGCACGGCCGGTTTCCCGACAAGAATGAGCCAAGTTGAACTACTGTGGAAATGATCAGATTCCGCTGGGTGATGCTGTCGATCCTGCTGGTGGTGGCGGTGGCCGGTGGGTACGCGTTCTGGCGGTATGAACAGGCCTATCCGAGCACATCCGATGCCTATGTAACCGCGCACGTGGTGCGCATCGGGCCGCAGATCGAAGGGCGGGTCATCAAGTTGCCGGTCCGGGATCACCAGCACGTGACCCAGGGTGCGTTGCTGCTGGAGATCGATGCACAGCCTTACCGCATCGCCGTGCAGCAGGCGCAGGCGGAACTGGCGCTCGCCCGGCAGCAGCAGCTGGCCGCCACGGCGGCGCTGGCGGCCGCCAGCGCGACGATCAGCCAGCAGCAGGCACGCTTGGACGATGCGCGGCACGCCTATACGCGCGCTACCCGCCTGCTGGCAACGCAGGCTGTGTCGCAGGCGCAGGTGGATTCCGATCACGACAGACTGCGTGCGACCGAGGCCGAGTTGCACGCCGCCCAGGCCGGTTATCAGCAGTCCCTGCACCAACAGGGCGAGGCTGGTGCGCGTATCGGAGTCGCCCAGGCGGCGCTCGACCAGGCGCGCCTGAATCTGTCGTATACCGTCATCACCGCACCGGCGTCGGGCACCCTGGGGGAGATCCCGATCCGGCCCGGCGATATTGTACAAGTGGGCCAACAGCTGTTTCCCCTGGTGGAGGATCGGGTTTTCTGGGTCGAGGCCAATTACAAGGAAACCGATCTCGAGCGCATAAGGCCGGGGCAGCCTGCGACGATCCGTATGGATATGTATCCGGACGCAGCGTTTCAGGGTGTCGTCGAGTCACTGAGTCCGGCAAGCGGTGTGGCGTTTTCCCTGCTGCCACCCGAGAACGCCACCGGCAACTGGGTCAAGGTGACCCAGCGGTTTCCGGTCCGCGTGCGGATCATTGGTGGCGGCAGTGACTCACCGCTGCGCATCGGTGCCAGCTGTGCCGTGACGATCGATACCACCCGAACCGTGCAGAATCCCGGGTTGTCTGCGCCACAGCCGCCGCCGGCCGGACGTTGATATGCCGCCCGGCATGGCAGAAGCCCGATGAGCATCGCCGCGCCACCGTCGTCCGCGGGTGCCGGTGCGCCCCGCTGGCTGCTGAGTATTGCGGTGATGCTGTCCACGGTGATGGTCATCCTGGATATGACCATCGTCAACGTGGCCCTGCCGCACATGATGGGGTCACTCGGCGCGACCGCCGACCAGATCACCTGGGTACTGACGGGCTATATCGTCATGGAGGCCATCGTCATCCCGCTGAGCGGCTTCCTTGCGACCTGGCTGGGACGCCGCCGGCTGATGCTGATCAGTATTGCCGGTTTCGTCCTGGCCTCCGCCTTGTGCGGCCAGGCGGACTCGCTCCCCGAGATGGTGGTGTTTCGTTTGCTGCAAGGCGGGTTCGGTGCCGCGGTGATCCCCCTGTCCCAGTCCATCATGGTCGACAGTTTCCCGGGTGAAGAGCGCGGCAAGGCCATGGCATTGTGGGGTGTCGGCATCATGCTCGGGCCGATCCTGGGGCCGACGTTGGGTGGCTATATCACGGAGCAACTCGACTGGCGCTGGGTGTTTTATATCAATGTGCCGGTCGGTATCGTCAACCTGCTGCTGATCGCCCGCCTGGTCAGGCCGGAGGCTGCGCGCAGCGTACGGGTCGACTGGATCGGGATGCTGCTGCTGGCACTGGGGATCGGCGCTTTGCAGACACTGCTCGATCGCGGCAATCAGGAGAACTGGCTGCACTCGGGCCTGATCGTGATGCTGGTCGGTGTGAGCGTGGCCGGGCTGGTGGCCTTTGTGCTGCGCAGCTGGTCGCGCAGTGACAGCGTGCTGCAACTCAGTCTGCTGAAAGATCGCAACCTGGCGCTGGCCTCACTGATGATGGCGGTGTTCGGTATGGGACTGTTCGGTACGATCGCACTGCAGCCCCTCATGCTCGAAGGTCTGTTCGATTACCCGGCGCAGACCACCGGTCTGGTGATGGCGCCGCGCGGCCTGGCATCGGCGCTCGGCATGTTCCTGGTGTCGCGCCTGATCAACCGGCTGGGCGCGCCGCGACTGATACTGGCCGGGCTGGTGCTGGCTGCCAGCGGCACCGGGTTGATGACCTACTACAATCTCGGCCTGTCCGTCGGCTGGTTCGTCTGGCCGAGCGTGGTGCAGGGGCTGGGTATGGGGATGATTTTCGTACCGCTGTCGACGCTGGTGTACGCGAGCCTGCCGCCTGCGGCCACCGATCAGGCGTCGGCCATTTTCAACCTGGCGCGTACGGTCGGCGGCTCCATGGGGATATCCATCGCCGTGACGGTATTTACGCGCATGTCGCAGGTCAACTGGAATCGCCTCGGTGGCGACATCAACCCGTATAATCCCGCCTTGCAGCAGTGGCTGACCACCAGGCAGCTTGATCTGACTGATCCCTTGACCCCCCAACTGCTCGCCCAAGAACTTGAACGTCAGGCCAGCATGATCGGTTTCATAGATGCCTTCTGGATCGTGGCTTTGAGTTTCGTGATGCTGGCACCGCTGTTGCTGCTGTTTCGCACAAAACCGGATGCAGCCGACAGCGGCCCACCTGTATCAGGTTGAATCCGGGTAGGTACACAGGGATAACGCTGACAGGGGAGGCCGAAGGATAATGTCTGATCTGGCCGCAACCACCACCGGATCGCCACCAGCGGATGGGATGGTACTGCTGCCCACCCTCGGTGTGGTGTTCGGTGATATCGGAACCAGTCCACTCTATGCCTTGCGCGAGAGCTTCAATGGCGTCGGCGCACCGCCGCTGGACCGGCCGGACGTACTGGGCATCCTGTCGCTGATATTGTGGGCGCTGATACTGGTGATATCGGTCAAATACCTGGTGTTCGTGCTACGCGCGGACAATCAGGGGGAAGGTGGCATCATTGCCCTGGTGGCGCTGCTCAACCCCTGGCACGCCAGGCCAGGCGCGGCGCGGCATCTGTTGATGCTCATGGGACTGTTCGGGGCCTGCCTGCTCTATGGGGACGGGACCATAACCCCGGCCATTTCGGTGCTGAGCGCCGTCGAAGGCCTGCAGGTGATCGCGCCGGGGCTGGATGTCTTCGTGATACCGCTCACCATTGTCATACTGGTTGCATTGTTCAGTGTGCAGCGCAGCGGCAGCGACCGGATCGGGCGGCTGTTCGGCCCGGTGATGCTGGTGTGGTTCGTGGTGCTGGGGTTGCTGGGGGTGCGCGGCATCCTCATGGAGCCGGCCGTCCTTGCCGCGTTCAACCCCTACTATGCAGTGACGTTCTTCGCGAGCAACGGTCTGACCGGGTATTTTACCTTGGGCGCGGTCTTCCTGGTCGTTACGGGCGGCGAGGCACTGTATGCCAGTCTGGGACATTTCGGCGTGTCACCGATCCGGCGCGCCTGGTTCATGATCGTGTTTCCGGCGCTGCTGTTGAACTATCTGGGCCAGGCCGCGCTGCTGATCGCTCAACCGGCTGCAATCAGCTCGCCGTTCTTCCATCTGGCACCGGGCTGGGCGGCCATGCCGCTGGTGGCGCTGGCCACCATGGCGACTGTCATCGCCTCGCAGGCGGTCATCAGCGGGACCTTTTCGCTCACCCGGCAGGCCGTCCAGCTCGGCCAACTGCCCCGTATGCGGGTGATTTACACCCAGGCGGAAGAATCCGGTCAGGTCTATCTACCCTTGGTGAACTGGCTATTGATGGTGGCCTGCGTGGCGTTGGTGCTGGGTTTCGGCAGCTCCGCGGCGCTGGCCTCGGCCTATGGCGTGGCCGTGTCGCTGGATATGGTCGTGACTACACTGCTGGCGGTGAGTGTGGCATGGCGTTTCGGCTGGCACCCGTTGCTGGCGGTGGGGGCCGGGGCGCTGTTCATCGTTATCGACAGTGCCTTCCTCGGTGCCAATCTGAGCAAGATACCCGACGGTGGCTGGTATGCCTTGCTGGTCGCGGGGGTGATGTTTCTGCTGATGTGGAGTTGGCGGGCAGGCCGGGCCCTGCTGGCGGCCCGGCTGTCGCAACGGGCCGTCTCGCAGGACGCATTCCTCCAGCAGATCGAGATCAATCCCCCCTATCGCGTGCCGGGTACCGCCGTGGTGCTGACCGGACAGTACGGTCAGTATGTGCCGGCCGCGCTGGTGCACCACCTGGCCTGCACACATGTGTTGCATGAGCAGGTCATTTTTCTTACCGTGGCCACCGCCGACCGTCCCCATGTAGCCGCCACCGACCGTCTGGATTTCGAAAACCTGGGGCAGGGCGTGGTGCGGATGCGCGTCCAGTACGGTTTCTCGCAGCCACCGAACATCCCGGTAGCGTTGAAACTCGGTGAGCACATCGGTATTCCCATCGATACCGACGCCGTACTCTACATCCTGGGACGCGAGACCCTGCTCGCCCGGCGCGATCTACCCGGGCTGCCGTACTGGCAGGAACTGATCTTTGTCTGGCTCGCGCGCAATGCTGCACGGGCCACGGCATATTACCGCCTGCCCGAGGAACGGGTCCTGGAGATCGGTCTGCAGGTGGGGCTATAACCGGACATAACGGATGGCATCACGTACAAGAAGGTTGCACCCCGCGATCATTCAGGAGTCGGCGTCCTGGCCAATAACCTGATCCGGAAGTGGTGATCGGACACCCGCCTTCACGGGAAAGAGATGACCGAGTAGATCATTTGGCGCGTCGACTTCTATAATGTGCGCTTGTCACCCATGCTGCCGCGGTATTGGTCCGAAGGGCTTCGGCAATCGTCAAGTTTCACCGAAGCTTGCCGCTGCTCCGGTTTCCAGACGTCGCGACAGCACCGCCGGCATGCAACATCGCCCGGATTGTATAAACGGATCAGGAAAGTCTGTGGACATGAATGTTGCTTCTCGGATGATCGCCTTGGGTCTGTTGGCTACACTGTCCGGCTGCGCCAACCGACCGCCGTACGAAGACATCAGCGATCCGCTCGAACCCGTCAACCGGGCCGTCGATACCTTCAACGACAAGTTCGATCGCGCGCTGTTGAAGCCGACGGCCCAGGTCTACGAAAAGGCGGTGCCGCCGCTGGCGCGCAGCAGTGTGACCAACTTCTTCAGTAACCTCCGCGAGCCCATCGTGATCGTGAACAACCTGCTGCAGGGCAAGCCGCGGCAGGGGGTGGCGGATACGGGACGGTTGCTGGTAAACACGACTCTCGGTGTGTTCGGGCTGTTCGATCCGGCGACGCAGATGGGGCTGGAGAAGCACCATGAGGATTTTGGCCAGACCCTCGGGCGCTGGGGGGTGGGTGAAGGCTGGTATCTGGTGCTGCCCATCCTCGGACCGAGCACCGTGCGCGACGGTGTCGGTATGGTGGTCGATTATCAGATCGATCCGCTGGCGCAGCACGATGAGGTGCGTGAGCGCAACTCCCTGGCCGCGTTGAGCGTGGTCGATACCCGTGCGCGCCTGCTGAGCGCCACCAGGCTCCGTGACACGGCGGCCCTGGACCCCTACCTGTTCACCCGCGAGGCCTACCGGCAACACCGCTGGGACCGCATCTACGACGGCCACCCACCGCCGCCCAGCTTCGACTACGAGTAATCCCGCTACGGTACGCGCTTGAGTCCCCGGTCTGACCGGGGCGGGCCGCGGCCTGCCTCGAGCGGGGCGGCGGTTTGGACGAGGCACTGACACTGCCGCCCATTTTTGGGATAATCCGTCTTTCCGCGTGCTTCAGCGCCTGGCCCCAGAAGCGGGGCGACACCCCGGTAAGAACCTGCACTCCATGACGAATCAATACGCTACCGACGACCTCCGCATCCTCAGCATCAAGGAGGTCACCTCGCCGGCAGAGCTGCACCAGGCATTGCCGGTCACCGAGGCCGCCGCTCGCACCACGGTGGCGACGCGCCACGCCATCCACGACGTCCTGACCGGCCACGACGATCGCCTGCTGGTGATCATCGGCCCCTGTTCCATCCATGACCCGGCAGCGGCACTGGAGTATGCACGCCGCCTGCGGGCGCTGCGCGAGCGCCTGGGCGAGGACCTGTTGATCGTCATGCGCGTCTATTTCGAGAAGCCGCGCACCACCGTCGGCTGGAAGGGGTTGATCAACGACCCGAAGCTGGATGGCAGTTTCCGTATCAATGAAGGTCTGCGCATCGCCCGCAAGCTGCTGCTCGACCTGAACGAACTGGGTGTGCCGGCAGCGACCGAGTTTCTCGATCTGGTCAGCCCGCAGTATGTCGCCGATCTGGTAAGCTGGGGTGCTATCGGCGCGCGCACCACCGAGAGCCAGGTGCACCGTGAACTCGCCTCCGGGCTGTCCTGTCCGGTGGGCTTCAAGAACAGCACCGACGGTACATTCAAGGTCGCCATCGACGCGATCCGCTCCGCCTCCCACCCGCACCACTTCCTGTCGCTGACCAAGGACGGCCGGTCGGCGATCTTCTCGACCGCCGGGAATGAGGATTGTCATATCATCCTGCGTGGCGGCAAGCAGCCGAATTACGACACCGCCAGCGTGGCCCGGGCGATCGCGGACCTGCAGAGCGCCGGTCTGCAGCTGCGCCTGATGGTCGACTTCAGCCATGCCAACAGCCTCAAGGATCATCAGCGCCAGATCGAGGTCGGCCGCGACGTGGCCGCGCAGATCGCTGCCGGCAACCGTGCCCTGATCGGGGCGATGATCGAGAGTCACTTGCAGGCCGGTCGCCAGGACGTCATACCGCAGCAGGCACTGACCTACGGCCAGAGCATCACCGACGCCTGCCTCGGCTGGGATGACAGCGTGGCCGTGCTGGAAATGCTGGCGGAGGCCGTGCGCACACGGCGCGGCGTACCGGACAGCAAGGTCGCGTCCTGATCGCCCCGATCACGAACTGGCGCCGTGGCGCAGGGTAGTGGATTGCCTCTTAGGTTTTAGACTGTAGATACTGTCTCCACGTGAAGCTCCACAATGCGGGGATGGGTCGGTGTGCGGGGTGACGGAACCGGCCTTGGTGCAGGCCTGCCGACCGGGCCACGCCCTTCCGCCTCCGGCTATCGCAAGTCGGCTTCACGGCGTGGCCCGGTCGGCAGCCGGATGCCGTGGGTTTACCCCCTGACAGATTCGCCTCCGGCATGGAGCTCAGGGCCCAGCACCACCGGGGCATCCCTGCAACTACAACTGCGCCAGCCCATGCGTTCTTGAGGTACAATCTGCGGCTTTATCACACCGGGCAGTACTGAGCATATGTTGGAAATCAATCCCGTCCTCCACACCATCGAAGACCTCAAAGGCCGCGCCGAGAGCCTGAGGGGGTATCTTTGACTACGAAGGCAAGCGCGAACACCTGGAAGAGGTAAAGCGCGAGCTGGAACAGCCCAACGTCTGGGATGATCCCGAGCGCGCCCAGGGGCTCGGGCGCGAGCGTGCGCGCCTGGAAGAGATCGTCCTGACCCTGGGCGACATGAACGATAACCTCGAGGATGCCGCGGAGCTGGTGGAGATGGCCGGCGCGGAGGACGACGAGTCGACGCTGGAATCCGTGCGTGTCGATCTCGCCGCCCTGGAGAAGCAGATTGCCGCACTCGAATTCCGCCGCATGTTCTCCGGTGAGATGGATCCCAATAACGCCTTCGTCGACATCCAGGCCGGTTCCGGCGGCACCGAGGCGCAGGACTGGGCGGAGATGCTGCTGCGCATGTACCTGCGCTGGGCCGAACGCCACGGCTTCAAGACCGAGATCATCGAGGCCTCTGCGGGTGAGGTCGCCGGCATCAAGAGCGCCACCGTGAAAATCGATGGTGCCTACGCCTTCGGTTGGCTGCGCACCGAGACCGGCGTACACCGGCTGGTGCGCAAGTCGCCGTTCGATTCCGGCCACCGCCGCCACACTTCGTTCACCTCCGTGTTCGTCTCACCGGAAGTCGATGACAGTTTCGAAGTGGAGATCAATCCGGCGGATCTCAAGGTCGACACCTACCGCGCCAGTGGCGCCGGTGGTCAGCACGTCAACCGTACCGAGTCGGCAATCCGCATCACGCACGTCCCCAGCGGCATCGTGGTGGCCTGCCAGAGCGACCGGTCGCAACACAAGAACCGCTCCACCGCCATGAAGCAACTGGCGGCGAAACTCTACGAAATGGAGATGCAGAAGCGCCGCGCCGATCAGCAGATCGTGGAGGAAAACAAATCCGACATCGGCTGGGGCAGGCAGATCCGCTCCTACGTGCTCGATCAGTCGCGGATCAAGGATCTGCGCACCGGCGTGGAGGTCGGCAACACCCAGGCCGTGCTTGACGGCGACCTGGACGACTTCATCGAGGCCAGCCTCAAGAGTGGGCTGTGAGGCTGGTCATGAACCGCCAAGACGCGGAGGTCGCCAAGATTTTTGAACCGCCAAGGCGCCAAGGCGCCAAGAAAATCCGTTCTAGGTGGCTGTTACGGGGGCGGCACAATGCGTGGCCCTTCTCTGTCGGTCAAATGGTGATGGCGGTCAATAGCGTTATTTCATCTTGGCGTCTTGGCGCCTTGGCGGTTCCATCATGTTCTCTCGGCGTCTTCGCGGTTCAAAGAAGGATCATTAGGGACCACCATGACAGATGATATTCAACAAGACGAGCATCGGCTGATCGCTGAGCGCCGCGAGAAGCTCCGGCTGCTGCGTGCCGCGGGCATCGCCTTTCCGAACGATTTCCGCCGTGACGCCCTGGCCGGCGAGCTGCATGCCGAGTATGGCGACCAGTCCACCGAGTCCTTGGACGCCGGGGCGCGCCGCGTACGCGTGGCCGGGCGCATGATGGCCAAGCGCATCATGGGCAAGGTCAGCTTCACGCACATCCAGGATATGTCCGGGCGTATCCAGCTGTTCCTGGGCCGCGACAGCCTGCCGGATGGTGTTTATCAGCAGTTCAAGGGCTGGGATATCGGCGATATCGTTGGCGCCGAGGGTGTGTTGTTCAAGACCCGCACCGGCGAACTCAGCGTCAAGGTGGAGCAGATCCGCCTGCTGACCAAATCACTGCGGCCGCTGCCGGAGAAATTCCATGGCCTGGCGGATCAGGAGACGCGCTATCGGCAGCGTTATCTCGATCTCATCATGAACGAGGCCTCGCGCAGCATCTTCCGGCTGCGCACCCGGATCATCCAGTACATCCGTACGTTCCTCGACGAACGTGGCTTTCTGGAGGTCGAGACGCCGATGATGCAGCCGATCCCCGGCGGCGCCACGGCGCGGCCATTCATCACCCATCACAATGCCTTGGACATGCAACTCTTTCTGCGCATCGCGCCGGAGCTGTATCTCAAGCGCCTGGTGGTCGGGGGCTTCGAGAAGGTCTACGAAATCAACCGCAGCTTCCGCAACGAAGGTCTGTCGACGCGCCACAACCCCGAGTTCACCATGCTGGAGTTCTATCAGGCCTATGCGGACTACCATGACCTGATGGACCTCACCGAAACCCTGCTGCGCAGCATGGCACAGGCGCTGTTGGGCACCACGACCATCGCCTATCAGGGCGAGGACTACGATCTCGGCCGGCCGTTCGCGCGTATGACGATCAAGGAATCCATCCTGCATTTCAATCCGGACATCGTCGCCGCCGAGCTCGACGACCTCGAGGCCGCACGACGCATCGCCGCACACGCAGGCGTCGTGCTCAAGCCAGGCTATGGTCTGGGCAAGCTGCAGGTCGAGATCTTCGAGAAGACGGTCGAGCACCGCCTGGCGCAGCCGACCTTCATCACCGCCTATCCGACCGAGGTCTCACCGCTGGCCCGCCGCAACGACCACGACCCGTTCGTCACCGATCGGTTCGAGTTCTTCGTCGGCGGCCGTGAGATCGCCAACGGCTTCTCCGAACTGAACGACGCCGAGGACCAGGCCGAGCGCTTCCGCCGCCAGGTGGAGGACAAGGAGGCCGGCGACGAAGAGGCCATGCACTTCGACGCCGATTACATCTGCGCCCTGGAGCACGGTATGCCGCCGACCGCGGGCGAGGGCATCGGCATCGACCGCCTGGTCATGCTGTTCACCGACGCGCCGTCGATCCGCGACGTGTTACTGTTCCCGCATCTGCGGCCACTGGCATGATATATTAATCTTTATTATCATGTATTTATTTAGTATATCGGTGGTAGTATCTATATTCAGTCGGGAATATGACACGGTGTAACGAGCGGGTAAATGTATTCAGGAATGCATTTAGGTAAGATTCAGGAGTTTTCACTGCCGTCCCAATTGCCTTTACCCTAAAAATAAAACGCATTTCAGCCACGGAAGCACACGGAAAAACACCGCAATGAAATCGCATCACGAAGCCCTGCCGCAACACCTGGCGGGTGACGTGAGCTGTTGTGTAGAGCCATATGATCTTGCCCGTGTTTTTCCGTGTGCTTCCGTGGCTGAAATGAGTTTTTGGGGTTTATGGGACAGTAGTGAGAAGTTTTGATATGGGGTTTTGATATAAACCGGGGGTGCCTCCGATAACGCACCAAACCGCCGCTGCAGGGACGCGGGCGTTGTTCTCCATCTGTCCAATGGATGCTGCCGCCTGTGAACCACCCCGACGACAAGGTCTCTTCGGCCGCTTACCTGCGGGAACTCGAGCTGGAACTGAGTCATCGCGAGTATGAGATCGAACTGCTCAAGGAGACTGCCCAGGCGGTCGGCAACCAGCTCGACCTCGATCGCGTGTTGCAGCTGATCGCCGACCGGGCGCGCAGGCTCATTCAGGCCGAGACGCTGCTCATCCCGGTGCTGGACGAGGGCGCTCAAAACTACACCTACCGGGCCGGTGCGGGCCGCCATGCCGACGAGATCGTGGGACAGTCCCTGCCGCTGGAGTTCGGGGTGTGCGGCTGGGTGTGGCGCCACAACCGGCCCTGGTGGCGCGGGATGCTGGACGAACTCGACGCGACCGAGCGCAACCGCTGGGAACGCGAGGCGGGGACCCTGATCCTGGTACCGTTGCGAGGCAAGGCGCAGTTCCTCGGGGGACTCGCCGGCATCGACAAGGTCGGTGGGGGTGACTTCACACGCCGTGACCTGAATCTGCTGTCACTGTTCGCCTCGCAGGTCAGTATCGCGGTGGAGAATGCCATCGCCTATGCGGAACTCGCCAAGGCCAAGGCCAAGGCGGAGGCTTATCAGCACGAGCTGAGCCAGCTGAATCGTACCCTCACCCACATCAACTCCGAGCTGGAATACCTCACCCTGCATGACCAGCTGACGGGGCTGCCGAACCGCTCGCTGGTACAAGACCGGCTGCAGCAGGCACTGTTCGCGGCCGAGCGCGATCACCACAGCATCGCTGTGATGGTCATCGATCTGGACAGCTTCAAGGAGGTCAACGACACGCTGGGTCACGCGGCCGGCGACCAGCTGCTGCAGCAGGTCGCCACCCGCTTAACCGCCGACCTGCGGCATACGGATACGGTCGGGCGTATGGGTGGCGACGAGTTCGCGCTGGTGCTGCCTCACATTGATGCCGCCAACGCGACCCAGGTCGCCCGTACTCTGCTGACGGCGCTGGAGGCCGACTTCGAGATCGAAGGTACACGGTTCTCGGTGTCTGCCAGCATCGGTGTGGCACTCTTCCCGGAGCACGGGCGGGACGTGGCGGCGCTGCTCAAGGGGGCGGATATCGCCATGTACTCGGCGAAGCAGATGCATTTCGGCTATGCACTGTTCGAGGCGGCCACGACGTTGCCACCGACCGGGCGGCTGAGCCTGTCCGGAGATCTGCGCCAGGCCCTGGCCGGCCAGGAATTCGAGCTGTACTACCAACCCAAGGTCGATCTGGAACGTGGGCAGATCTACGGGGTGGAGGCGCTGGCACGCTGGACGCACCCGCAGCGCGGTGCCGTCGCGCCGGAGGCGTTCATCGACGTCATGGAACAGACCGGCCTGATCCGGCCGTTCACGCTCTGGGCCATCGAGCACGCCGCGCAGCAGTGCGTCGCCTGGCGGTCCGCGGGGCTCGATCTCTCGGTGGCCGTGAACCTGTCCATGCAGAGCCTGCTGGACCCGCACTTTCCCCAGCAGTTGCTGGAGCGGCTGGGACAGTCCGTCCTGCCGCAACTGCGCCTGGTACTGGAGATCACCGAGAGCGTGTTCCTGCGCGAGCACGCCAAGGTGCGGCAGGTACTCGCGCTGCTGCGTAGCCACGGCGTATTGTTTTCCATCGACGACTTCGGCACCGGCCATTCGTCGCTGAGCCGACTGCGCCGGCTCCCGGTCAGCGAGCTGAAGATCGATCGGTCCTTCGTCAAGGACATGAAGACCAACCGCGACGCTGCGGTGATCGTCAGCTCGACCGTGGATCTGGCGCGAAATCTCGGCTTGGGTGTGATCGCGGAGGGCGTCGAGGATGCGCGCACGCTGGAGCTGCTGCAGTCGATGGGCTGCCGGTATGTACAGGGGCATCATCTCGGTCCACCGCTACCGGCAGAGGCTTTCACGCAGTTTCTGGCGGATACCTCGTGGCTGCCACGACCTGCCTGAGCGCGGCGTCGGCGCGGCGGGCACCCGCGGTAGATCTGGTATCACGCAGCGATTGGATTGGGCGAGCGACACAGCAGATCTTTTGCTGTAGGAACGCCATTCCTGGCGCGATCGGGTTGGGCGGGCGACCCGCCACGACCCGCCAGCATCGCGCCAGGAATGCCGCTCCTACCGGTGTCAGGCCATAATGGGTTTTATATTCCGTGTGGTTCCGTGGCCAATGAATTTCTGTGCAGATCCGGCGCGGGTGCTACGCCACCGGCGCCAGGGGATAGGGCAGATCGACAAATTCCAGCGGTGGCCCGTCGGTGGCGCCGTAGCGGATGTCGCCCGCCTCGCGGCTGGCGATCTGGATCACCGCCAGCAGCATGAAACCGCCATCGGGGTGCGGCTGGGCGTCGACCACCTTGCCCGCGCTCTGCTCGCCGCCTTCCGGACTGAACAGGTCGTCGCCCGGGCGCGGCTGGGCCTCGCCTGACACCCGTGCCAGGTACATACGTCGCTTGAGCGTGCCCAGGTACTGCATGCGCGCGACCACCTCCTGGCCGGGATAGCAGCCCTTCTTGAAGCTGACGCCGCCGAGCAGCTGCAGATTGACCATCTGCGGCACAAAGGCGTCACTGGTCTGCGGATGGATGGTCGGGATACCGGCCATGATATCCAGCAGGCCCCAGGCCGCCTCGCCCACGGGCGCACAGCGCACATTGAGCGTGTCCCACAGTCGGCGCATCGCCTCCAGATCGCCGTGGATCTCGAAGCGGGGATGCACGCCAGGGAGGCGGATCGCAGTATAGCCACCGCTGCGGGTGATGCCGTCGACCGCCTGCGGCAGCGCCGGCAGCAGCGTACCGAACTCGCTTTCCACACTCGGGCCCGAGACGCCCAGGCGGATCCGGCAATCGCCGATATCCTCCAGAGTCACGGCTGCGCGCAGCACGAACATACGCAGCCGCTTGGATATCGGTTCGATCATGGCGCGCGGCATGCGCAGCAATACACCGTCGGCCTCGGGGATGACGCGGAAGCTGGCGAGCAGGCGACCCTTGGCACTGCAGTAGCCATTCAGCTGACTGGTATCCTGGCCGAGATGGCGCAGGTCGTTGGTGAACTGGCCCTGCAGGAACTCCAGCGCATCGTTGCCACCGACCGCCAGCAGCCCCTGGTGGGAGAGGTCGGCGAAGACATTGCCGTTGAGCGCGGCGCTCAACTCATGCTGCGGATTGCCGAAGCTCACGACGCACCCGCTGCCGTTGAACTCCGCACCGGTGCCTTCCAGGAAAGTCTTCCACTGCGCATTCATATGTCTCGCACCCCCGTGTCCAAGCCTGGCCATGGTAGTCAATCTGGACGACGGTGTCAGCCGCTATCCGACCCCGCCGGCGACGGGGTGGTATGGTGCGTACGGCAGTGCTATAAACCTGAAAAAATTATTTCAGCCACGGTAACATATGGCAGGCACGGCAACGCTTGGC
>Ga0172382_10007503_pt1 | contig 15447 bp, 14 predicted proteins | sample Leawel138RmetaG_FD_122245 | JGI IMG/M metagenome (GOLD analysis project Ga0172382, IMG submission 122245) | Leachate microbial communities from a municipal landfill in Southern Ontario, Canada - Leachate well 138R metaG | ecosystem: Engineered > Solid waste > Landfill > Unclassified | place...
ATTATATTAGCTGAAGCTGCTATTTATGAAGGCAAAAATGCAATTCAATCGCAATCCTATGGCCCTGAAGCCAGAGGAGGAGCCAGTAAATCCGAGGTAATAATATCGGAAGATGAAATTGATTTTCCAAAGGTAAGAAATTGTGATATATTATTATCGTTAACACAAAAATCTTATGACGAGTATAGTCCGGGATTAAAGCAAGATGGCATACTTATTTTAGATGACAGCGTTGAATACAAAGAAGAAAAATTTAAAATATTTTCTGCTCCTATTATAAATACAGCTGTTAACGATATCGGAAAACATTTTGTTACAAATATAGTTGCTTTAGGTGCACTGGTTGCAATAACAGATATTGTCTCTAAAAATGCATTGGAAAAAGCAGTCATGAGCCGGGTACCAAAAGGAACGGAAGAATTGAATAGGAAGGCACTGCATATGGGTTTTGAAATAGGAGAAAACGCGGTAAATAGGAATTAAATGATTAGGCGGGTTAATTCATGAATGAAAATATAGATTTTATAAAAAAAATTCAACTTTCTTTTCCCAAGCTTAGCAAAGGCCAAAGAATGATCGCTGAATACATTATGAATAATTATGATAAGGCTGCTTTTATGACTGCTGCTAAGTTAGGAGAAAAAGTAGGAGTTAGCGAATCAACTGTAGTGAGATTTGCAAATGTATTGGAGTTTGAAGGATATCCCCAAATGCAAAAAGTACTGCAGGAAATACTAAGAACAAGATTAACTACTGTTCAAAGAATAGAATTAACTTCTGATTACTCAAATGAGGAAAGCATTCTAAAAAGAGTGCTTAAAGCAGATATGGATAATATCAGACTGACCATTGGTGAGGCAGACCTAAAGGCATTTGACGATTCAGTAAATTCTATTATTAATGCTGAACATATATATATAGTTGCCTTGAGGAGTTCAATAGCATTAGCAGATTTTTTAAGCTTTTATTTAAATTTTATAAGAGGAAACGTGCATACGGTTACACATTCAATATCGGATATATTCGAGATTTTATTCAGGGTAAATGAGAAGGATTTGGTTATTGGAATTGGGTTTCCCAGATATTCATCTAAAACTATAGAAGCTTTAGATTATGCTAAATCACAAGGAGCGAAGGTACTGGCAATTACAGACAGCTTGTTATCACCTTTAACGTCACATTCTGATTATACTTTGATAGCAAAAAGTAATATGGAGGCTTTTGTTGACTCTTTGGTTGCACCTTTAAGTCTGCTAAATGCTTTAATCGTCGGTGTAGGAATCAAAGAAAAATCAAATCTTTCCGATTCTTTTGCTAAACTGGAAGAAGTATGGAAGAAGTATAAAGTTTATCTATAATGGTTAAGAATTCTTAGTACCAAATATAATGATTAATAATTTAAAATTATATGTATTTTGAAGGATTTTGTCTTTCTTTATAGAATAATTTTATTATGGGCTTAATATAAGAACAACAATTACAGATTTTAAGGCGTAAAGAACGCTTTAAATAGAATATGTTTAGGAGGTCTTTTAAAAAAATGGCTGATAAAGATAACTTAAACCCATTATTAAATGCTCAAAAACAAGTCAAAGAGGCTTGTGATAAGTTGGGTATGGATCCTGTTGTATATGATATTCTAAAACAACCTCTAAGAGTATTGGAGGTAGCTATCCCCGTTAAAATGGATGACGGTTCGTTAAGAGTGTTTACAGGTTACAGGTCTATGCATAATGATGCTGTTGGACCCGGTAAAGGCGGAGTAAGATTTCATCCCGGCGTAAACCGTGAAGAAGTTATGGCTTTGTCAATATGGATGACTTTTAAATGTTGTGTAACAGGTATCCCTTATGGCGGAGGCAAAGGCGGAGTTATTGTGGATCCCTTGAAGCTATCACAGGGTGAGCTGGAAAGGCTGTCGCGAGGATATATAGATGCAATTTATAAGCTTATTGGAGACCAAGTAGATATACCTGCACCCGATGTAGGAACTAATGGTCAAGTAATGGCTTGGATGGTTGATGAATACAACAAATTAGTGGGGAAAAGCTCTTTAGGCGTTATAACAGGTAAGCCTGTTGAATTTGGCGGTTCAAAAGGAAGGACAGCCGCTACAGGTTTTGGAGTTGCCGTGACTGCCAGAGAAGCTGCAAAAAAAGTAGGAATTAATTTTGAAGGCGCAAGTATAGCATTGCAAGGTTATGGAAATGTGGGAAGTCACACTGCAATGAATCTTGCTAAACTAGGCGGAAAAATTGTAGCTGTATGTGAATGGAACGGTACAATTTATAATGAAGATGGAATAGATGTATATGCATGTGCAGAATACATGAAAAAGAACAGAACACTTTTAGGTTTTCCGGGTGCAAAAGAAATATCAAAAGAAGAATTTTTTGCATTGCCCGTTGATATTTTAGTTCCCGCTGCATTGGAAAATGAGATTACCGGTGAAGTTGCTAAAACTATTCAAGCTAAATTGATATGTGAAGCAGCGAATGGACCTACAACTCCTGACGGTGATGAAGTTATTAATTCAAAGGGTTTACTGTTAACGCCTGATATATTAACTAATGCCGGAGGGGTTACAGTTTCTTACTTTGAGTGGGTACAAAATTTACATGGATACTATTGGTCTGAAAAGGAAATTGAAGAAAAAGAAGAGATAGCAATGGTTGATGCATTTAACGCGATATATGAGATTAAGGAAGAATACAATGTTCCGATGAGAACAGCCGCCTATATGTACTCAATTAAGAAGGTGGCAGATGCGATGAAGTTGAGAGGCTGGTATTAAGCATAAAAACCTGTTCTTTTGAACAGGTTTTTTATCTATTACATAACATAACAATTACAGTCCTCGGCTTAACAAGTAATAGTTAAACATAAAACGAATCAACTATGATTATTAATGAGATTTTTGAGCAATATAATAATAAAAATCTATAAGGAGTATTATATGAGCTCAAAAATTAGCGATAAAATCCGTTTATATATGATAACTTGGGAATATGTCGGTATAAGGTTAAAAAAAGTTATGTTATTATTATTTATAATTACATTTGCAGCTCAACTTTTAACACTGTTTACCATTGAAGGATTGCCTCCTAATACAACGTTAAAAATGGAAGGTAAAGCGATAATTGAAAACTTATTTGATGATACGGAAGGCAAAATACTTCTTAAAGCGGATAAAATAGACGAAAACAATATGCCCGAAATAATTCTTAACGGAGTATATAAATCTACATTTAACAATCAATTGATAGAGTTAACAGTAAAAGAGGCCGATATTTTAGAAATAAGCGGTGTCGATTGTACGGATAAAATTAATATTCAAATATATAAGGTTAGTGATAATATAGCTATTCCCAAAATAGGTTTAAATTATCAGATTAATAAAAATCTAGTATTTCTTTTTAGAGTAAAGATGAGACTTATGTAAACACAAATTGCGGTAGTATTTGAGAATGTAAAGTATCAGTAATTTATATCAATTTATATAAGGGGGTAGGACAATGGGTGTAGTAATTGCTATAGACGGACCTGCCGGTGCAGGTAAAAGTACCGTTGCAAAAAAAATTGCAGATGTTCTTTCTTATTTTTATATTGATTCAGGTGCTTTATTCAGAGCAATCACTTTTAAAGTTATTGAATCAGGACAGGACATGAGTGATATAAGTGGTATAATTGATATAGCACGAAATTCAAAAATAGATTTTTTGGATAATAAGGTTTTTCTTGACGATGTTGATGTGAGCAATAGAATAAGAAGTAATATTGTTAATGCAAATGTTTCTTATATAGCAAAAATTTCAGAGGTCAGAGATGTTATAGCTGACATACAAAGAAATATTGCATTAAAAAAGAACATTGTCGTAGAAGGGAGAGATATAGGCACCACTATTTTTCCAAATGCCGAAATAAAATTTTTCCTGATTGCTTCCATAGAAGAAAGGGCAGGAAGAAGATTAATAGAATTGAATTCCTCAGGCTCAAAATATTCGTTGGAAGAAGTGATAGAACAAATATCTAAAAGAGATATAATAGATAGTAATAGAGAAGTCTCTCCATTAAAAAAAGCTGAAGATGCTATAATTATAGATACTGATAATAAAAGTATAGAGAAGGTAATCGATGAAATGTTGTTAAATATAAAGAATCGTTTAAATTAAATATATAATTATAAGATTTTTATAGATAATTTTTTAGGGGGCATATATGTTATACAGAATTGTGAGATTAGTAATAAAACCATTTTTTTTTATTTTATACAATATTAGAGTAGAAGGCATTGACAACATACCAAAAGAAGACGGATATATAGTATGCGGTAACCATACTAAAGCAATTGATCCAGTTTTATTGGCGGCAGCTTTACCGTGTCAAATACACTTTATGGCAAAAATTGAGTTGTTTAGAAATAAAATATTGGGTATTTTATTGAATGCCGTAGGCGCTTTCCCAATTAAAAGAGGAGAGCCGGATCTGAAAAGCATTCGTACTTCTTTGAGACTACTGCAAAGCAATAAGAATATAGGAATTTTTCCTGAGGGAACAAGAAACATTTCCGATGAATTAAAGGCGGAACCCGGAATTGCTATGCTTTCTATAAAATCAAAAAAGGGTATATTGCCTGTTTCTATCAAAACAAGCTATAAGTTTTTTAAAAGAACTAGAATAATTATCGGAGATGTTATATACTTAAATGAGTTTTATAATACAAAATTAAAAAATAACGATTATATTAACATTAGTTTAGAAATTATGAAAGCGATCAAATCATTATAGGGGTATTTCCATGGATGTTTTTGTTGATAAAAATTCGGGATTTTGCTTTGGTGTAAAAAATGCCATTAATGAAACAATGAGAGTATTGGCTGAAAATAAAAACAAAAAAATATATAGTTACGGTTCCTTAATCCATAATAAGCAAGTCATGGAGAAGTTGTCTGAAGAAGGATTATGTGAAATAGAATCGCTTCAAAATATAAATAATGAAAATGCAGTTTTAATTATAAGATCACATGGAGTGACCGAGAAAATTTTTGATAATATAAAAAAAATCGGAATTGATTATATTGATTGTACTTGTCCATTTGTTTCAAAAATACACAGAATTGTTAACAAACATTTTAATGAAGGTTATAAAATTTTTATTGTTGGAGACCGGTATCACCCGGAAGTTGTGGGAATTAACGGATGGTGCAATAATACAGCGGTTATCATACAAGATACAAAAACAATAGACAATCTTCCTTATTATGATAAAATATGTTTAGTCGCCCAAACAACTATAACTACTCATTTATGGAATAGAACTGTAGAAAAAGTTAAAGATAAGTTTAAAGCAGTTAAAGTATTCAACACCAGATGCAGTGCTACGGAGGATAGGCAAAATTCCGCGAAGGAGCTATCACAAAAAGTAGATGCTATGATAGTAATCGGCGGTTATAATAGTTCAAATACATTAAAATTATATGAAATATGTAAAGAAAAAAATGTGAATACTTATCATATTGAAACTATTGAAGAACTGCCTTGCAAATTTTTGAAGAATATAAAAAGCATCGGAATTACAGCAGGGGCTTCGACACCTGATTGGATATTAAAGGAGGTAATAAGTAAAATGCAAGATTTGAATAATGAAAAATCAGAAAGCATATTAAATGAAGAAAACCAAGAAGAAAAATTGTCTGAAGGCACAGCAGACTTTGAAGAATCCAAAAAAGATTTTAATGAAGGCGAAGAAGATAGTCAAACTTACGAGCCGGAAGACGGTACTGATGTTATAGAAGGGGATTTGCCGGATGATGAGTTAAGAGACAGTATTGAACCGGATGATGAGTTAAAGAGCAGTAATGAAGAAACACCGGATGATGAGCTAAAGGGCAGTATCATGGAAGAGTATGAAAAAAGTCTGGTCAGTCTGGGTGAAGGAGATATCGTCAAAGGCACGGTCTTATCTTTAAGTGATGAAGAAGTTATAGTAAATATAGGATATAAGGCTGATGGTATAATTAGCAAAGATGATTTGTCACTGGACAGCGATATAATACCTTCAGAAATCTTAAATGTTGGCGATGAAATAGAAGTCAAGGTTATGAGGATTAATGATGGTGAAGGTAATGTAATATTATCAAAAAAGATGGTTGAACTGGATAAAAATTATATAAAATTAGAAAATGCTTTCAACGAAAAGATTTCTGTAACCGGAATAATCAAAGAAATCGTCAGAGGCGGAGGAATTGTAGAAATCTATGGGATAAAGACTTTTATGCCTGCTTCATTATTTGATGTACGTTATATAAATGATTTGGAGTCATTTAAAAACAAAGAAGTCGGTGTAAAGATTATTGAGTTTAATAAGGACAACAGAAGAATCATTGTTTCCGGAAAAGCCCATATAATTGAAGAAAAAGAAAAATTACAGGAAGAGTTTTGGAATAGTGCAAAAGAAGGTAACAGAATTGAAGGAGAAGTAAAAAGATTAACGGATTTTGGGGCATTTGTTGATATTGGAGGTTTAGATGGACTTATTCATATATCTGAATTGTCATGGAGCAGAGTTAACCATCCTTCGGAAGTATTAAACCCCGGAGATAAAGTAGAAGTAATTATACTATCTTTGAACGAAGAAAAGAATAAGGTTTCCCTCGGTTTAAAACAAACATTACCTGAACCTTGGACAACAATTGAAGGAAGATATAATATCGGGGATATTATAGATGTAAAAATCGTGAGGTTTGCAAATTTCGGTGCATTTGCCGAGATTGAACCCGGAGTAGATGGTCTGATTCACATTTCACAAATTTCTGAAGAAAGAATAGCAAGGCCATCTCAAGTGCTGAGAATTAACGATATAGTAAAAGTAAAAATAATAGATACAAATATACCTGATAGGAAAATAAGCCTGAGCATAATAGAAGCTAAAGAAGAGTAGTTTGAATTTCTAAAGATAGCAAAACAAAAATCCACATTGTTTTTTTTATAATTTAAAAACAAATTAATGTGGATTTTTATATTTATTTTATATGTTTTTTTAATAATTTGATATTTAATGATTTTTTAGCAGGATTTTTAAAATATCTTGAGAATATATACTTTGGCTTATAAATTATGATTCTATTCAAACAAATATAAGATTACAGACAGGGGGTTAAGGGATGAGAATAGAAAACCATCCGATTCTAACATTCGAAAAAGGCAAAATGGTTAAATTCACTTACAACGGAAAAGAAATGGAGGGATACGAAGGAGAACCCATAGCTGCCGCTCTTCATGCTCAAGGCATAAAGGTACTGGGATATACCTATCATCGAAACAGACCGCGGGGATTTTACTGTGCGATAGGTAACTGCTCTTCATGCCTAATGGTTGTTAACGGTAAACCGAATGTCAGGACTTGTGTTGAAAAGTTAACGGAGGGTGCGGTAGTAGAAACACAAAAAGGAAGAGGTGAGTTGAAGTGATTAAAACAGATATTGTCATTATAGGTGGAGGACCGGCAGGTATTTGTGCAGCTATTAACGCCGCCTCTTCAGGTGCAAAAGTTCTTTTATTGGATCGAGACAGCCGGCTTGGGGGTCAGCTTATAAAACAAACACATATGTTTTTTGGATCACAGAAACAACATGCGTCAATCAGAGGCATAGACATACCGGAGATACTATCCAAAGAAATGGAAAAGTATAAAGATAATATACAAATTATGCTAGATACAACTGTTCTGGGATTGTATGAAGATGGAATTCTTACTGTAGAAAAGAATGATGAATATATTAAAGTAAAGCCAAAGTCAATTATAGTTGCTACGGGCGCTTCCGAAAAGTTTCCCGCATTTCCCAACAATGATCTCCCGGGTATATACGGTGCCGGTGCTGTTCAAACTTTAATGAATGTTTATGGAGTCAGCCCGGGGAAAAGTGTTTTTATGGCCGGGGCAGGCAATATCGGTTTAATAGTCAGCTATCAATTGGTTCAAGCAGGCGTTGAAGTAAAAGGAGTCATTTGCAGAGGACCAAAGTATGGGGGTTATGCCGTACATGCTTCAAAGCTTAAAAGAATGGGTGTACCGATTATGCCGGGGCATAAAGTTATATATGCCCACGGGAAAGACAAGCTTGAAAAAATTACATTAATAAAACTTGATGAAAATAAAAAAGAAATACCGGGTACGGAATTTGATATAGAAACTGACGTTCTTTGTATTTCCACCGGATTAACACCTTTGGGAGAGCTTTTATACCAAATCGGATGTGAAATGAAATTCATAAGAGAATTTAGCGGCCATGTTCCTGTCAGAAATGAAGAACTTGAAACAACTGTGCCGGGAGTATTTGTTGCGGGAGACGTGGCAGGTATTGAGGAAGCAAGCAGTGCTATGGTAGAAGGCAGACTTGCAGGTCTTTGCTGTGCAAAAAAACTCGGTTTTGAAAATCCGGATTATGACAGTTTAAAAGAAGACTACTTACAACAGCTTCATGACTTAAGATCAGGCCCGGTAGGGGATAGCATCCGCAAGGGCTTAGCAAAAATTGTAGTGTAAGGAGAGTGAAGAAATGCTAAAAAGCACTGGTGTACCCATGGAAAAAGATTTAGAATCTGTAATTCCGCCAAAAGAGAGGCTTGCAAAGGGTCCGGTAGCCATAATAGAGTGTTTTGAAAGGATACCATGCAATCCTTGTTATACACATTGTGCAAGGGGAGCAATTAAAGAATTTGAAGATATAAATGACAGACCGCAGCTTAACTATGATATTTGTAACGGCTGCAGTATTTGCGTTTCACATTGCCCGGGTCTGGCAATTTTTATTGTTGATGAAACATATTCAGATACTGAAGCTTTGGTTAAAATACCTTATGAACTTCTTCCTTTACCCGAAGAAGGCACCTTTGTAACCGGGCTGGATAGAGGCGGTAAGCCTATATGCAGAGCAAAAGTTATTAAAGTACAAAATCCAAAATTTCAAGACAGAACACCTATAATATCTTTAGCCGTGCCTAAAGACCTGTCAATGACAGTCAGATTTTTAAGTCTTGAAGATTATTATGATGATAATACAATTATATGTCGTTGCGAAGAAGTAACCCTTGGTGAAATAAGAGAATTAATCAGAAAAGGATATAAGACTGTAGAGGAAATTAAAAGAATCAGCAGATGCGGAATGGGACCTTGCCAAGGCAGAACATGTCAGCAATTAATTATGGAAGAAATAGCGAAAGCCACCGGTGAACATATTGAAAACATTAAGGTGCATAATTACAGGCCTCCTATACTTCCGATAAAACTGGGAAAGATCCATGGAGGTGAAAAAAATGAATAAAACAGCAAGTGTTGTTATTGTTGGAGGAGGAATTTCCGGTTGTGCCATTGCATATAATCTCGCAAAAAAGGGAGTTAAAGATGTTGTCATCATTGATAAAGAATACTTATGCAGCGGGGCAACAGGACGTTGCGGAGCAGGTATTCGTATGCAGTGGGGAACCGAAATGAATTGCAGACTTGCAAAATACAGCGTAGAGTTTTTTGAAACCGCAAATGAAGTATTGGAATATGATGGTGATGTTGAATTTAAACAAGGCGGATATCTGATTATTGCCGCAACTGAAAAAGAGGTGGCACAATTCCAAAAAAATATAAAATTGCAAAATAGCCTCGGTATTCCATCCAGATATATAACACCTCAGGAAGCCAAAGAGATTGTTCCTCATATGGATGAAACACAGATTCTTGGAGCTGCTTTTAACCCTAAAGATGGCCATTTAAATCCTTTTCACACTACGCAAGCTTATGCGGATGCCGCAGTGAGATTGGGTGTAGAAATAATGAAATACACTGAAGTCACAGGAATAAAAGTTGAAAATGGAAAGATTGCAGGCGTTCAAACCGATAAAGGTTATATAAGCACCCCTGTCGTTGTTAATGCTGCCGGAGGACATGCACAAATCATTAGTGAAATGGTAGGTGTGAAGCTTCCTCTTTATTCAGAAAGACATCAAATACTGGTAACCGAAGCTGTTGAGCCAATGCAGGGGCCGATGTTTATGTCATTTTCACAAAATATTTACTGTCAACAAACTCCCCATGGCAGCTTTATTATGGGACGTGGAGACCCTACCGAACCAAGAGATTTAAGGGTTACATCAAGTTGGGAATTCCTTGAGGAAATGGCTAAAACATGTATCAGGTTTTTGCCGCCGCTTAAAGATATAAGAATGGTTCGTCAATGGGCAGGACTTTATAATATGTCTCCTGATGCACAACCAATATATGGTCCTGTTAAAGACGTGGAAGGCTTTTTCTTAGCTTGCGGCTACAGCGGACACGGATTTATGTTTGGGCCTGTTACAGGTGTTGTGGTATCAGAATCAATTTTAGGTGAAGAACATACTATACCTGTTGATGCTCTTAGTTATGACCGTTTTGAAAAAGGTGAATTAATTTTAGAACCTTCTGTTGTTTAACTCTGTGTGATACTGAAAGGAGGCACGATGTATGAAAATAGTTGCTACAAAACCCGAATTATGCATAGGCTGCAAAGCATGTGAAGAAGCTTGTGTGAAAGTACTTTTTAAAGATACCGATACTGAGAAATCTGCGATAGTGATTACTGAATTAGGTAATGATAAGTTTGATATAAATGTGTGTAATCAATGCGGAGAATGTATTGAAATATGTCCAGCTCAAGCAATTTATAGAAACAAAAATGGAGTGGTAATGATTGACAAGGACAAATGTGTTCATTGCTACGCTTGTGCCGGTTTTTGCCCCACATTATCTATGCGTTACCATAAAGAAGTAACAGGGCCTTTTAAGTGCATAGCTTGTGGAGCATGCACAAGAGCTTGTACCACCGGCGCAATATATATGAAAGAAGTTTAAGAAGAGGGAGGGTTGGATATTAATGGAATGTAAAAATTCAAAAGATATTAATCTTGAAGAACTAAAAAGGCAACGTGTAAGACTTCATGAAAGCAGTTTTGAACCAAAAGAAATCTATAGAGGTTATGCTGATAGATCTCTTTATATAAACGTAACTACTAATGAAGTAAAAGTTAAAAAAATTTCAAATGACATGAAGGAGAAATTTACCGGTGGCAGAGGATATGGAATGAAATATCTTTGGGATGCGGTAAATCCTGACACAAGATGGGATAGTCCTGAAAATGAGATTATTATTGCTCAAGGTCCGATAGGTGGCATAACACAATATCCCGGTGCGGGAAAATCTTATGTGGTAACAATATCACCTTTGACAGATTTACCTGTTGACAGTAATGTTGGCGGTTTCTTTGGGCCTTTATGCAAATTTAGCGGATTTGATGCTTTAGAGATTCAGGGTAAAGCCGAAAATGATGTGGTTATTTTTATTGACGGGGACAACAATAAAGTAATAATTGAAGAAGCACCCGGAGAATGTACTAACAGCCACATACTTGCTAAAACCTTAACAGAAATGTATGCCGATTCAGAAGAAGATAAGATGAATGTCTCCGTTGTTTCTGCAGGCTTAGGTGCTGAGCATACTCGATTTGGGATTCTTAATTTTTCTCACTATGATCTCCGAAGAAAAGAATGCAAACTTAAACAAGCAGGAAGAGGCGGTATAGGAACAGTCTTTAGAAATAAAAAGATTAAAGCAATAGTTGTAAAAAGATCCGGAATTAAAGGTGATTTAAACAATCCTCATGATTTAGACACTATAATTAAATTAGGAATAAAATTGCATAGAGAAATATATGAAAACGATACTAAGCAATGCTGGATGAGAGTGCACGGAACCACGCAATTGGTGGATGCAATGAACGCTCATGACCTTTTACCGGTTAATAATTTTCAATATGGAGAGCATCCGGATGCACCAAAGATTGGGAAAAACAGTTTTGAAAAAATATTTGACAGAAGCAATGTTGATGGATGTTGGTACGGCTGTACATTACAATGTGCTCATGGCATTACAGGATTGGAAATTAAAACGGGACCTTATAAAGGACAAAAAATATTTACGGATGGTTCTGAGTATGAAACCCTTGCAGGATGCGGTTCTAATTGCGGTATATTTGATCCATATCAGGTTTCGGAAACTAACTTCTATTGTGACACCTATGGCCTTGATACAATTTCCTTCGGTACAACCGTTGGTTTTGTTATGGAATGCTATAATAGAGGTATAATAGGTAAAGAAGTAACACAAGGTTTGGATTTGAATTTCGGTAACTGGGAAGCCCAAATGGAATTAATGCATCAAATGGCAAGAGGAGAAGGATTTGGAGTAGTAGTAGGCCAAGGAATCCATCGTCTTAAAAAACTATTTGTAGAAGAATATGGTGCAGACAAAGAATTCTTGCACGATATCGGCATGGAAGTAAAGGGGCTTGAGTTTTCTGAATATATCTCTAAAGAATCCCTTGCTCAGCAAGCCGGTTATGGAACTGCCAATAAGGGTCCTCAACATGATGAAAACTGGTTAATATTCATGGATATGGTAAGGAATCAAATACCTACGTTTGAAGATAAGGCGGAAGCATTGTTCTACTATCCGTTGTTTAGAACTTGGTTTAGCATAATGGGGCTCTGTAAATTGCCATGGAATGATATTATGCCGGCAGATAATCATTTAACGGATGAGCCTGCAAAAGTACCGGAACATGTAGAAAACTATATTGCTTTATATACGGCAGTAACGGGTAATGATTTTTCCGAAGAAGAGATGTTGCTTCAATCGGAGAAAGTCTATAACTTGCAAAAAGTTTTTTGCTTGAAGATGGGAAAAGGTTTGAGAGAATATGATTATATACCTTATAGAGCAATGGGACCTGTAACCGTTGAAGAATACGAATCAAGAAGTGAGCGTTATGACAAGCACCTAAAAGATTTTGTAAAAATAGATCCTGATGGAATGACAGTAGAAGAAAAGATAAAAGAATTAAGAAAATACAGAGAGTCTCAATATCAGACTTTATTGGATGCCGTATATAAAAGAAGAGGTTGGACTAAAAATGCAATTCCCACCATAGAAAGACTTAAATACCTTGGTATTGATTATCCTGATGTTGTAGATGTTGTAAAAAAGTTTTTATAAAATGTAAGAAGTAAATTTAGGAGGTAAGATGGTAAAGGTAAACAACAAAGAAATGAAGTGGCAAGATAATATGATGTTGGAAGACGCGATTATATTTGCGGAATATCACGAATACTATCATCCAATACTTGTAGTTACCTTAAATGGAATTCTTATAAAGAGTGACGCATTTAAAACAACACCTATAAATAAAGGTGACATAATAGAAATCTTACAGCCTTTAGCAGGAGGCTAGAAATAAAAAACTCCGATTTCATTGAAATTGGAGTTTTTTAAATTCAAAAGTTTTATGTATTAAATTTAAAATAATGCAAATAATAAGCGTGACCTCACAAAATACATTGAGACCCCCTTTACATTCTATTTCCGTGATATATGTTTATATATCACGGCTTCTTTTTATTCCGGTTATATGATAAAATAGCTTCATATATGTTAAAAAACAACAAAATAAAAAAAGAATTAAAAGGGGTCGGAGTATGCTTGGGGATTATGAACTTTTTAAAAAAGATTTTTTTAAGCTGTCTGAAATAGAACTCTCATTTTACAAAGAAAGACAAATGAAAAGGAGAATAAATTCTTTTATTAACAGGAAAGGACATAATAGCTATAAATCATTTTTTAAAGCTTTAACAGTGGACAAAAAAATATATGATGAGTTTATTAATTATCTAACGATTAACGTATCTGAATTTTTTCGAAACCCAACTCAATGGGATATCTTAGAAAAAGAAGTTTTGCCATACTTGTTTAACTATAATAGCACCTTAAAGGTATGGAGTGCAGCGTGTTCTACAGGAGAAGAGCCATATTCATTAGTAATGCTATTATCTAAATTTCTTGATTTGAATAAAATTAAAGTACTTGCTACGGATATAGATGTCGGTGCTATAGATAAAGCAAAGCTTGGACTATACTCTGAAAAAAGTCTAGCCAACTTACCTGAGGATTTTATTACGAAATTTTTCGAAAAAGTGAATAACTCCTTTAAAATTAGTGAAAAAATAAAGAATTGTGTCCAATTCAGACAACATAATTTATTGAAAGATGAGTACCCTACAGCCTGCGATTTAATCGTATGCAGAAATGTTTTAATATATTTTACTGAAGAAGCCAAGAATAAAATGTATAAAAATTTTAACAATTCATTAACCGAACACGGCATCCTTTTTGTTGGTAGTACCGAGCAAATCATTATGTCGCAAAAATTTAAACTTGAGCCGATTAAAACATTTTTTTATAAAAAGGTGAAAAAAGATGCTTGAAAAAACAGTCTGACAGGATTACTTGATATTTTCAATGGTCGGGGCAACAGGATTTGAACCTGCGACCTCTTGGTCCCGAACCAAGCACGCTACCAAACTGCGCTATGCCCCGAAAACATAAAATAGAGAAGCCTTTTTTATGTTATACTTTTAAACTATGAAAGTCAATAGTTATAACTGATTTGATTTTTTATGTCTGAACTGTAACGTAACATTGTTACTGTTCACGCCTTAACTGTTTTTGATAATCAGCTTATTATATTTGATTCGATTGCTGGGTTCCGAGACTGACAATCTGTAAGCTTGTTACGGGTTGCGCCAAAACTCGCTTTGCTCAAACAGTTGACGCAACTAATCCTTCACTGCGCTAACAGATTCTAAGCCTTTCCACAACGCAATCTTAATCAAATATTAATAATCTCCAATAAAAGTATATATATTTACGATGTCTGAACTGTAACGTAACATTTAATACAAAAAATGTTATGGTTTTGTAGTGTTGTATCTCTTAAAATTGTGTAGTATAATTAGTTGGAATATAAGGACAAGCTAAAACCCATTTTTATTGTTAGCTTGATGTGAGCTTCCAGAAACATGGAGGCTCATTAATATGTAGATTTTTTATATGCTTTTTATACCAACGAATTATAAATATTACTTAAGGATGGTGAATTTATGTCATTAGGTATGTTACTGCAACATATGGCTAACGGTATTTCTTTAGGCAGCCTTTATGCACTTATTGCAATCGGTTACACAATGGTTTATGGGATACTGAGACTAATTAATTTTGCACATGGCGATATATTTATGATGGCTACTTACTTTGCTTTTTATAGTGTAGTTTCATTCAACTTACCGTGGTATTTATCATTTTTTATAGCTATAATACTTACTACTGCTTTAGGTATGTTGGTTGAAAACTTGGCTTACAGACCTTTACGGGATGCCCCAAGAATTTCTATTTTAATATCTGCCATAGGAGCCTCGTTTTTACTGGAAAACCTTGTAATTATTTTATTTGGCGGCAGACCGAAGGCCTTTCCTATATCAGAATTGTTCACGAAAGTAATAAAAATAGGAACGGTATCCATTCAAAG
>Ga0172382_10007505_pt1 | contig 15447 bp, 13 predicted proteins | sample Leawel138RmetaG_FD_122245 | JGI IMG/M metagenome (GOLD analysis project Ga0172382, IMG submission 122245) | Leachate microbial communities from a municipal landfill in Southern Ontario, Canada - Leachate well 138R metaG | ecosystem: Engineered > Solid waste > Landfill > Unclassified | place...
GCCGAAGAGATTTTACGACTTTATGGCTATGATAATATCGCCTCTTGTTTGCCAGCGCTCACAATCGTGCCGCCGGAAATAAATGAAGAAAGGCGTCTGGAAAGAAAAATTAAGAACATTTTAGCTTTAAAACATTCTTTAAACGAAAGTTATAATTATTCTTTTGTCAGTGAGGATTGGCTCGGTAAGCTAGGGATTGATTTCTTAAAGCATTTGCATTTAGCTAATCCACTTTCCGAAGAGCAGACCTTGCTCCGCCAATCTTTAGTGCCGGGCTTAACCGGAAACGTTAAAAGCAACCAGGCAAAAAGCGATAATTTTGGTTTTTTTGAATTCGGTAGCGTATTCTTTAACGCCTTAGGCGATTTAAGGAAAGACACCGATCCGGATAGCCGGATTCTTTATCAAGAGAAAAGATTGGGTTTGGTTTTGGCCGACGATAAGAATGAACCTTTCGGACGCTTGAAAGGAATTATCAGCGGCTTATTTCAAGAGTTAATCGCTTATGATTTTGAAACTGAATTTTTAATTCCGGACATTTTTCCGGCTTGGGCCGACCAGACGGTCGCGGCGAAGATAATGCTTTTCGGCGAAGAGATTGGCTTAGTCGCCAAATTATCCGATCAGGCGACGGCGAATTTAAATTTAAAGAAAAAAGTCGCTTTGGCCGAGCTTAATTTTACCCGTTTAGCCGAAATTCTTTCCGCTCAGCCGACTGCGGTCTTTAAAGAGTCGCCGCGCTATCCGGCTCTGGTTCGCGACCTTGCCTTTGTCATTGAGGAGCGGATAGGGTATAATGAATTAAAGAGGGAGATCGCTGCCTTTGATCCGCTGATAAAAGAAATAGAGCTTTTTGATGTTTATAGCGGGATAAAGCTTCCGGTCGGAAAGAAAAGCCTGGCGTTTCATTTAAGTTTTTGTTCTGAAGAAAAAACTTTAACCGCGGCGGAGGTTGATAAAATCCAAGAAAAATTGGTCGCGCATTTAGCGGAGAAATTTGAAGCGCAGTTAAGAGATTTTTAATTAATAATAATTATATGTTTACTACTTCCCGAGATGTTTTAAATCTGGTTTTATCAATTTGCATCACCGCTTTTACTTTTTTTCTCTGCTGGTCTTTATATTATTTCATCGCCAGCGTCCGGAATATTCATCGCTTGATTAAGCGGATTGAAGACGGAGTAACAAAAGCTGAGGAAATAATTGCTTTAGTTAAGGATAAATTAAAAAACAGCTCTGTCTATTTAATGATTCTGGGAGAATTGGCCAAGAAAGCAATAGAATTTATCCAGACGAAACGGCAGGAAAAGAAAGAGAAAAAGGAGGCGGGCAAAAGAAAATAAAATTTAGATCTAAATAAATTTTAGATTCATTTAATAGTCCAGGAATTATCATTAAAAATTTTATAAAGTAATCATTATGTCTGCGGTCAAAAATAACGGATTGTTGTCTGACGATGCGAGCCAAAAAAAACCGGAGGAAATTTTGCGCCAAATTCAGCTTATTGTGGATAATTCATACGATGCGATTATTGGTGAAACTCTAGAAGGGGTTATTACCAGTTGGAATGGAGGGGCGGAAAGAATGTTCGGTTATTCCGCGGCGGAGGTTGTCGGTCAATCAATTTCATTTTTATTACCTCCGGAAATTAAAGATGAAATGCCGGTTTTATTGAATAAAATTAAGAATAAAGAAGTGATTGTCGATTATGATTCCGTTCGATTGTGCAAAGACGGCTCAAGGATTGACGTCGCCCTTTCCGGCTCACCGATTAAAACAGTTGACGGAACGGTTATTGGTGTTTCGATTGTCGAACGCGACATTACCGAGCGCAAGAAATTTGAACGGCACATTAAGGATTTAAATGAAGTCCGCAGTAAATTTATAGAAATTATTTCTCATCAACTACGAACGCCGCTCACGGCCGTGAACTGGAATTTAGAAACGTTTTTAAAAGGCAGTTTCGGAAAGGTAGAAGATACACAGCGTAAATTTCTGCAAGCCACCTATATTTCCAGTATTGAAATTACTCACCGTATTAATATTTTATTAACGGCGATTGATGTTGAAGAAGGCCGAGTTAGATACATCACAGAAGAGGTTGATTTTGATAATCTTTGTTCCGGGGTAGTTAAAGAGGTGTTAAAAAAAGCCGAATTAAAAAATCTGGCCTTGACCTATCTTCCGTCGGCCAATAAATTCCCGGCTGTTAGTGGCGACGGTGAAAAGATTCGAATGGTACTTACTATTTTAATGGAAAACGCGATTGCTTATACTAAAGATCTAGGGAAAATTACCGTAAATATTAAGTTAGAAGAAAGAGTGGTCCGTTTTGAAGTTGTTGATAGTGGGGTCGGAATTCCGCAAACTGAACAAAATCGTATTTTTACTCGTTTTTTTCGGGCCTCTAATGCCTCAATCATGCAACCAGACGCTTTTGGTTTAGGATTATTTATTGCTAAAAATTTTATTGAACAACATCGTGGAAAAATCGGCTTCAAGAGTCAGGAAGGAAAAGGTAGCGTATTTTGGTTTGAACTCCCTTTAAAGAATTAAGCGTTGCCAGAGAAATAAAGCGTTGCTGAAGAAACAAAGATGGGCCGAAAAAATAGGTAGCCTTAAGAAATAGATAGCGCTAATAAAAAAATCAACCCTGGGGGTTGATTTTTTATCGCTCAGGAATTATCAATCCCGATGGATTGATTTTTTTATCGCTCAGGAATTATCAATCCCGATGGATTGATTTTTTTATCGCTCAGGAATTATCAGCGTATAATTTTATAGGAGAACCCCTCGTCTTTTATAGTGGTTAAAATAATTTTAGAGCCGCCCCTGTTTTATTTTTTTGCCTATTCTTTATCCGTAAACACAATCAGCCGATTCGGAAAAGTCCTAGTAATTCTATTATAAGCGCCGGCGCAGGTAATTAGGTTAAGATGCGCTTTCCCGTCGCTGGAGAAAAAAATATCCGAAGCGTCCGCTTGAGCATTATATTTTCGAGCTTCGCGCACGATGAAAGTCGTTGTTTCTCCCCTCGCGTCTTCTATGTATATTTTATCCCCCGGTTTCAACTTATAAAGGTTATCAAAAATAGATCCTTGGCCGTTTTTCCAGCGACCGTAATGTCCGGCAATCACCGCACTTCCGATATCGCCAGGGCGAACTCCTAAATTAAACCAGCCCGCATGCGCAGGATTTTTCGGAACATCCATGGCTCCCCGCGGGGTCAGGCCGACTGATTCCATGGCGGCATTTATTTTAAGCTTAGGGATTTTAAGACGAAGCGGATCGGAGTCGGCCGCTTGCGCCGATAGACCAAGGGCGGAAAACAAAATAATTAATAAAGATATGGCGGTTATTTTTATTTTAGCCATGCGCGAGGAATATTTTGATAATATTTTTAGAAACATAAAGTAAAAAGTCTAAAGAATTTAATTTAGCCAAGATGATATAAATTCAGAGCCCCGTTTTGGCGGGGCTCTAAAGTTTTATTTACCTCTGATGACTCGTATCAGAAACACAATAATCGCTAGAACCAGCAGAAGATGGATAAACCAACCGAGCACCGGAAAAGCGATTAATCCGAGCAACCATAAGACGATGAGTATAATCCCAATAGTTAAAAGCATAAGATTAGTATTATTAGGGTTAATTATTTTATTAATCTTAGGGAGCCACCAAAATTATCAAATTCTAAGATGTTTTACGATATTTTTTTAGCCCGATGACTAAAGCCACAGAAACTAAGCTCAAAATTCCGAGGCTAATAAATATAGCCCAAGGGAGATTTCCTCCGGCGGTCGCGCCCGTGTCCGGGAGAGCCGGTACTATTGCGGCAACAACTACGGTCGCAATTGCGAAGTCTCTAACGGTTATACCGTTGGCCTCACCAATGGCGACGGCAGTATTAGCCGTGGTTTTGGTAAGATTAGTTTGGCAGGTATAGGTCCAGGTTTCGCTCGGATCTAATTTTGAGTCATTGTTAAGGTCGCCAGAAATATATTTCAGCGGACTACATTTATCATCCGCGATACGAACATTGCTTAACGCGACCGTTCCCGGATTAGTAATTTTTTCCGTATAGGTGACCATTCCTCCACCAGCCGGCAAAGTTAAACGGCTAGGAGATTTAGTGACATGAATCAAAGGCGGCACAATCGGCAGGCCGACCACTACAGTCGCGCTGGCAATATCCGTGGCGCTTATGCCATTCGCCCAACCGGTCGCGACTACGGTATTAGTGTGTGTTTCTAAAAGTATTGTGGAACAAGTATAAGTCCAGGTTTCGCTAACATCAAGCTTAGCATCATTATTTATATCGCCGGAAGCTAGCGTTATCGAGCCACAAGTATCACCGACCAAGGTTATATCAGTTACGGGAACCGTGCCAATGTTGCGGAGCGTGTAGGTATAAGCTACTGCGCCCGGACCAGCCGGTAAGGATAAAGGACTCGGCACTTTTACAATATCAATAATTGGCGGCACCGGAAGAATTGCTAGGGGCGCGCCGATATCATCATTAGTGATGATACAAAATTTATTTTCATCAGGGTTAAGAGTCACGATGCCGTTGCTGTCGCAATCGCCGGAGAATGTTGTTGCATATTTAGGATCTGCGGTTTCAGTGACCGTATAATCATAAGTAACAATATTGGAAGCCCCGAAGCGGTTAGTGATACCGGAAGCAACGAAGCCATCATTAACAAATAGCGGGAAATCACTTACGGTTTTTGTTCCGCCATTATCATTAATAACCGTTTTAACGACATTAATTGTCCCGTATTTAGTGGTGCTTCCGCCCGTGCTGGCCGCGACGCAAATCGGTTCAGTAATTTGGTTTCGGATTAAAGTCACCTGGGAATTACGTGATAAAGCCCGGCCTTGCAGAGTGGCGCTATCGCCAAGAGTAATCTCCGCCGTGTTAGTGATAATCGTTCCGACCATTGTCGCTCCGGCACCAATCGTCATCGCCGTCGGAACCTGCCAAAAAACATTACAAGCGTCGGCCCCGTTGGTTAAAAGTACCTGGGCTCCCGGGCTAACCGTAATACTTGAGTCGCTACGGAAAATATAAACGCCGGCACCGTCTAGAGTAACCGTCCCGTTTAAAAGAGCCGCGCCGACCGTATAAACGCCCGGCGTGACCGTTACTACGCCGGTTAAGCTAAGTGCGGCATCGGCCGCCTGAGAGTTTAACGCGCCATAGGCCGTTAGAATCGCCGCCTCGACTCCGGCGCCCGCGCTAATAGTTCCATCCACTTGGGTCGCGTCATCAAGATTAGTGACATTAATCGCATCGGCGCCAACATTGCCCCAGATATGGGTTGTCGCCGATAGATCATTAGTTACTCCGGCTTTACCGAACACCGCATAAGTTTCCGCCGCCCCTAAGCTCGGAGCCGTCCCCGCCGCCGAGACTGAAATTGGCCCGGCTAAACTCAGTACGAAGGCAGCTACTAACGCAAGCGTAGAAAAAAGTTTAATTTTTTTCATAGTTATAATTTATTTTTTAATTATGTTAAGACTTACACTATTTATTTATGATTTGCTTCGGGAATGAAGCAGTGTATTATTTGTAATTTATATTATATCATAGTTCTGGACAATTTAACAATTTTTTAGTAATTTCTTAATTTTTAGTCAATTTTGGGCGATTACATAGTTAATTTTTTACAAAAAGATTACAAAAATTAAAAAATATGGTATATTTAAATTACAGAAAACATAAATTGTTTGATGGTAATTCCTGAGCCATAAAAGGGTTAAGTAAATAGAGATAATTTTGACTAGCCGTTGCCCCTTTATTTTTTTTAAAAATTAATTGCTATGAAAAGAAAAACAATTTTTAGCTATTTTTCTAGAAAAACTACGAGCGATAAATCAAATTTAAATAATAACAAAAGTTTAAGCCTAGGGATTTGTATTTTTATATTTACAGCCCTTTTTTCTTGGCCTTTAATCGCGCTTAAGGCTGGCGGTATTGGCTCGGAAACCATAATCCCTCCAACCTCGTTCAAGACCGAAGCGACTGAGCCGGGGCCGGAAGTGAAACCGGTGAGCTTGCGAGAACAACTCGGAGCGGCGTTGACCTCATTTACTGAAACTTTACAAATAGGGGCGACGGGCGAGGAGGTTAAACAACTGCAAACAATTTTTAAACAATTTCCGGAAATTTATCCGGAAGGATTGGTCACCGGCTATTATGGACCGCTTACGGAAATGGCGGTGAGACGTTTTCAGATTCAAGAAGAGATAGAGGTCGCTGGGGTTGTTGGACCGCTCACTAGGGCGAAATTAAATAACTTGATAATTATTGAGATAAAAACGGATTCTACCGGCACGACTGGAGAGACCGGAGCGACCGGAGCGACGGGCGCGACCGGAAGTGCGGGTACTACCGGGGCAACCGGTGAAACCGGAGCGATTGGTGAAACCGGAACAACCGGGGCAACCGGTGAAACCGGAGCGCGGGGTCGGTCCGGCGGGTCCGGATCAACCGGAGCAACCGGTGAAACAGGGGCGACTGGTTTAATAGGTGAAACCGGTTCCGCTGGAGCGGCCGGTGTAGCCGGGGCGACTGGAGTAGCGGGGGTTGCTGGAGAAGCGGGAGTCGCCGGAGAAGCAGGCGCGGCCGGAGTTGCCGGAGAAGCGGGCGCGGCTGGTGTTGCCGGAGAAGCGGGCGCGGCCGGAGTTGCCGGAGAAGCGGGCTCGGTTGGTGAAACCGGAGTCGCTGGCCCGGCGGGGGAAACCGGCCCTGCGGGGGCAATTGGTGAAACCGGAGCGACTGGAGCGACCGGCGTGATTTTGTCCGCTCAATATGTTCAATTAGGAGCACAACCGGCAACAGTTGGCGCCGGTCAGCCCTTTACTTATACCACCGAAGTTTTAGCAACGCCGGGAATTACGGCGGAAACAGCGGTTTTTAATCCGCCGTTTACAACCAGTGGTACGATTTTTACTTTAGCCAACGCCGGACGCTATGAAATAAATTATCAAATGACTTATCCGACCGACGGCGGGGTAGTTTTATATCTTGGTTCAACAATCCCGACGATGTTGCCGCTTCCCTATACGATGATTGGAAAAACTTCAGACGGAGCGGTTAGCGGGAGCGTTATCGTCCAAACTACTACCCCAAATTCATTTTTAAGCGTTAATGCCGCGGCTGGAAATCCGGCGGCGATTGCCATACCGCCAAATGCCAGCGCTACCAACCAAAGCGCGACGACGATATCGTTTAAGCAGATTCAGTAAAGAGTAATTTAGCGCCAACAAAAAAAAGACTTGGAATTTTCTTCAAGTCTTTTTTATAGCTAAGGAATTATGATTAAAATTTTATTCTTTATGAGATAAAAGTAATTAACCCCGTAGCCTTGTTGCAGGGAAATAAATAATGGAAAAATTTTGTTTATAAATAGAATTGCCGCTATAAGCCGTTTTTATTAGGAGACAAACAGATTAACCCTGTGGTCTTGCCACAAGGGAATAAATATTTAAATATTTCTTAATTCTCTCTTTATCTTCATTTTCCTTGCTGCCCTTATAATAGATTTCAATAAAAACTACCTTTTTAGAAATTTGATGCCAACGATAAATAACTCTCAGGCCGCTTTGTTCCCCTCTCCCCCTTAGAGATTTACAGGCAAATTTTTTTATTTTCCAAAAACTATAATTCTCTGAACTAAAACCGGTAATTTCAAAAGTGCTTAGATTATTAATATTAAGGATATGACGTAATTCGATTACCGCCTTTTTAACCGTGCGCAAATCTTCCGGCAAAGAAATAAATTTTTTTGTCAGTTTTTTTAAGTCCTTTTTAAATTCAGCTGTTTCTTCATATTCAATCATAGCTTCTGACAGAAAAATCAGGCGTGCGATAAAAGACGGTTTCATAGTCAATCGCAGACTGTTCTTCGGCGCTTATCCAAGGGACGTCCCGATGGGAATATTCTTCCATTTCCTTGGCATTTTTATCGGATAATCTGGCTAAGACCCAATCAATATGTTTTTTTTCTTCAGCGGTAATTAAAGATAAATCCGGTTCTCTGAGCGGTAAATATTTTTTTTGCTGGTATTGATAAAGTTTTTTGATTACTTGAGCAATTTCTCCATTTTTTTCCATATCCTTTAAAATTTTTGGGAATCCGGCCGGAGTCGGGCCGTGATGATTTTTAATATATACGGCGCCCATTAATTGTTTTTCGTATCTTTCATAAAAATCAAAGTCAATAAAATACATTAATTTACAAAGGACGCCTTCGCCGACATTCGGTTTAGCGCCGATGCGGTTAAGAACGTATAAAAAAACTTCCTTAAATTTTTTGATATTTTTTTCCGGCACGGAAATACGCATTTCTAATTCTTTTTTTATTTTTGTCGTCCCCCTTTTTATTATTAGTTCCGGTTCGCTTGGAATTTTATTATCTAAAAAATTATTTAAAGACAAGTCGAACACCTCGGCTAATTGTTTGGCCTGAGGAATAGTTAAATCTTTTCGGCCGCTCTCTATTTCACTGAAAGTAGGGCGAGATACTTTAATTAATTTAGCTAGCTCGGCCTGAGAATAGCCCTTGGTTTTTCTTAATTGTTCGATAATAGTAATCATATTGATAAGATGTTTATGGGGATATTATATAATATGTAAAAAATATTGTCAATATAGATGTAAATATTATTTACATTAATATAATAGGCAAAATGTTTTTAAATTAAAAAATGATACGCCAATTAAACGAAAAAGAATCGCTGATAAGTGATTCTTTTTTGGACCGAAAAATTTGTTTGTTATAAATTAGTTGCACTCCCGATTACTGCATTTTATTTCCCCCTTTTTATCCTTAACCATTAAAGACCCGCAGGTCGGGCATTTTTTGCCGCTTGGCTGACCCCAATAAGCGTTTTTGCATTTCGGATAAGCGGAGCAAGCCCAAAAAGCGCCGCGCCGGCTGAATTTTTTAACAATTTTTCCTTCCCCGCAGGCCGGACAAGTTATTTCCGGACCATCGCCGGGCGTAGCAATATTTTTTATGTTTTTACATTTTGGATAAGCGGAACAGGCCAGAAATGGGCCGAAGCGTCCGGTTTTTACTACCATAGCCGCACCACATTTATCACAGATTTCGCCGGCGTATTTTTTCTCAAGTTCCAAGGTCTGGGCATCCGGTTCTTTTTTCTGGTATGAACCGCTTTCGCCTTCAACCTTTTGAATATTGCGGCAATCCGGAAAAGCCGAACAGGCCAGGAATTTCCCGTAGCGGCTGGTTTTGACGATCATCGGCGCGCCGCACTTGTCGCAGACTTCGTTTGATTTTTCTTCAGGCATAATATCGCTTTTTTTAATTTCTTGATATTTTGTTTCTAAATTAGCATGGAAATCTTGGTAGAAATCATTAATGACCGGTTGCCAAGTTTTTTCTCCGCCGGCCACGGCGTCCAAATCGTTTTCTAGTTCGGCGGTAAATTTATAATCAACGATTTTTGGGAAATGCTTGATTAATAATTCAATGACGACAAAGGCAATCGCGGTCGGCTTTAATTTTTTATTTTCATCCCGCTCAACGTAATTTCGGACAATGATTGTGTTAATTGTTGGCGCGTAAGTTGAAGGTCGGCCGATGCCATATTTTTCTAATTCTTTGACCAAGCCGGCGTCGGAGTAACGAGCGGGCGGCGCGGTTTCGTGTTTATCGGCGCGAAGGTCTAGTAATTTAACTTTCTCGTTTTCTTTAAGCTCCGGGAGATCTTGTTCTTTGGTTTTTTCCGGCCAGATTTTTAGATAACCGGGGAAAACTATGGTTTGCCCGTTGGCTCTGAAAATATAAGAATTACCTTGGTTCTCTGTTTTAACATCAATCGTGGTGGACGCTAATTTAGCCGCCGGCATTTGGCTGGCGACCGCACGCTGCCAAATTAAACGATAAAGGCGTTCTTGGTTTTTTTCTAATTGGCCGGCTAAATCGTCCGGAGCATTAAGCGCTTCGGTCGGCCGGATTGCTTCGTGCGCTTCTTGAGCGTTTTTACTTTTATTTTTAAACATCCGCCATTTTTCTAGACAATATTCTTTACCTAAATTTTTCTCAAGCCAGGTTTGCGCTTCGCCTAAAAATTTCGGCGATAAGTTAAGCGAGTCGGTCCGCATGTAGGTAATATGGCCCTCTTCGTAAAGTTTTTGAGCGACGGCCATGGTTTGCTTGGCGCTAAAACCGAGATGGCGGTTGGCCGCTTGCTGTAAAGTTGAGGTTGTAAAAGGCGCGCTTGGGTTTTTGCTGATTTCTTTTTTTTCTATTTTATCAATTGAATAGGTGGCCGTCTTTAAGGATTTTTCGAGTTCAGTCGCTTCCGCTTTTTTTAAATCAAGTTTATTAAAAGTTTTGTTGCGGATTTTATAAAGATCAGCCGTAAATTTATCTTTAGCTTTTTCGCCTTGAAAATCGGCGGACAAGCTCCAATATTCTTGGCTCTCAAAGTTTTTTATTTCTTTTTCCCGCTCAACAATCAGGCGCGTCGCCACGCTTTGAACCCGACCGGCCGATAATCCCTTCGCGACTTTTTTCCATAAAAAAGGCGACAGTTCGTAGCCGACTAAGCGATCCAGGATTCGGCGCGCTTGCTGGGCATCAACTAAAGCATGATCAATAGTCCGCGGAGTTTTCAAGGCCTCTTCAATCGCGCTTTTGGTTATTTCATGAAAAACGATTCTTTTAGTTTTATCTTCATCTAAATTCAAAGCGCTAGCCAAATGCCAGGCAATCGCCTCCCCTTCGCGGTCTTCATCAGACGCCAGGATAACATTGGTTGCTTTTTTTGCCGCCGCTTTCAGCGTTGAAACCGTTTTTTTTGCTTTGGTCGGAATAATATATTTCGGCGCGAAATTATTGGTGATATCAATGCCCATTTCGCTTTTCGGCAAGTCGCGGATATGCCCGAAAGAAGATTCAACCAGGTATTTTTTCTTGTCGCCGCCCAAGAATTTACTGATAGTTTTCGCCTTGGTCGGCGATTCAACGATTATTAAATCCATAGAAAATAGTTAATTTAATTCGTAATGGCCATTATTTTTGATAATTCCCTTAAGCTCCATTATACTTAGTGTACTATTTATTAAGGACGTGTCAAGCCGACTAGCACTGATTATCTCGTCAGCGCTGATTTTTTCGCCGCGCTGAGCCGCTATTTTTATTAGTTTATAAACAATTTTTTCGTTGGCATTTTCCGGATTAAAAGATGGCGGCGCGGCGGATTTAGGGGCGGCTGATTTTAACAAAACTTTATTATTAGCGGCAGCATTGTTAGCCGTATCATTATTATTGGCAGCCAAATTTTTTAGGTTATTTTTTATTTTTTCTCCTTTGTTTTTTGGTTTGGCGGTGAAATTAAAAATTTCTAAAATGTCTTTGGCCGAGAGAATTACGCGGGCGCCGGCTTGGACAAGCTTGTTCGGGCCGGCGGACAAAGAAGAAAAAATATTGCCGGGAACGGCTAAGACCTCCCGGTTTTGTTCTAAGGCGCGATAAGCGGTAATTAAAGCGCCGGATTTTTCTCGGGCTTCGATAACCAAAGTCGCAACGCTTAAACCGGAGATTATCCGGTTGCGTTGCGGAAAATTTTGTTTGTAAGGCGGCGTGCCGGGCGGAAATTCCGAAAGAAGCGCCCCGCCTTGAGAAATGATTTCTTTAGCTAAATTTAAATTTTCCAAAGGATAAAGCGAAGCACGGTCAAGGCCGGAACCCAGGATGGCATAAGTTTTTCCCGCGGCGTTTAAGGCCGCACGGTGGGCTAAAGAATCCACGCCTAAAGCCAGGCCGCTCATGATTTCTATTCCATAATCAATGAGCGGTGGTAAAAATTCTTCAATTACTTTTTCGGCATAGGCGCTGGGCTCGCGGGCGCCGACCACGGCTAGGCGGCGTATTGTTCGGTTTGTTGAGGCCTGATAATCCGGAAGTCGCCCTTTATAATATAGAAGGGGCGGCGGGGCGGCGATTTCTTTTAAAAGCGCCGGGTAATCAGGGTCATGCCAAGTAATGAAATTAATATTCTCTTTTGCTAATTCATTTAAGGCCTTTTCAATTTTGAAAGTCGTCCGCCAAGAGCTAAAATTCGCGGCTAATTTAGCGCTCAGCCCGGCTCGTTCTAGTTCGGAATAATTAGCTTTAAAAGCCGTGGCCAAATCCGGAAAATAATTTTCTAATCGGCCTAGATTCACCGGGCCGATTTTTTGGAAATAGTTAAAAGCCAAGGCGGCTTGGCGGTTTTCGTTGCTTTGGTGGCCGTCGTTTTGGCGGTCGTCGCTTTGGCGGATTAGGGTGGCTTGGTAATTTTTATAATTTTTTTGACTCATAACTTCATAATTCATATCTTTTTATTTAATCTTAGGTAAAATAATATGTTAATATTGACAAGCATTTATTTAAGTGGTTTAATAATTCGTTAACAGAATACGGTCAAGGCGACGCACTCCAAAACGGAAAATAGAAATGTTAATAAAATTAGAACTTTAACAAGCTAAAAGTTGATAAACGATCTGATTATCGGTTAATGTCTTTTAGAATAGGGCCTTAGCCAATAATCAGATCTAAATATTAACTAAAAAATTATAAATCATGAAAAAGTTTGTATTTTTATTGGTGGTTATCACCGCTACTATCAACTTTTCTTCCACTTACGCCCAGGGAAAAAGTCAAAATAATATTTTAAAGCTGATTTCCGGTGGAGAAAAGATAATGATTGAAGCTCTCGACGGTAAGGCGTATATATCGAACGCCAAAAAGACATTTAAATCATTTATCGACGGAGATTTTAAAAATTTTGGACTCAATCAGTATGGCCCAGCCACCGCTGAAACATTGCTCGATGTGAGAGAAATGACTAGCGACGGAACTTTCATCCAAATTTTTACCGGCATTTCTAGTAATCTTGAAAAGTTGGTGATGACGCAGAATCAAATCATCCGTTTTTGTGAAAAACATCCTACCTGGCTTCGTCAGGAAGGTCGCGCTACTTTTTTCTTAACGGAGGCCGGTGGAAAATATTTTGTGGTCCTCGTATATGTAGGTTCGAACGGTTTGTTCGCCAGTGTATATCACTTTGAGAATGACGATGTCTGGTATGCTGAGTCTCGTCATCGCGTTGTTTCCCCGCAACTTATTCCTTCATCCGAATAGCCTATTAGGTATTTGTTGTCCCTTTACTCCCTCGGATTCTCTGAATTTAGATTCAAAGAGCCCGGGGGATTTTTATTATTAAATTTTCAAATCGCCACAAAATAAAATCCTCCTAAATTTTTTAGGAGGATTTTATGTTTAGTTTAGGTTTTTATTAAATTTTTGAGGCCGGATTGGTTAAAGATATTTTTTAGCTTGCTTCGTTCTTCCTGGCTGAACGCACTTAAAACGAATTTATCAGGTGGGATATGCGTCCGGAGCAGATCATTTTTAATTCCGATTCTTAGCCGGGTAAATTTTTTAGTTTTTAGATAATTAATAATTGATTGGACGCCATTATGTCCGGCCGCGCCGGAATCAGTCGCTAAGCGCGTGTCGCCGAAATTTAAATCCAAATCATCGTGAACGACGGCCAGGACTTCGTTTAAATCCGCCCCCTTCTTTTTTATTAAGCCGAAGTTTTTCGGCAGTAATTTATAATAATTTAAAACTTTTTGCACGCTTTGGCCGGAATTATTCATGAAAGTTAAAGGCTTAACGAATAAAATCCCGCTGTCCTCATAAGTTAAGGCCTTAAATTTTTTATTCTCTGTCCATTTAACTTCGCCGAGCCAATTATCCAAAGCCAGCCATCCGATATTATGGCGAGAATTTTTATATTGTTCCCCGGGATTGCCCAGGCCAACGATTATTTTCATAATTTAAATCTCTATCCATTATACGTCGTATGTGATTTTTTGTCTTTAGTAACGCGGACGTTAAGCGGCGTGCCGATAAATCCGTGCCGTTCACGTAAACGATTTTCAACAAAGCGGACATAGGAAAAATGTAGGTCGTCATTCGGACCGATGCGGAGAGTAAAGGCCGGCGGATTACTGGCGGCCTGGCGGAACTCATAGATATGCGGCGCTTTTAGACCTTTGCCTTTGGCCGGCTTATGAATTTTAACTACATGTTTTAAGAATTTTTCCGTTTGTGAATCGCTTAGAGTCAGTTGTCGGCCAGTAGCGACTTCTAAAATTAAATCTAAAATTTTATCAACCTTTTCGCCGGTCTTGGCGGAGATGAATTGGATTGGCGCCCAGGTTGCGAAGGGTAGTTTATCATAAATTATTTCGGAATATTTTTTCGGATCGCGCGGTGAAATTTGATCCCATTTATTGGCGATGATAATTAAACTTTTTCGCCGTTCAACTATTTCTTGAATAATTTTCGCGTCCTGGTGGGTCAAGATTTCACTGACATCTAAAACTAAAAGAGCAATATCGGCTTTATCTAAAGAGGATAAAGATTTTAAGATTCCCGGTTTTTCCAGTCCTTTGGTTTTCGTGCCCTGCTTTGAAATTCCGGCCGTATCAACTAAAATTATTTTTTTATTTTGATAAATTACTTCCGTGTTTTGCGGTTCGCGTGTCGTATGTGGCAAGGGGCTCACGATAACCCGTTCATAACCCAAGAGAGAATTTAAGAGCGATGATTTTCCGACATTCGGTTTTCCGATGATGCAAGCAGTGATTGCTTCGTTACTCACCTCGGCCACTTCAATATCCAGAGCTTTGCCAAGTGCGCCAAGTTTAGCAACGATAATATCTAAAAGATCGCCACTGCCCATTCCGGTGGCCGCGGAAACGATTAATGGTTCACCCAGTCCGAGCTTATTGAATTGAGCTGCTTCTCCGGCTAAACGGAAGCTATCGACTTTATTAGCGGCCACGATTGTTTTCCGACGATATTTTTCATTTTTCTTTAAGCCCGCGGCTAAAGCCTTGTCTTCCGGCAAAAGCCCGGTTTTCGTATCAACTAGAAAAATAATCAGGTCGGCCTCATCTAAATATGACTTAGCCTGCTTTTGCGCTTGGCTATCAATATCTTCCCCCTTTATTTTTTTAGCATTTAAAGCCGCGGCATCAATCAAGCCCGCCGTATCCGCCAAAGAAAAAGAAGTCCCGGCCCATTCGACCAGGCCGAGATTACTATCGCGCGTCGTGCCGGCAATATCAGAAACTAAGGCCTGATTTTTTTCCGTCAGACGGTTGAATAAAGTTGATTTGCCGACATTAGTTCGTCCGCAAAGAGCGATTAATGATCGGTGTTTTTCCGGGGCTTGCCCGCGTTTTCCCGCCATATTATATTTCCTTACTCGGTTTTATTAGCGTCAGCTCCTAAGATTAAGATAAAGTCCGCGGTCGTTTCGTTCTGGGGTGAGGCCGTTTCACTTGTATCACTTGAATCGGCCGAATCGTTTCCGTCCAGGCCGACTTCTTCGGTCGAGCTAGCCGGACGA
>Ga0172382_10007506_pt1 | contig 15446 bp, 16 predicted proteins | sample Leawel138RmetaG_FD_122245 | JGI IMG/M metagenome (GOLD analysis project Ga0172382, IMG submission 122245) | Leachate microbial communities from a municipal landfill in Southern Ontario, Canada - Leachate well 138R metaG | ecosystem: Engineered > Solid waste > Landfill > Unclassified | place...
GGCCGACCTGCACTTCGATGCGCAGCCCCGCGCCGTCCGACTCGCCGGCACCCGAACCGTCCGGCAGCCGCATCGTCCAGGTCGACGCCGCCGTCTCCTCGAGCCATCGACGCAGCTGCGGCGCGAGCTCGGCGAGCGGCGCGCGCGCCTCCGGCGACGCGTTCTGCGCGGCGCGCGCCTCGGCCGGGCGCGACGCACCCCCGGCGGGTGCGGACGCCGCCGGCGACGAAAGCGCCAGGCACGCGGCGGCGCAGACGGCCAGCGCCGGCGTGCGGGCGGCCAGCAGCCGTGCGAAGGTGGTTCGCACCGGGCGAGGGAAGGCGATCGACGAATCCATGCGCGCAGCGTAGTGCGCAGGACACGGCTCCAGTTGCGCGAGTTGCGGCGCAAAGGCCGCCCTAATCGGCGCTTGCGTGCGGGCGGGTCGCCGAATAATCGGCAGCGATCGGACGAACAGGAGAGCACGATGCTCGACCGTCTCACCGGCACGCTGCAGTACCAGGCCGAGGCGCTCGCGCTGCGCGCGCAGCGCCAGCAGGTGCTCGCGTCGAACATCGCGAACGCCGACACGCCGAACTTCCAGGCACGGGATTTCGATTTCGGCGCCGCGCTGGCGCGAGCGACCGCGCGGCTCGGCCCGGCGGTTGCGGGCGTTGCGCCGGGTACGTCGGCGGCCGCCGCGACGATGCGCGTGGCGCTGACCCAGCCCGGCGCGGCCGCCGCCGCGAACAAGGCCTTCCTGCCGATCGAGGGTTCGAATTCGCCTTCGCGTCCGCCACTGCTGTGGCGCACCCCCGAGCAGCCTTCGCTCGACCGCAACACGGTCGACCTCGACCGCGAACGCGCGAATTTCGCCGACAACTCGCTGCGCTACGAGGCGACGCTGCGCTTCATCAACGGCCACGTGCGCAACGTGCTCTCCGCGATCCGCGGCGATTGAACCAGGGAGACGAACGATGTCGCTTCTGAACATCCTCGGGATTTCGGGCAGCGCGGTGTCCGCGCAGGGCCAGCGGCTGAACGTCGTCGCGTCGAACCTCGCGAACGCCGACAGCGTCGCCGGGCCCGACGGGCAGGCGTATCGCGCACGCCACGTCGTGTTCCAGGCACGTGCGGCGGCGGCGGGCGACGTCGGCCAGGTCGGCGTGCGGGTGGTCGACGTGGTCGAGGACGCGACGCCGGGCCGCCGGCTGCACGACCCCACGCATCCGCTCGCCGACGAGGAAGGCTACGTCACGCAGAGCAACGTCAACGTCGTCGAGCAGATGGTCGACATGATCTCGGCGTCGCGTTCGTACCAGAACAACGTCGAGGTGATGAACACCGCGCAGCAGCTGGCGCTGAAGACGCTGCAGCTCGGCCAGTGACCGGCGATCACGGAACGCATCGATGATCACGACCCCGCAGAACGATGCCGCAGGCCGCACCTGGGCGGCCGATGCCGCCGCCGGATACGGCGGGCAGGCGGACGGCACGGAGACCGCCGACGGCACCGAGGATCGGTTCCTGAAGCTGCTGGTCGCACAGATGCGCAACCAGGATCCGCTCAATCCGCTGGACAACGCGCAGGTGACGAGCCAGATCGCGCAGATCAACACCGTGCGCGGCATCGAGCAGTTGAACGCGTCGATGAAGCAGGTGGCAGCCGCATCGACGTCGATCTCGCCGCTGTCGGCGGTAGGCCTGCTCGGCCGCGAAGTGCTCGTCGACGGCGATCGCTTCGAATGGTCGAGTCCCGACGTCGACATCGTGAACAACGATCCGTCGATGCCGGAGATGCCGGCGGATGCGGCCCGTGCGGTGCGCGTCGGCTTCGAGATTCCCGCTGCGGCCCGTGCGGTGCGCGTGGAGATCGTCGACGCCGCCGGTCGCGTCGTCCATGCGAGGGATTTTGACGAGCCGGAGGCGGGCGTGCATACCCTCGACTGGGATGGCATCGACGGCGATGGCAGGGCGGTCGCATCCGGCAAGTACCGGTTGCGCGCCTGGGGCATGGACTCGGATGGCGCCGAGCTGGCGGTGACGGCCCTCGTGCCGGCACGCGTGCATGGAGTGAACCAGGGGCCGGGCGGTGCACGGCTCGAGCTGATCGGGCGCGAGCCCGTTGCCGCGTCCGCCGTCCGCGCGGTTCTTTGATACGAACCCCCGCAGTACTTCCGAACAGGAGTCACGAATGTCTTTCCAGCAGGGATTGAGCGGGCTGAACGCCGCCGCGCGCAACCTCGACGTCATCGGCAACAACGTCGCCAACAGCAACACGATCGGCGCGAAGGCGTCGCGCGCCGAGTTCGCCGACATCTACGCGAACTCGCTGTACGGCGCGGGCACGCATTACAACGGCATCGGCGTGACGGTGGCTGCGATCACGCAGCAGTTCACGCAGGGCGACATCGCGACGACGCACAGTGCGCTCGACCTGGCGATCAACGGGCGTGGTTTCTTCCGCATGTCGAACGGCGGCGAGATCACGTACACGCGCAACGGGCAGTTCCAGCTCGACAAGGACGGTTATTTGGTCAACGCGCAGGGTGGACGACTGACGGGCTATCCGGCCGATGCGAACGGGCGCGTGATGGCCGGGGTGCCCACCGAGCTGCGGCTGCAGACGGGGGACGTGGCGCCCAAGCTCACGAGCAGCGGAGCAGTCACCGCGAATCTGGACGCGAGAGCCGCCGTTCCGGCGGTGCCCTTCGACCTGAACGACGGTTCCAGCTACAACGGCGCGACATCGATTGCCGTCTACGATTCGCAGGGCACCGAGCACACCGTTGCGCTCTACTTTCGCAAGGCCAACGCCAACGAATGGGAGGTGCACGCGTACGCCGACGGAAACGTCGCGGGTACGGTGAACCTGACGTTCGACGCGAACGGGCGCCTCGACGCGGCGTCGGCGACCTCGCTGACCGTCGCCGTGCCCGACTCGACCGGTGGCGGAGGTACCTTCGACGTCGACTTCGATCTCGGCAGGATCTCGCAGTTCGGCTCCGCGTTCGCGGTCTCCGAGCTCTCGCAGGACGGCTATGCCGCGGGCCGCCTCGCCGGCTTCTCGATCGCCTCCGACGGCACGGTGATCTCGCGCTACACGAACGGCCAGACGCTCGCGCAGGGCCGTGTCGTGCTCGTGCACTTCACCGATCCGCAGGGGCTGCAGCCGCTTGGCGGCAACCAGTGGGCCGAGACCGCCGATTCGGGCGCGCCGATGGCGGGCAGCCCCGGCGCCGGCAGCCTCGGCGTGATCCAGTCGGGCGCGCTCGAGCAGTCGAACGTCGATCTCACCGCCGAGCTGGTGAACATGATCACCGCGCAGCGCGTGTACCAGGCCAACGCGCAGACGATCCGCACGCAGGATCAAATGATGCAGACGATCGTCAATCTGCGTTGACGCAGGCGCATTCCATCGCGGCGGGATGCGCGGCTGAACGCGCGCACGCCGTGCAGCGGGAGGACGAATGGATCGTTCGATCTACCTGGCGATGAGCGGGGCCAAGGCGCTGATGCAGCGCCAGGACGCGCTCGCGCACAACCTCGCCAACGGCAGCACCGACGGCTTTCGCGCAGACCTGATGGCCTTTCGCGCGGTGCCGGGCGAGCAGCCGAACGCCGCGACCACGCGCGTGTGGGCGCTGGAGGCGACCGCGGGCTTCGACGCGGCTTCCGGGCCGCTGCGCGAGACGGGTCGGCCGCTCGACGTCGCGATCGCCGGCGACGGCTGGTTCGCGGTGCAGGGCGCCGATGGCGAAGAGGCTTATACGCGCGACGGCGCTTTCGAGATCGGTGCCGACGGCACGCTGCAGAACCGTCGCGGCCAGCCCGTGCTCGGCGACGGCGGCCCGCTCGCGATCCCGCCGGGCGCCGACGTCTCGATCGGCGGCGACGGCACGGTGAGCGCGCGCATCGGCAACCAGGCGCCGTTCCAGGTCGGGCGGCTGAAGTTGGTGAATCCGCCGCTCGAGGAGCTGCGCAAGGACCCGGACGGGCTCGTGCGCATGCGCGCGGGCGATCCCGCGCCGATGGACGAAGCGGTGCGCGTCGTCGCCGGCTCGATCGAGGGCAGCAACGTCAACGTCGTCGAGTCGATGGTGGGAATGATCGCGCTCGCGCGCCAGTTCGAGATGCAGATGCGCGTGCTGCAGACCGCCGAGCAAAACGAGCAGAGGGCTTCGCAGCTGCTCTCGCTGAAGGGGTGAGGACATGATTCGTTCGCTTTGGATCGCCAAGACCGGGCTCGATGCGCAGCAGCTGCAGCTCGACACGATCTCGCACAACCTGGCCAACGTCAGCACGAACGGCTACAAGCGCTCGCACGCGGTGTTCGAGGACCTGCTCTACCAGAACCTGCGGCAGGCGGGCGGACAGGAGACGCAGCAGAACCAGCTGCCGACGGGACTGCAGGTCGGCACCGGCGTGCGTCCGGTGGCGACCGCGCGCCTGTTCACGCAGGGCAACCTGCAGCAGACCGGCAACGTCTTCGACATGGCGATCGACGGCAACGGCTTCTTCAGCCTGCAGATGCCCGACGGCACGATCGCGTACACGCGCGACGGTTCGTTCCGGATCGACGCGGCCGGACAGCTCGTGACCTCGAACGGCATGCCAATGTCGCCGCCGATCGTGATCCCGCCGAACGCGGAGAGCGTGACGATCGGCGCCGACGGCGTCGTCTCCGTGATGCAGGCCGGCCAGCCGAATCCGATGCAGGTGGGCCAGGTGCAGCTCGCCACCTTCGTGAACCCGGCCGGCCTCGATCCGAAGGGGCAGAACCTGTTCCTCGAGACCGCCGCCTCGGGGGCGCCGACGGTGGGCACGCCGGGCAACAACGGCGCCGGGCTGATCAACCAGGGCTACGTCGAGACCTCGAACGTGAACGTCGTCGAGGAGCTGGTGGCGATGATCCAGACGCAGCGCGCGTACGAGATCAACTCGAAATCGATCCAGACCTCCGACCAGATGCTCGCGCGTCTGGCGCAGCTGTGAGCGGAGCGGCGACGCATCGCCTGCTGCGCCTGGCCGCGCCGCTGCTCGCGAGCCTCGCGGCCGCGTGCGCGACGCCGTCGGTGCAGGTGCTGGAGCCGACCAGCGTGCGCCCGGCGCCCGGCTCGGCCGCGATCGCCGCCGCCGGCGCGCAGCGTGCGCCGGTTGCCAACGGCGCGATCTATCACCCGTCGACCTTTCGCGGCCTGTTCGAGGACCGGCGTGCGCGCCTGGTCGGCGACATCCTGACGATCCAGATCCAGGAGAAGACCTCGGCACGCAGCAGCTCGAACAGCTCGGTGGATCGCAGCGCCTCGGTCGACGCGAGCATCGGCCGTCTTCCGTTCACGTCGCCGTCGTCGAGCCTGATTCCGAAGCTCGGCGTCGCCGGCAGCTCGACCAACAGTTTCGAGGGCAAGGGCGAGACCGGCGCGGACAACGCGTTCTCCGGAACGATCACCGTCACCGTCGTCGACGTCCTGCCCAACGGCAACCTCGTCGTCTCCGGCGAGAAGCAGGTCGGCATCAATCAGAACGTCGAGGTGCTGCGCTTCTCGGGCGTCGTCGATCCGGTCAGCGTACTGCCGGGCAACGTCGTCTCGTCGACGCGCGTGGCCGATGCGCGGCTCGAGGTGCGCGGCCGGGGCGACATCGACCGCGCGCAGACGGTGGGCTGGCTCGCGCGCTTCTTCTTGAGCTTCCTGCCGATCTGATGCGCAAAGGGGAGACCGAAATGGCGAGATTTTCGAAGGCGGGGCGCGGCCGCATTGCGTTGCGCACCCCGCCGCGTTTCGCTGCGGCGCGCATCGCGATCGCTCGCGTCGCCTGCGCCGCGCTCTTCTCGTGCCTCGCGCTCGCCGCGCCGGCGCAGGCCGAGCGCATCAAGGAGCTCGCGTCGATCCAGGGCGTGCGCGCGAACCAGCTGATCGGCTACGGCCTGGTCGTCGGGCTGGACGGCAGCGGCGACCAGACGACGCAGGCGCCGTTCACCGTGCAGAGCCTGCAGTCGATGCTCTCGCAGCTCGGCGTGCAGCTGCCGCCGGGCATCACGCCGCAGCTGCGCAACGCCGCCGCGGTGATGGTCACCGCGCAGCTTCCGCCGTATGCGCAGCCCGGCCAGGCGATCGACGTCACCGTCTCGTCGATGGGCAACGCGAAGAGCCTGCGCGGCGGCACGCTGCTGCTCACGCCGCTGCGCGGCGCCGATGGACAGGTCTATGCGATGGCGCAGGGCAACCTGGTCGTCGGTGGGGCGGGCGCGTCGGCCGCGGGCAGCCGGGTGCAGATCAACCACCTGAGTGCCGGACGCATTCCGGGCGGCGCGACCGTGGAGCGCGGCGTGCCGAACCGCACGCTCGAGGCCGACGCGATCCACATCGAGCTGAACCAGAGCGACTTCGCGACCGCGCATCGCGTGGCCGAGGCGATCAACGCGAGCGTGCTCCCCGGCTCCGGTGCGGCGGTGCCGATCGCCGAGCCGCTGGATGCGCGCGTGATCCGCGTGCAGTTGCCGGCCGATCCCGCACAGCGCGTGCCCTTCCTCGCGGGGCTCGAGAACCTCGAGGTGCGGCTGGCGGCGCCGCTGGCGCGCGTGATCGTCAATGCGCGTACCGGATCGGTGGTGATGAACCAGTCGGTCACGCTGGCGCCCAGTGCGGTGGCGCACGGCAATCTTTCGGTGACCGTGCAGGCCACCCCGATGGTCAGCCAGCCCGCGCCCTTCTCTAAAGGTTCGACGGTCCTCGCCGAAAGAGCCGATATCGAGATCCGGCAGGACGGCGGCTCGATGATGATGCTCGAGGGGTCGGCGCAGCTGCCCGACGTCGTCAAGGCGTTGAACAGCCTGGGCGCGACCCCGCAGGACCTGATCGCGATTCTTCAGGCGCTCAAGGCCTCGGGCAGCCTGAAGGCGGAGCTGGAGATCATTTGATGACGCTGGGGACGACGTCCGCCGACGGGCTCGCGATCGATGCGCGCTCGCTCGACGCGTTGCGTCGGAATGCGTCGAGCGACCCGCGCGGCGCGCTGCAACACGCGGCCGGACAGTTCGAGGCGCTGTTCATGCAGCAGCTGCTCAAGAGCATGCGCGATGCGATGCCGAAGAGCGGCCTGTTCGACGGGCCGGGACACGACACCTACGTCGCGATGCTCGACCAGCAGCTCGCGCAGTCGATGGCGAGCCGCCCGGGGGGGCTGGCCGGGATCATCGTGCGCCAGCTCGAACGCAATTTCGCTCCGCGAAGCGCGCAGTCGAACGATGCGTCGAAGGGGCCGGCGGGCGCTTCGATGTCGTTCGCCACGCGCGGCGAGAATGCGGCCAGCTCGAGCGAAGCGTTCGCGCGCGCGCGCGCGTGGGCGACGCCCGCGGTCGCGATGCCTGCGATCGGCGGTGGCGCGCGCGGCGTGGCCGGAAACGCCCCCGTGCACGCGGCGCAGGCCGCGTCGCTCGATCCGCAGGCGTCGCGCGAGTTGAAGGCGTCGCTCGAGAAGCGGCTCGATGCGCCGCAGGCGGCCTTCGTGCAACGCATGTGGCCGCACGCGATCGCCGCGCAGCGCGCAACCGGCGTTCCGGCGGCCTTCGTCGTCGGGCAGGCCGCGCTCGAGTCCGGCTGGGGCCGGCACGAGATCCGTCATCCCGACGGTCGCACGGCGCACAACCTGTTCGGCATCAAGGCCGCGGGCGGTTGGCGCGGGCCGACGGTCGAGGTGACGACCACCGAGTACGTCGACGGCCGCCCGGTGAAGACCGTCGAGAAGTTCCGCGCCTACGGCTCGTACGCCGAGGCGTTCCGCGACTGGGCGTCGCTGATGTCGACGAGCGCACGCTACGGCGCGGTGCTGCGCGAGGCGCGCTCGGCCGAGGGCTTCGCGCAGGGCCTGCAGCGCGCGGGCTACGCCACCGATCCGGAATACGCGGACAAGCTCCAGAGCACGATCCGACGCACGCTGCGCTTGGCGCGCCCGAGCACTTGAGGAGAAGACGATGCCGCTGCTCGGGATCGGACAAAGCGCGCTGATGGCGGCCTATGCGCAGCTGCAGACGACCGGCCACAACATCGCGAACGCGAACACGCCCGGCTACAGCCGGCAGGAAGCGGTGTTCGCCACCGCCGGCGCGCGACAGACGGGCGGCGGCTTTCTCGGCTGGGGCGTCGACCTCGTCACCGTGCAGCGCCGCTACGACCGCTTCCTCGCGAGCGAGCTCGCGTCGAGCACCGCGGCGTCGGCTGCGGATACCGCGCGGGCCGCACATCTCGAGCGATTGCAGCGCGTGCTCGCCGACACCGACCACGGCGTCGGCGCCGCGCTCGACGACCTCAACGTCGCGCTCGCCGACGTCGTGAATCGCGCGTCGGATCCGACCGCGCGCGAGGTCGTCGTCCAGCGGGCGGAGACGCTCGCGCAGCGCATCCGCAGCGCCGATGCGCAGATGCTCGCGCTCGGGCGCGATGCCGACGAGCAGATCGCGCATTCGGCGGGACGCGTCAACGAGCTGCTGCGGCAGTTCGCCGGCCTGAACGAGCGCATCGCGGCGGTGCGCGCGAGCGGACACACGCCGAACGACCTGCTCGACGAGCGCGATCGCGTGCTGCTGCAGCTGAACGGCTACCTGAAGGTGGATGCGCACGAGCAGGACGACGGGACGATGAGCCTGTTCGCCGCGGGCGGCCAGGCGCTGCTCGTCGGTTCGTCGGTCGCGACGCTCGAGGTCTCCGACACCGATCCGCCGTCGAAGCTGCAGGTCTTCCTGAAGAACGGGACGACGACGATGCCGATGCAGGCGAGCTCCTTCGGGGGCGGGTCGATCGGCGGCTGGATGCGCTTTCGCGACGAGGATCTGCACGAGACGCGGGCGCGGTTCTCCGAGCTGGCCGAGGCGATCGCGGAGACGTACAACGATCGGCAGGCGCTCGGCACGACGCCCAACGGCGTTCCGGGGCAGGCGATGTTCTCGTGGGGCAGCAACGGACACTTCGATTTCCGCAGCCTGCTCGTGTCCGGCACGCAGCTCGCATCCGCCTATCCGGTGGCTGTCGAGCTCGACCCGAACAACTCGGCCGAGGTGACCGTCGCCGCGTTCGACGTGGACGGCGCGATCGCCACCACGCCGGTCGCGATCCGGTTCGACGGGAACGGCAACTACGAGCTGATCGACTCGGGCGGCAATTCGTTGGGGGCAGGCACGTATTCGCCCGGATCGATCGTCATTTCGCACGAGGGATGGTCGCTCACGCTGCGAGGTGCGCCGCAGGACGGGGACGTCGTCCACGTCGTGCCGAACGCGAATCCCGGCACCGACGGGCGCAACGCCCGCCGGATGATCTTCGATTCCGAAGGCCTCACGGATTCGTTCGCGACGATCATCGGCGACCTCGGCGCGCGGACGCAGTCGGCGCAGGCGAGTCGCACCGCCTCAGCGGGGCTGCTGTCGAACGCGCAGGCGGCGCACGCCGAGCACTCGGCGGTGAACCTCGACGAGGAAGCCGCGCGCCTGCTGCAGTACCAGCAGATGTACCAGGCGGCGGCGAAGGTGATCCAGGCGGCGCAGGAGATGTTCGACACCCTGCTCGCGGCCGCACGCTGAGCGATGCATCGAATCGATCGGAGCCCCTCGCGATGACCCGCATCCCGACCCTGTTCGCTCACCAGCGCGCGCTCGATGCGCTGGCGCAGCGCCGTTCCGCACTGGTGAACGACCAGCTGCAGATGTCCACGGGCAGGCGCGTCAACGATCCGTCCGACGATCCGCTCGCCGCCGCGCAGGCCGAGCGCTTGCGCTCGCAGCTCATGCGCATCTCGATCGAGAACCGGATGATCGGCTTCGCGCGGCAGGTGCTGTCGACGGCCGAGGCGACGCTCGGGCAGGTCGGCGACGCCTTGCAGTTCGCCCGCGAGAGCCTGGTGTCGGCGGGCAACGGTGCGATGACGCCGGAGGATCGTGCGCTCATCGCCAAGGAGCTCCAGGGCATTCGCGAGCAGCTCGTTTCGCTCGCCAATCGCCGCGACGGCACGGGCGGCTACGTGTTCGGCGGGCAGGGCACGACGACGGCGCCTTTCGATCCGGTGAGCGGCGAGCCGCTGCTCGCCCCGGGGGCGGCCGGTCCGCATCCCGGCGAGCAGCACACGGGACTCGACCGGCTCTACGCGACGACGCAGGACGGTCGGACGATCTTCGTGGACGCCGGCAGCGGGCAGACGATCTTCGCCGCGCTCGACGAGGCGATCGAAGGGCTCGAGCAGGGCGTGACCGGCGGCGCCCTCGACACCTTGCTGGCCGCCGGGACCGACGCGATCGACGCCACCCACGAACGCGTGCTGATGGCGCGCACGCGCGCCGGCGAGCAGCTGCGCTCGATCGACGCGCAGGAGAGCGCGCTCGCCGGCGGCGATCTGGACGCGCGCGAGCGGCTCTCCGCCCTCGTCGACCTCGATTACGCGGCGGCGATCTCGAGCTTCCAAAACAACCGCACCGCGCTCGAAGCGGCAATGACCACCTATGCGCAGATCGCGCGTATGTCGCTCTTCGACTACCTCTGAAGCACCATGGGCACGACCTCGCTTTTCACGAACGCGCTGATCGGATACGAGCCGATCGTCGACCGGCAACGCAACGCGCTGGCGATGCGGGTGACCGTCGCACCCGGAAAGGGGATCGACAGCATGGCCACGCTGTATCGCGAGTTCGCCGAGCAGCGTGCGGGCGAGGGCGGCACGATCGCGTTGCGATCGCCGGTGCCGATCGGCGAGGACCTGCTCGAGCTGGAGCCGTCGCGCACGTTGTGGATCGAGGTGCCCGGCGCGTTTCTCGACACCTACGAGGGCCGCTCGCTGGTCCCGAAGCTGCACGCGGCGGGCTTTCCGCTGATGCTCGGCGGCCGGCCGGAGGCGCCGCTGACGCCCGAGCTGGTGCCGGCCTTTCGCATGTCGATCATCCACGTCGACGGCGACCGCCGGCTGCAGCAGCCGCTGCTGCAGGCGCTGCAGGCGCAGTCGAACACGAAGCGCGCGATTCCGCACGTGAACGAGGGCGTGCGCACGATCGCGATGATGGAGAAGTGCTTCGAGCGGGGCGCGGTGGCGGTGGTCGGCTGGCCGACCGACGACGCGTTGCATCACTCGGGCAAGGAGAACGGCAACCCGAACTACGCGACGATCGTCGAGATGATGTCGATGATCGACCGCGGCGAGGATCCGGTCGCGATCGAGAAGGTGATCCGGCGCGACGCGGCACTGGCGTACAAGCTGCTGCGCTACATCAACTCGCCCGGATTCGGCCTGTCGGTCGAGGTGCAGTCGTTCCGCCACGCCGTGATGATGCTCGGCTACGGACGGCTCAAGCGCTGGTGTGCGCTGCTGCTCGCGACGGCGAGCAAGGACTCGAACCTGCGGCCCGTGATGGTCGCGTCGTTCCGCCGCGGTGTGTTCCTCGAGCACCTGCTCGGCACCACGCAGGACGAGCAGCTGCGCGACGAGGTCTTCATCCTCGGCGTGCTCTCGCTGCTCGACAAGCTGCTGAAGCGCCCCTTCGCGGATCTGTTCCGCAACCTGCACGTGCCGGAGCGGGTGCACGAGACGCTCGTCGAGGGGCGCGGCCCGTACATGCCGTACCTGAAGCTCGTCGAGTCGATCGAGAACGGGCCCGACCCGAAGCTGCCCTCCCGGCTCGACGACTGCGTGATGTCGCTCGCGCAGTGCAACCAGGCGGTGATGCGCGCGCTCACCGCTCCCGATCTCGTCGCCGCCTGACGAAAGCCGCGGGGGCGGCGCCGGGCTTCGAGCACCGGCCGGGGAGTGTGTAAACTCCGGCCGATGCATCCCAGCGAACTGAAGCGGGCTGCCGCACGCACGGCGCTCGACGACCTCGTCGTCGGCGCCGTTCTCGGTGTGGGGAGCGGTTCCACGGTCGACTTCTTCGTCGACGAGCTTGCTGCGCTCGCTTCTCCGCCTCCCGGGCTGGTCTGCGCCTCGGAACGAACCGCCGAGCGTGCGCGCTCGCACGGCCTGCGCGTGCTCGAGCTCAACGACGTATTGGCCGCCGGCGGTTCCATCCCGATCTATGTCGACGGCGCGGACGAGATCGATTCGCAATTGCGCATGATCAAGGGCGGCGGTGCCGCGCTCACGCGCGAGAAGATCGTCGCCGCGGCCAGCGGGCGCTTCGTGTGCATCGTCGACGGCTCGAAGTGCGTCGAGCGACTGGGTGCCTTTCCGTTGCCGGTCGAGGTCATCCCGATGGCCCGCGAGCTGGTGGCCCGTCGGCTGCGCGAGCTCGGCGGAACGCCGCGCCTGCGCGACGCCGGTCTCACCGACAACGGCAACGAAATCCTCGATGTGAGCGGTCTCGACCTCTCCGAGCCGGAGCGCGTCGAGATGCAGATCGAGCAATGGCCCGGCGTCGTCGCGGCAGGCTTGTTCGCCGTGCACGGCGCCGATGTCGCAATCATCGCGACGCCCGACGGGGTCGAGCGTCGCAAGGCGTCCGGGGCGCGGGGATGAGGACCATCGCCCCCTCCGGCCCTACCGATCGAAACGTGTCAGCCGGAGGAGCTCGCCCGATGTTTCGTCTCGAAGCGCTGCGCCCGCAGCCGGATGACCGCCTGGCCTTCCTCAAGGGGTTCCTGCGCGAACCCAAGGACGTCGGGTCGGTGATCCCCAGTTCTCGATTCCTGGAACGCCGCATGGTTCGCATGGCCGGTGTGGCCGAAGCCGACTCGGTCGTCGAGCTCGGCCCGGGCACCGGCGGCACGACGCGGGCGATCCTCGCCGCGATGCCGGAGAGCTCGACGCTGCTCGCCGTCGAGCTCGATCCGGTGTTCGCCGATCTCGTCCGAGGTTTCGACGACAAGCGGCTGATCGTGCACCAGGGCAGCGCCGAGCATCTGCGCGAGCTGATCGCCACGCATCGGCTGAAGCCGCCGAAGGCGATTCTTTCCGGCATCCCGTTCTCGACGATGCCGGTCGACGTGGGGACGCGCGTCATCGAGGCGATCCGCGACGTGCTCGCGCCCGGCGGCTGCTTCGTCGCCTACCAGTTCCGCAGCGCGGTGGCCGATCGCGCCCGTCCCATCCTCGGCGAGCCCGAGGTGTCGCTCGAGCTGGTGAACATTCCGCCGATGCGGTGCTATCGGTGGCGCAAGTGAGGAGAAGGGAGAAGGGAGAAGGGAGAAGGGGGAGAGGCTCCGACGACGAGCGCGGTTTTTCCCCTTCCCCCTTCTCCCTTCCCCCTTCTCATTCCTTCGGAGGCACGTATCCCGCCACCTTGTCCGCTCCCTCGCCGAAGAAGTACTGCTCCATCTGCTGCGCCAGGTACTTGCGCGCGCCGGCGTCGGCCAGGTTCAGCCGGTTCTCGTTGACGAGCATCGTCTGGTAGCGGATCCAGCCCTGCCACGCTTCCTTCGAGACGTTCTCGTAGAGCCGCTTGCCGAGCTCGCCGGGGTACGGCGGAAAGTCGAGACCTTCGGCCTCTCGACCGAGCTTCACACAATGGACGGTGCGTGCCATGGCGGACACTCCTACAGGTTCTTGATCAGTACCAGCGACCTGCGCTGCAGGTTGTAGAGGTTCTTGCGTTCGGCGGGCAGCACGTCGACCGACGCGACGACGAAGCCGCGCTTCAGGAACCAGTGCATGGTGCGCGTGGTGAGCACGAACAGCTGTTTCAGGCCCGCGGCGCGGGCACGCTGCTCGATCCGCCGCAGCAGCCGTTCGCCGTCGCCGCGGTTCTGCACGCTGGGGTTCACCGCGAGCCCGGCCATCTCGCCCATGCCGGCTTCCGGGAAAGGGTACAGCGCGGCGCAGCCGAAGATGACGCCGTCGTGCTCGATGACCGTGAAGTTGCCGATCTCGCGCTCGAGCAATGCGCGGTCGCGCTTGACCAGCGTGCCGTCCTCCTCGAGCGGGCGCAGCAGCGCCAGCAGCCCCCCGACGTCGTCGGGCGTGGCCTCGCGCAGCGATTCGAGCGTCTCCTCGACGAGCATCGTGCCGACGCCGTCGTGCTGGAACAGCTCGAGCAGCACGCTGCCGTCGATGCCGTACGGGATGATGTGTGCGCGCGCGACGCCGCCTTCGCAGGCGCGCAGCGCGTGCCGCAGCGTGAAGGCGCTTTCCTCGCCGAGCGTTCCCGACTCGAGCAGGCGCCGTGCGTCGGCTTCGGAGATCTCGCGATGCAATGCGCCGTCGGCGCCTTCGATCGCGGTTTCGGCGAGCACGATCAGCTTGTCGGCGTCGAGGGCGACCGCCGTGCTGGCCGCGACGTCCTCCATCGTCAGGTTGAACGCCTCGCCGGTGGGCGAGTAGCCGAGCGGCGAGAGCAGCACGATCGAGCCGCTGTCGAGCGCGAAGCGGATCGTCGCCGCGTCGATCTTGCGCACGACGCCCGTGTGCTGGAAGTCGACGCCGTCGACGATGCCGACCGGACGCGCGGTGACGAGGTTGCCCGAGACGACCCGCACGGCCGAGTGCGCCATCGGCGTGTTCGGCAGGCCCTGCGAGAACGCGGCTTCGAGGTCGAGCCGGATCTCGCCCGAGGCCTCCTTCGCGCATTCGAGCGCGACCGGCCCGGTGATGCGCAGGCCGTCGACGTAGGCGGTGTCGACGCCGCGCAGGCGCAGCTGCTCGTTCACCTGGGGGCGCGAGCCGTGCACGACGACGATGCGCATGCCCATCGCGTGCAGCAGGCTGAGGTCCTGCACCAGCGCGTTCAGCCGTCCGGCCTGGATCAGCTCGCCCGGCACGGCGACGACGAAGGTCTTGCCGCGGAAGGCGTGGATGTAGGGCGCGACCTGGCGCAGCCAGGCGACGAAACGAGCCTCGTCCTGCGCGGACGGATCGGCGGCAGGCGCGGGCTGCGAGGCCGGATCCGGCTCGTGGCTTGCGGTCATCGGCGCATTATAATTTCGGTCCCATGCTTTCACCGCAGCGCCCGTCCTTGCGACCGCTGCCGCCGCTGCGCTTTCCCGAGAACCTGCCGGTTTCGGCGCGTCGCGACGAGATCGCCGAGGCGATCCGCCGTCATCCCGTCGTCATCGTCTGTGGCGAGACCGGCTCCGGGAAGACGACCCAGTTGCCGAAGATCTGCGCGCTCGCCGGCCGCGGCCGCGCGGGTCTGATCGGCCACACGCAGCCGCGGCGCATCGCCGCCACATCGGTTGCCCGCCGCATCGCCGAGGAGCTCGGCTCGCCGCTCGGCACGCACGTCGGCCACAAGATCCGCTTCGACGAGCGGATCGACCGCGGTGCGACGATCAAGCTGATGACCGACGGCATCCTGCTCGCCGAGACCGCCTCCGATCCGCTGCTGCGCGCCTACGACACGCTGATCGTCGACGAGGCGCACGAGCGCAGCCTGAACATCGATTTCCTGCTCGGCTACCTGAAGCAGCTGCTCGACGGGCCGCGGCGCGACGACCTGAAGCTCGTCGTCACGTCGGCGACGATCGACGCCGAGCGCTTCGCGCGGCACTTCGGGCGCGCCA
>Ga0172382_10007507_pt1 | contig 15443 bp, 14 predicted proteins | sample Leawel138RmetaG_FD_122245 | JGI IMG/M metagenome (GOLD analysis project Ga0172382, IMG submission 122245) | Leachate microbial communities from a municipal landfill in Southern Ontario, Canada - Leachate well 138R metaG | ecosystem: Engineered > Solid waste > Landfill > Unclassified | place...
CCACCACTCGCATCACCACGACGTCAACCGGCACTCCGCCGAGGTGGGCAGTTTCTGTCTGGTTTTCGATGAGCCGCTGCACTGGGAGCATGTCGCTGCGTGGCTGGATGCACTGGTACTTGCGCATGCCGACGACCTGCTGCGCGTCAAGGGAATCCTGAACGTCGCGGGCCAGCCCAGGCCGATCGTCGTCCAGGCGGTTCAGCGACTCTTTCATCCGCCGGCGCGCCTCGAACACTGGCCTGACGCCGATACGCGTTCGCGGATCGTCTTCATCACGCGCGGTCTGAGCAAGTCCTTCGTTCTGGAGGTGTTCGAGACCTTGCGCAGCCGGATTCCGGTCTCGTAGCCGGCCCTCATCTGCCCACCATCCAAGGAGCGATTCTAGTGGATACCCTCATCAGGAACGGCCTGATCATCACGGCCGACGGCCGCCTGCCGGCATCGATCGGCATCCGCAACGGCCAGATCTCGGGGATCTTCGAGACGGGCAGCGAGCCCGAGGCACGCGAGGTCATCGACGCCTCCGGCCTGGCTGTGTTGCCGGGCGCCATCGACATGCACTCGCACCACCGGCAGGGATCGGAGCCCGGCTTCGAATACAAGGACACAATCCTGACCGCCACGATGCAGTGCGCGGCTGGTGGTGTGACGACCAGCGTCGGCATGCCCAACGTGACGCCGCCGCCGAACTCGCTGGCTCTGCTCGAGAAACAGTACGCGATCTACCGCAGCGACTCGATCGTCGACTGGAACTTCAATCCGGCGCCGACGATCGACAGCGAGATGGCAGGCATGGCTGCGACCGGAATCGCTGCATTCAAGATCTTCATGGTGGTCGATACCGGCCGCAGCTATCCGCACATGCCGGGCATCGGCATGCACGACCACGGCAAGCTGCTCGAGATCATGCAACGCTGCGCCGAACTGAACGTACCGCTGATGGTGCACCCGCACGACCAGGCGTTGATGGACGTGATCGAGCAGAAGTTCTGGGCGCGCGGCGAACGCGATGCACTGGCCTATGCCAAGGCCTATGCCGCGCACGACGGCGTGATCTGGGAGACGGCAATCGCCACGCTGCTGCGCTTGCAGCGCGCGTCGGGCTGCCATCTGCATATCCTGCACACGCAGACTGCCGGCAGCGTCGACATGATCCGCAAGGCCAAGGCCGCCGGCCAGAAGGTGACCTGCGAGCTGAACCCGTGGGCGCTGTTCCTGGGCTGCGACTGGTCGGCGATCGAACGCCTGGGCTCGTATGCCTTGTCCTACTGGGTGCCCGAGAAGAATGTGCCCGGCCTGTGGGAAGGCGTACGCGACGGCACCATCGACATCATCGCCACTGACCACGCGCCGCATACCCGCGAGGAAAAGGAGATCGGCTGGACCGATGGCTGGAAGGCGCACACCGGCACGCCGTCGACGCAGTTCTACCTGAGCATGTTCCTGACCGCGGCCCTCGAGGGCAAGCTGTCGCTGGAGCGGGTCGTCGAAGCCTGCTCGACCACGCCGGCGCGCCTGTTCGGGCTTGAACGCAAGGGACAGTTGCTGCCGGGCTACGACGCCGACCTGGTCCTGGTCGACCTGGAGAACGCGTACGAGATCCGCGACGAGGACGTGCTCAGCCTGGTGGGCTGGAGCCCGTATGCCGGTCGCAAGGTCAAGGGCAAGCCCGTGCGCACGATCCTGCGCGGTCGGACCGTCTACGTCGACGGCAAGGTGGTCGGCGAGAAGGGCTACGGCAAGCAGGCGAAGGCGGTGCGCGCAAGTCAGGCGGCCGCGGCTTGAGCGCAGCCTCCGGCATGCTTGCCCTGCAGCTTGCGCGGCCCTACGGGTGGCGGGCCAAGATCGGCCTGATCACCCCGTCGAGCAACAACATCAACGAGCCCGAGTTCTACCGGCTCGCGCCCGAGGGCGTGACGATCCATACCTCGCGCGTGCTGTTGCAAGGCGAGATGGACGAGGCCTCATATCACCGGATGGCGGCCGACCTCGGTCGGGCCGCTCGCGAACTGGCGACGGCCGAGGTCGACATCGTCGCCTACGGTTGCACTGCGGGTTCAGTGATCGTGCCCATTCCGGAACTGGTCCGGACCCTGTCGGACCAGACCGGTACGCCTGCGTTGGTCACCGCCGGCGCCGTGGTGGCCGCGCTGCGGGCCCTGGGGGTCGAGCGGGTTGCGATGGGTACCCCCTATCTCGATTTCGTGAACCGGCGCGAGGTCGAGTTCCTGGCTGAGCATGGGTTCGAGGTCACCCGCTATCTCGGGCTCGAGCTCGGCAACACCCAGCAGGAGCGGCGCTGCATCGGCCACGTATCGCCCGAGGCGGTTTACCGGCTGGCGGTCGAGATCGATTCGCCGCAGGCCCAGGCGATCTTCATCAGTTGCGCCAACCTGGCCACGCTCGATGTCATCGAGGCGATCGAGGCGGCGTTGGGCAAACCCGTGGTCACCAGCAACACCGCCTGTTTCTGGGCCTGCCTGAGAACGCTCGGCGTCAATACGCCGATCGCCGGTCATGGCCGCCTGCTTCGCGAGTTCACCGATCCGCTGCGGGCGGAAGGTGCCTCGTGATTCGCTGATCCATCACACAGGAGTCTTCATCATGAATCGTCGCAGCTTCAACCGCGTGCTTGCCGCGGGTGTCTCCGGCGGCATGCTCGCCTCGCTGCCAGGGGGGTTGCGCGCCCAGCAGTGGCCGAGCCGGCCGATCTCGCTGATCGTGCCCTATGCCCCCGGTGGCAACACTGATTTCATGGCCAGGATTACCGCCGAGTATCTGACCAAGGCGCTGGGCAACTCGGTGGTCGCCGACAACCGGGCCGGCGCGGGGGGTACGATTGCTGCCGAACTGGCGGCGCGCGCCCCGGCCGATGGCCATACGCTGTTCTTCGCAACGATCACCCAGATCTCGCTGGCGCCCTTCCTGTACAAGATCCGCTACGACCCGCTCAAGGACTTCGTCCCGATCTGCAACGTCGGCGGCAATCCGCTGGTGCTGACCGTCTCGTCGTCGAGTCGTTTCCAGACGCTCGATGACCTGATCCGCTACGGCAAGGAAAATCCGGGCAAGCTGACCGTCAGCCATGCCGGAGTCGGCTCGCTGTCGCACATGTCGGCCTACATCTTCCTGGCGCGCGCCGGCATCGAGGCCACGATGGTGTCGTACAAGGGGGGCGCCCCCGCGCTGGCCGACATGATCGGCGGCCAGACCGACCTGTACTCGGCCAACATCTCGGAAATCATGCCCCACGTCGCAGGCGGGCGGGTGCGTTTCCTGGCCGTGTCCAGCCTCGAACCCATCCCGCAACTGCCGGGCGTGCCGACCATCGCGGCAACGATCCCGGGCCACCAGATCGAGACCTGGAACGGCGTGGTCGGCCCGGCCGGATTGCCGACCGGTGTGGTCGACCGCCTGGCCGAGGCGCTGACCGAGATGCTGGCCGACGCGGGTATCCGGGAGCGCTTCGGGCGCGCCGGGATCATTCCGCAGGACGGGCAGGCCAAGGAGGTCTTCGCGCAGCGCATCCGGCGCGATATCGAACTGTGGAAGCCGATGATCGAGCAGGCCGGCATCACCCCCGCCTGATATCATCCAGCGCGCACCGGGCCGGATCGGCCGGCCCGGTTGGCCTCCATGACCGACGCGCCCGACTCGACCGGCGCGCCGCCCCGCCATCGCAGGCGCCGCGGCGTGCGCATCTTCCTTCTCCTGCTCCTGGCCTGCCTGATCGTGGCTGGCTGGACGGTGTGGCGCTTGCTGGCCGATACCGGTTCGGTGTCCACTGACAATGCCTATGTCCACGGCGACCTGGTCGTGGTGACGCCGCGGGTGGCGGGGACGGTGGTCGGCCTGCACACCGACGAAACCTTCTGGGTGTCGGCCGGCGATCCGCTGGTGAGCCTGGACGATGCCGATGCCCGCAATGCGCTGCGTCACGCCGAGGCCAGCCTGGCCCGGACGGTGCGTGAGGTTCGCGCGCTGTACCGGGGCGTCGATGCCCTGCGAGCGGCGGCGGCCATGCAGGCAAGCGAGGTCGAGCGGGCCCGCGCCGAGCGGATCCGTACCGAGCAGAACCACCGGCGCCGCGAGGCGCTGCACCAGCGCGGCGCGGTCTCCAGCGAGGATCTCCAGAATGCGCGCGCCGACCGCGACAGGGCACTCGGAGCGCTGGCCGCCGCCGAAGCTGCGCTGGCTTCGGCGCACGAGGAATACGAAGCCCGCTGGGTACTGGTCGAGGGCGTTGCTCCCCGCGAGCACCCGCTGATTGCCCAGGCGGCTGCCGAGATGCGCGAAGCCTGGCTCGCACTGCAGCGGACCCGCATCGTCGCGCCGGTGGCCGGCCAGGTTGCGCGACGCAACGTCCAGCTCGGCCAGCGTGTCGACGCCGGCGCCAACCTGATGACCCTGGTGCCGCTCGACCGGCTCTGGGTCGAGGCCAACTTCAAGGAAGGACAGTTGCGCGATCTGCGGATCGGCCAGCCGGCCAGCGTGGTGGCCGACCTCTACGGAAACTCGGTCGTCTACCCGGCGCGGGTGGTCGGCTTCGGCGCCGGTACCGGCGCCTCGTTTTCACTGCTGCCGGCCCAGAACGCCACCGGCAACTGGATCAAGATCGTGCAGCGTGTGCCGGTCCGGATCGAGATCGATCCGCCGGCGCTGAAGGCGCACCCGCTGCGTGTCGGCCTGTCGATGCAGGTCAGCGTCGACACCCGCGACCGCGATGGCCCGTTGCTGCGCCCGGCCGCCGCCGGCGCACGGGCCGGGCCGGCTGCGGAAACCGGCCGGGAAGCTGCGCTGCTGCGCGCCGCCGATGCAGCAGTCACGCAGGTCGTCGACCGGCATCTGGGCGAGAAGCCGGCCGGGGCTGTGCCCAACGGACGCTCGCCGGCCAAGGCCGCGGCGCACTGATCCATGGCGGCGTCGCAGGTGGCCGCGACCGTTGCCTTGCCGGCTTCGGGGCGTCGGCTGATCGGCACCCTCGCGCTGTCGCTTGCCACCTTCATGTGCGTGCTCGACATCTCGATCGCCAACGTGTCGATCACGGCGATCGCCGGTGCGCTCGGCGCCAGCCCGTCGCAGGGCACCTGGGTAATCACCAGCTTCGGGGTGGCCAACGCGATCTCGTTGCCGCTGACCGGCTGGCTCGCCCAGCGCTTCGGCACATTGCGCCTGTTCGTCGCCAGCGTCCTGCTGTTCACGACGGCATCCTTTCTGTGCGGGATCTCGACGAGCATCGAGGCGCTGGTGCTGTGCCGCGTGCTGCAGGGGGCCGTGGCGGGGCCGATGATCCCGCTGTGCCAGGCGCTGCTGCTGCGCAGCCACCCCCCGGACCGGATCGGTCAGGCGCTGACCATTCTCGCGCTGACCACTCTGGTGGCTCCGGTGATCGGGCCGCTGCTGGGTGGCTGGCTCACCGATAACTGGTCGTGGCACTGGATCTTTCTGGTCAACGTGCCGGTCGGTGTGGTCTGCGGCCTGGTCGCCGGCTGGGCCTTCAGGCCGCTCGAAACCGCGATCCGGCGGGTGCCGGTCGATGGCATCGGCTTCGGACTGCTGGTGCTGTGGGTGGGCGCGCTGCAACTGATGCTCGACCTGGGCCGCGAGCGTGACTGGTTCGGTTCGCCCGACATCATCGTGCTGGCCCTGATCGCAGGCGTGGGCCTGGTCCTGTTCATCACCTGGGAGTTGATCGTTCCCGAGCCGGTGGTCGAACTGCGTCTGTTCAGGTCGCGCAACTTCCTGGTCGGCAGTGTCGCAATGGGGCTTGCCTATGCGCTGTTCCTCGGCAACCTGGTGCTGCTGCCGCTGTGGCTGCAGCAGCACCTGGGCTATACCGCGACGCTGGCCGGTCTTGCGCTGGCGCCCGTGGGTCTGCTGGCGATCGCGATCGCCCCGCTGGTGGGCCGCGTCGTGTCACGCCACGACCCGCGCTGGCTGGCCGGCGGCGCCTTCATGGTCTTCGCGTTCTCGCTGTGGCTGCGCTCGCGCTTCAGCACCGAGGTCGATTTCCTGACGGTGGCGACCCCGAGTCTGGTGCAGGGTCTGGGCAATGCAATGTTCTTCGTGCCGCTGCTCGCGATCATTCTGGGCGGACTGCCGGCCGACCGGATTGCATCGGGGTCGGGACTCAGCAACAGCCTGCGCTACACGCTGGGTGCGTTCGGCACCTCGTTGATGACCACGGCCTGGGACCGTCGGGCTGCCGTGCACCGGGAGTGGCTGATCGGGGCGATCGATGAAGGGCGGCCTGGCTTCACCGAGTTTGCCGGGCAACTTGCCCAGGCCGGACTGTCGCCAGTGCAGCAGCTCGCGCTGGCCGACCGGCTGATCCAGCAGCAGGCATACACGCTCGCCGCCGACGACCTGTTCAGGTTCTCGGCGGCTGCTTTCGTATTGCTGATCGGATTGCTGCTGTTTGCCGAAGCACCGCGTCGCGCCGCTCCGGAAGACGCGCCCCGTCGCACCGGTTGACGGGCGGGCGTCTTCAGCAACAGGCCCCCCGGTAAAGGGTCGCTCAGGAAAAAGCCTGGATGCCGGTCTGCGCGCGACCCAGGATCAGCGCGTGGATGTCGTGCGTGCCCTCGTAGGTGTTGACCACTTCGAGGTTGACCAGGTGGCGGGCTACGCCGAACTCGTCCGAAATGCCGTTGCCGCCCATCATGTCGCGGGCCAGCCGGGCGATGTCGAGGGCCTTGCCGCAGGAATTGCGTTTCAGGATCGAGGTGATCTCGACCGCGGCCGTGCCTTCTTCCTTCATCCGGCCCAGCCGCAGGCAGCCCTGCAGGCCCAGCGTGATCTCGGTCTGCATGTCGGCCAGTTTCTTCTGGATCAGCTGGTTGGCCGCCAGTGGCCGGCCGAACTGCTTGCGGTCGAGCACGTACTGGCGGGCGCGATGCCAGCAATCCTCGGCGGCGCCCAGCGCGCCCCAGGCGATTCCGTAGCGGGCGCTGTTCAGGCAGGTAAACGGGCCTTTCAAGCCCTCGACACCAGGCAGCATCTGGGCCTCCGACACCTCGACACCGTCCATCACGACCTCGCCGGTGATCGAGGCCCGCAGGCCGACCTTGCCGAGGATCTTCGGTGCCGACAGGCCCTTCATGCCCTTGTCGAGGATGAAGCCCTTGATCCGGCCGTCGAAGTCACCGCCCACGCACTTGGCCCAGACTACGAAGACGTCGGCGATCGGCGAGTTGCTGATCCACATCTTGGTGCCTGACAGGGCGTAGCCGCCGTCGATCCTGCGCGCCCGGGTGTCCATGCTGCCGGGGTCCGAGCCGTGGTTGGGTTCGGTGAGACCGAAGCAACCGATCCACTCGCCGCTGGCGAGCTTCGGCAGGTACTTGCGTTTCTGTTCCTCGGAGCCGAACTCGTTGATCGGCACCATCACCAGAGAGCTCTGCACGCTCATCATCGAGCGATAGCCGGAGTCGACCCGCTCGACCTCGCGGGCGATCAGCCCGTAGCTGACGTAGTTGAGTCCCGGGCCACCGTACTGCTCGGGAATGGTCGGGCCGAGCAGCCCCAGTTCGCCCATCTCCTGGAAGATCTCGACGTCGGTGTGCTCGTTGCGGAAGGCCGTGATCACGCGCGGGGCCAGCTTGTCCTGGCAGTAGGCAGCTGCGGCCTCGCGCACCATGCGCTCGTCTTCGGTGAGCTGCGCGTCGAGCAGCAACGGATCGTCCCACTTGAAGACGGCCTTGGCGCGGGAATGGGGGGCGTTCATCCGGTGATCTCCTTTGTGCGACTTCGGATGTTAACCCGCTTGCCTGCCACCTGGCGGCCGAGCGAAACGCACTGTTCGCGACAGGGGTATTTTCCTTACAATCCGGACATAATATAAATTGAAACAAAAATGATAATGAGTTTCATTTATATACCCCGAAACCGGATCGAACAAGGAAGACCCTCATGGCCAACCGTGTCCGCCTCAAGCGTGCCTGCCCCACCATTCTGGCGGTAGCGTCCCTGTCCCTGTTTGGCGCGCAGGCCGCCGCCCAGACTTCACCCGGGCCGACACTGCCGACTGTGGAGGTCATCTCCGACTATGACTTCGACGATGTGCGCCCGGAGGTGGTGACGACCGCCACCCGGATCCCTGCGGCGCCACGCGACATCCCGCAGACCATCGACACCATCGAGGTGAACAAGTACAAGAGTTACGGCATCAACGACCTGTCGATCATGCTCGACGGCGTGCCCGGGGTGAACACGCAGTACGACATGCGCGGCGAGGGCGTGATGATCCGTGGCTTCTCCGCCGATTCGAACGACATCTACCGCGACGGCGTGCGCGAGTCCGGGCAGGTACGACGCAGCACGGCCAACGTCGAGCGCATCGAGATCCTCAAGGGGCCGGCCTCGGTGCTCTACGGACGCGGCTCGGGCGGCGGTGTGATCAACATGATCACCCGGCAGGCCAACTTCGACTCCCCGAGCATGGTCAATCTGCGCGCCGGCTCCTGGGGCAATCGCGGCATCACTGCCGACCTCAACCATGTCATCAACGAGAACGTGGCGCTGCGGCTGAGCGCCGACAAGGAGAAGTCCGACAGCTTCCGCAACGGCGTTCGCAACGACAGCGAGATGTTCTCGCCGAGCATCCTCATCAACAACCGCCGGGGTTTGCGCTGGCTGGCGCAGTACACGCATGACACGGTCTGGCGCGTACCCGACCGCGGGCCCGCCTACGACCAGCTCCCCGACGGCGTGTCGATCCGCACCGGGTTTGCCCATCCGGACGACTACGTCGAAGACCGGCTGCGCGTGCTGCGTTCGGACCTGTCCTATGACTTCAACACCGCCTGGACGCTGCGCTGGGTGGCCACCAAGCGCGAGGCCAGCCAGGATTTCGACCACTACTACGGCGGCAGCTATTGCCGCCCCGATGGCCGGACTTCGACCGGTTCAGCCTGCGCCTGGCCGGGCCGCGTGCGGCCGAGCTATGCCTGGCAGCAGACCCGCAACGAGACGCTGACCCATACCCTCGACCTGAGCGGGCGCTTCAGTACCGGCGGCATCCGCCACCAGGTGCTGGCAGGGATGGAATTCACCGACGAGGATCGCATGCCGCGCATCGGCCAGCCGCCGCTGACGGCCGATGCGTTCACTTACGATCCCCTGCAGCCCATCGTCTGGCCGGTCAAGCCCGCGAACGGTGCGCCGACCCAGCACAATCACCACGAGGCCCGGGCCCGGGCCCTCTATCTGCAGGATCTGATGAGTGTCGGTGAACACTGGAAAGTGCTTGCCGGTCTGCGCTATGACAGCTACGAGTTCCGCAGCACCAACAAGCTCACCGAGGCAAGCCGCGGCTACGACGGCGACTCGGTCAGTCCCCGCCTGGGCGTGGTCTGGCAGCCGGCGCGCGCGCACAGTTTCTACGCAGCGTGGAACAAGAGCTTCTCGCCCTATGGCGGGCGCGGCCTGCTCAGCGTGAGCCCCGACCCGAGCGCGGTCTACGACAGCGCGCCGCAGTATTCGCGCCAGATCGAGATGGGCGTGAAGAGCGACTGGCTCGACGGTGCGCTGTCCACCCAGCTCGCGGTGTTCGAACTGGAGCACTACAACATCCGCTATCGCCCCGATCCGGTCGATGACCCGTTCACCTGGGCGGTGCGCGGCAGCGAGCGATCGCGAGGCATCGAGCTCAGCTTTGCCGGACGGCTGGCACCCTCGTGGTATATCCGCGGCGGCATCGGCCTGCTGAGCGCGAAGGTCGTCCAGGACGAGACCAGCCCGGGGAATGAAGGCAACCTGCTGCAGAACACCGCCCGGCGCAACGGCAATCTCTTTCTGCGCTACACGCCGCGACCCAGCTGGTACGGCGAGATCGGTGTCACGCACACGTCGGCGCGCTGGCTGAACGCCGCCAACACCTCGCGCCTGCCCGGCTATACCCGCTGGGACGCCCTGATCGGCTGGCGCACCGCGCCGTGGACGGTGACGATGGCGGTGTCCAACCTGTTCGACCACGAATACTGGCGTTCGGCGGCGATGCCCGGCGCGCCGCGCAGCGTACTGGTCAGTGGTGTCTATCAGTTCTGATCGGGGCCCATTTGGGCTACACTGGGGGGTGCTGTCTTCAATCGAACAGGAGGGTCGTCATGGCCGATAACGCTGTCGTACGCGCTCGGATTGATCCATCTCTGAAGGAAGAGGCTGCCGCTGTTCTGGCGACCATGGGCCTCACGATTTCCGACGTCGTTCGCATCACGCTCACGAAAGTCGCCAAGGAAAAGGCGCTACCGTTCGAGATGAAGGTTCCCAACAGGGTCACGGCCGAGGCCCTGGCCAGAAGCGACCGTGGCGAAGACGTTCACCGATTCGACAGCGCAGATGCGGCGTTCAAGGAATTGGGGATCTGATGCGGTTACCCGCGTTTTCCGGGCAGTTCAAGAGAGACGTTCGGGCGGCCCGGAAGCGCGGTAAGGACATGAGCAAGCTGCGTACCCTGATGACCTTGCTCATCGATGGAATGCCGTTGCCAGCGCACTATCTCGATCATCCGTTGAAAGGTGAATGGCGAAGCTTTCGTGATGCGCATATTGAGCCGGACTGGTTGCTGATCTACAAGGTCGATGGCGACATGGTGCGATTCGAACGTACCGGCCGGCACGTCGACCTTTTTGACGAATAGCGCCCCCGGCGCGAGCTCTTGGCCCGCGCGCCGGACCAATCCCGGGCAGACCGCGCCTCTAGAACGCCACCTTGTCGCCGCCCTTGAGTCGCAGCATCGCGCGCGCCTCGTCCGGCGTGGCCACTTCCAGCGACAGCGCCTCGATGACGCTGCGGATCCGCCGCACCTGGTCGGCGTTCGCCCTGGCCAGATTGCCCGGGCCGTCCCACAGCGAGTCTTCGAGGCCGACGCGGACGTTGCCGCCGATGGCGGCCGACACGGTCGCAGTCGGGATCTGCGCCCGGCCGGCACCCAGCACCGACCACAGGTAGTCGTCGCCGAACAGCCGGTCGGCGGTGCGCTTCATCTGCATGACATCTTCGATGTGCGCGCCGATGCCGCCGCGCAGGCCGAACACCGACTGGATGAACAGGGGGGCCTTGAGCAGGCCGCGGTCAAGGAAGTGGGCGGCCGTGTACAGGTGGCCGATGTCGTAGCACTCGATCTCGAAGCGGGTGCCGTTGCTGCCGCACGATTCGAGGATGTGGGCGATGTCGCGGAAGGTGTTGCGGAAGATCAGGTCGTCGGAGTTGGCCAGGTAAGGCTGTTCCCAGTCGTGCTTGAAGCTCTTGTAGCGGTTCAGCATCTCGTACAGACCGAAGTTCATCGAGCCCATGTTCAGCGATGCGACTTCCGGCTCCAGCTGCAGGGCCGGTTGCAGCCGTTCCTCGACGCCCATCGTCGGCGCGCCGCCGGTAGTCAGGTTGATGACGACCTTGCTGGCCGCCTTGATCTTCGGCAGGAAGGCGCGGAACAGCTCGGGGTCCTGCGACGGCCGGCCGTCCTTCGGATCGCGCGCGTGCAGGTGGACGATCGCTGCGCCGGCTTCGGCGGCGCCGATCGCAGCGTCGGCGATCTCGTCGGCGCTCACCGGCAGGTAGGGCGACATCGACGGGGTGTGGATCGCGCCGGTCACGGCGCAGGTGATGATGACCTTGCGTTGGGCTGCCATCGGAGGTTCCTCGTGGTCGGCGTTGCGGGGTGTGGGGCGGGGCGCTCAGGAGTCGGGCTGGCCGCGCTTGTGCGCGAGCAGGGCCATCAGCCTGCGGTCGCGCCAGGCCGAGCGCTTCTCGATGTCTTCGCGTGGCAACTCGCGCCGCCGGTCGGCTTCGGCGCGTGCGATGGTTGCGTCGTCCCAGTCGAAGGCGGTTGCGCCGGCAGCGACCTCGCGATAGGTCGGACCGAAGCGTGCCGCGTAGTCAACGAGCCCGTTGGGCGCGTTCAGGTCGATGGTCTCGAACGGCCCCATGAAAGCCCAGCGCAGTGCCAGGCCGTCCTTCAGCACGCAGTCGAGGTCGGCGGCGTCGGCGTAGCCGTCGCGATACAGCGCGAACACTTCGCTGAGTACTGCGCTTTGCACTCGATTGAGCAGAAAACCGGTGATTTCCTTCTTGAGGGTGACCGGGGTCTGGCCGGCGCGCGCATAGAGCTCGCGGGCGCGGGTCACGACTTCGGGCGCAGTCCAGGGCGCCGGCGCGATCTCGACCAGTGGCACCAGATAGGGCGGGTTGACCGGGTGGCCGACCAGGCAGCGGGCGCGGCCCGGCAGCGGCTCGCTGAAGCTCGACGCCGGCAGCCACGAGGTGGAACTGGCCAGGATGGCGTCGGCCGGGGCGAGCCGGTCGAGTTCCGCGAACAGCTGCTGCTTGACCTCGAGCTTCTCCGCTGCATTTTCCTGAACCAGGACCACGTCGCGGACCGCGTCGGCCAGCGTCGCGGAGGTCGAGATCCGGGCCAGGAGGGTCGCAGGCGGTTCGTCGATCAGGCCGTAGCCGGCCAGGTCATCGAGCCGTTCGGCGATGATGCCCAGGCAGGCGTCGAGCGCGGCCGGAACCTGATCGTAGAGCCTGACGCGAAAGCCGCCGCGCGCGAACACGATGGCCCAGGCGCGGCCGATCAGGCCGGCGCCGACGATCGCGACCGTTCCCGGGCTGTCAGTCGTTGCCGTGTCGTCTTGTCGGGTCGTCATCCGAGGCGCTCCAGGTTGCCGCATACCGACAGGCTCTGCCCACTGATCCGGCTGCCGGCCGGTGAGCACAGGAACAGGACCTGGGCGGCAATGTCGTAGGGGTCGATCATCGTTCTGAGCGAGACATTCGAGACCAGCCTTTCGCGCATGGCTTCATGCGAAATGCCGTTGGCGGTGGCCTTCGCAGCGATCACCCGTTCGATCCGGTCGCCGGCCACGATGCCGGGAAGCACCGCGTTGACGCGGATGTTCTCGGGGCCGAGTTCCATCGCCCAGGTTTCGGTCAGTCCGATCACGCCGAACTTGGAGGCCGAATAAGGCGTTCGCAACGGAAAGCCCAGCCGGCCGGCTGCGGACGAGATGTTGACGATCGCGCCACCGCCCGCCTTCCTGAGCATCGGTACGGCGGCACGCGCGCACAGGAAGACGCCGGTCAGGTTGACTGCGATCGTCTGCTGCCAGTCGGCCAGTTGCGTGGCTTCGAGCGCGGCAGTCGGTCCTGCGATGCCGGCGTTGTTCACCAGGGCGTCGAGTCCGCCCCAGCGGCTGTCGAGTTCGGCGAACATGGCGGCCACCTGGGTTTCGTCGGTGACGTCGGTCAGCGAGGTGCTGGCCTCGGGCAGCCGGACGCGCGCGTTGTCCAGGAAGGCCGGATCGATGTCGCACAGGTGCACCTGTGCGCCGGCCGCCGCCAGGGTCTCAGAGATCGCCAGGCCGATGCCCTGCGCGCCGGCGGTGACGACGACGCGCTTGTTCTTCATCGTGGTGTCCACAGTCTCCCTCATCGTTCGATCGTGCCCGGGCGGGCAGGCATCCGGGCCGGCAATCGCCCGAGCCGCCAAGGACAGATGCTACCGCGGTCGCGAGGATCGGCCCATTCGCGCTGATCGGCCAGCGCCCTGCAGTCTGCTAAGTTAACGGGTATCCGGGGCTGCGGGGGTTCGCGGCCCGGAGGTTTTCGAAACGGGAGAAGGTGATGAACCGGCAGACGGCGATTCTGGCAGGAGGATGCTTCTGGTGCACCGAGGCGGTGTTCGTCGAGGTGCGGGGCGTTCTGGCGGTCGAATCGGGCTACTGCGGCGGCCATGTGTCCGACCCGACCTACGAGGCGGTCTGCGACGGCGATACCGGTCACGCCGAAGCCGTGCGCATCGAGTTCGACGCCGACGAGATCGGCTACGAGACCCTGCTCGAGATCTTCTTCGGCACCCACGACCCGACCACGCCGAACCGGCAGGGCAACGATATCGGCACCCAGTACCGATCGGCCATTTTTCCGCTCGATGATGACCAGCGCCAGCGCGCCGAGGCCGTCATCGCGCGGCTCACGGCCGAGCAGGTGTTCGATGTGCCGATCGTCACGACGATCGAGGAATCCGGCACCTGGTATCCGGCCGAATCCGGCCACCGACGCTTTTTCGAGCGCAATCCCTACCAGGGTTACTGCATGGCGGTGGTCGGCCCCAAGGTGGCGAAGTTCCGCAGGACTTTCGCCAGTCATCTGAGGCAGCGCTGAGGGGGCGGTCCGGTCCGCTGCGCTTCCGCAGACCGGCTGCGCCTCAGTCGACCCCGATGCCGAGGCGCCGGATCACCGGCAGCCACTTCTGCGACTCGACCCGCATCCGTCGGGCCAGGTCTTGCGGCGGGCCGCCGATCGCCTCCATGCCGCCGGCAGCCAGCGTCTCGCGCACGGCCGGCTCGGCGAGAACCGTATCGATTGCCCGGTTCAGTCGTTCGATGATCGGCGCGGGCGTGCCGGCCGGCGCGACGATTCCGTTCCACAGCGGCGCATCGACCTGGGCGAGTCCGTGCTCGGCGAAGGTGGGCACGTCGGGCAGGCGTGGCGAGCGCTGCGCTTCGGCCAGCGCCAGCACTTTCAGCCGGCCCGCAGCAACCGGCCCCTGCACGTTGACATAGGCGGTGCACAGCGCGTCGACGTCACCCGTGAGCAGGCCGTGGGTGGCCGCCGGCCCGCCGTTGTACGGGATGTGGACGATGAACAGGCCGGCCGCGCTCTTGAACAACTCCATCGTGAGGTGCGAGGCGCTGGCATTGCCGACCGATGCGTAATTGGCCTTGCCGGGCGCTGCCCGGACCCGGGCGATGAACTCGCCCAGCGTGCGCGCCGGATCGTTGCCGTTGACGACCAGGACATGCTGCTGGGAAACGGTGGTGATGACCGGCGCGAAGCTCTCCAGCGGCCGGTAGCTCAGTTTCGGGAAGATGTGTCCGGCAGTGGCCAGCGGGCCATTGAAGCCGACGAACAGGCTGTGGCCGTCGGGGCTGGCCCGGGCCACCTCGCCGGCGGCGATCGTGCCGCCGGCCCCGGGCCTGTTCTCGACGAGGATCGTTGCGCCGGCAAGCCGCGTGCGCAGGCCTTCGGCGATCAGGCGGGTGGCGATGTCGACCGAACTGCCGGGCGGGGTCGGCACGACGAAGCGGATGGGCCGGCTCGGCCAGGTTTGCGTGCCCGAAACCTGCGCGCCGGCGCTGGCCGCCGTCAGTCCGGCAGCGAGGCCACTGCCAGCGAGGGCACCCGTGCGAGCGGCGAGACGGCCGGGCAGGGCGGAGGTGAGCAGGCGCAGCGTACTGCAGGCGCCCAGGCTGGCGAGGGCGCGACGACGGGAAGGAGGGATGTTCATTGCGGCGAGTCTACGTCATGCGGGTTCGCTAGGAGTCCGTCGGAGTTGGCATTCTGACGACCGAGCGAAAGTCGCCGATGCTGCCGATGTGCATGATGTTTTCCGCCAACGAGGTTAGGCGGCGCTCTGGTGCAGTCCCGATCGGCCTTGC
>Ga0172382_10007509_pt1 | contig 15441 bp, 14 predicted proteins | sample Leawel138RmetaG_FD_122245 | JGI IMG/M metagenome (GOLD analysis project Ga0172382, IMG submission 122245) | Leachate microbial communities from a municipal landfill in Southern Ontario, Canada - Leachate well 138R metaG | ecosystem: Engineered > Solid waste > Landfill > Unclassified | place...
CTTTCCATGGCGGTGAGATCGTCGACAAAGGCGAGATCGCAGCGCCACGACCCCAGAGCGGCCAGGCCTTCAGCAGGCTCCATTTCTTCCAGCACGACTTCGAGATGGGGATACGCATGCTGTACCGACCGAATGGCTGCCGGTAACAGCGAGGTGCCTGCTGTAGGGAAGACGGCCACCGTGAGCGTGCCGGCGACCTCTTCCTTAATAGCGGCCATATCCGACCGCGCCTGGCCAAGCACCGTAAACAGACGGTCTGCATGCCCGACCAGCACTTCGCCGGCAGGCGTGAGTCGCACCCCCCTTCCGTGCCGTTCAATGAGCTGTACACCGACCTCTTCTTCGAGCTGAGCGATTTGCTGCGACACGGCTGAAGGTGTAAGAAACAAGGCCTCAGCAACGGCGGCCATCGTGCCTCGGGCAGAAAGTTCGCGTAGCGCTCGGAGCCTGGCGATGTCCATGGTTTTAGTTTTTTGACCTTTAGTGCGGGCGGGCAAGCTCACGCTTAACTGATTAGGAATATTTAATTTTAGTCAAAAAAATAATCAGTAGTTCTAATGCCCAGGCGTTGCTAAGATCATTGAAACTAGGAGGCTGAGTTGGCGATTGGTGTCTTTGATATCTTCAAGATCGGAATCGGGCCGTCGAGCTCGCACACCGTGGGCCCGATGAGGGCGGCTCGCATGTTCGCGCGCGCCATACTGGCGGCACACCCCAGCACTGTTCAGCGCGTGGTGGTCGAGCTATATGGTTCGCTCGGTGCGACGGGTAAAGGGCATGGCACCGACACGGCCGTCATGCTCGGCCTGGCCGGTCATGATCCGGAAACGGTCGATGTCGAACGCGTGGGTTCGTATCTTGACGAAGTCCGGGCGAATGGCCGCATCGGTTTGCTCGGGCAACAGCCGGTGAGCTTTGATGCCGCTCGTGACATCCCGTTCCACCCTTTCAAGACATTGCCCATCCATCCGAATGGTATGCACTGCCTGGCGTATGACGCGTCAGGCAACGTACTGCTTGAGCGCAGCTACTACTCGGTGGGCGGCGGCTTCGTCGTTCAGGCTGATGCGCGTGGCGAACGCGAAGATGCGGCCGGGTTGTTACCCGATGCCAGCCAGCTGCCCATGCCCTTTCGTAGCGGTGACGATCTGCTGCGTCTCGCGAACGAACATCAATGCTCCATTGCCGACATCATGCGAGCCAATGAACGCCACTGGCGGCCCGATACCGAAACCGAAGCCGGCCTCGAACGCATCTGGTCAACCATGCGCGCCTGTGTGAGCCGAGGCTGCCGTACCGGCGGCACCCTGCCCGGCCCGTTTAGGGTTCGGCGACGTGCGCCTGAATTGCTGCGCAACCTCGAAGCCCGGGGTGGGCGTGATGCTGCTGACCCGCTTACGGTAATGGATTACGTCAACGTGTACGCACTGGCCGTGAACGAAGAAAACGCAGCAGGCGGTCGGGTGGTTACGGCGCCCACCAACGGTGCTGCCGGCATCATTCCCGCAGTGCTGCACTATTACACCGAGTTCGTCGACGGCGCGAACGAAAAAGGCGTGGAAGACTTCCTGCTCACTGCGGCGGCCATCGGCGTGCTCTACAAAGAGAATGCATCGATCTCCGGCGCTGAAGTCGGCTGCCAAGGCGAGGTCGGCGTTGCATGTTCAATGGCTGCGGCCGGGCTCTGTGCCGTATTGGGCGGCAGCCCGGAACAAGTGGAAAACGCCGCAGAAATCGGCATGGAGCATCATTTGGGGCTCACCTGCGACCCTGTCGGCGGGCTTGTGCAAATTCCGTGTATCGAACGCAATGCCATCGCGTCGGTCAAGGCCATCAACGCTGCCCGCATGGCCTTGCACGGCGACGGCGTGCATACCGTGAGCCTCGATCAAGTCATCAAAACCATGCGCGAAACGGGCGCCGACATGATGAGCAAGTACAAGGAAACGTCGCAGGGCGGGCTAGCCGTCAATATTGTGGAATGCTGATTAGAGCTTAGGGTGTACGCGCGGCCGCCCAAAATGCAAGCGCCATCACAAAGAAGGTGGCCGTAATGGCCCACAGTACGGGCCCATACGAGTGCGTAGCGCTCCACAAGACGGCGGTTGCCCAAGGCGCGATGCCTCGCGCCAGCGTAGCCGGCAGATTCATGACGCCGTTAAGCGCTCCATACGCATGCTGGGTGAGCATTTCCGGCACGACCAAACTACGCACGATTGTGAAAATGCCGTTCGCCGCGCCGTAGAGACAACACAGTATGACAATGAGGGTGAAGCTGTCGCGAAAGAACAGGAACCCCAGAAAGACCGGCGGTAAAACGCCCACGGTGAAGCAACCGATACGGCGCATACTGGTACGCGCGCCAACCATGCTGATCAACACCCGGCCGGCCACCTGTGCGGGGCCGATCACCGCCAAAGCGGTTACTACCTCGGCTACGCTGAGGCCGCCTTCGAGCAGAATCGGGTACATATGGAAGGTGAACGCCGAGAAGGCAGCGGCATACGCCAGCATGGCGAGCAGCAACAGCCAAAATACCCGCTTGCGGAAGATGCCACGAATCACAGCATGATCGCGGGCGCGCGCCGCGCGCGCATCGGTACGAGAGTCGTCTTGTAAATCGGCCTGCGGCCGAATCTGCCAGGCATACAGGCCGCAAAGCGCGGCATTCACGATTGCCAGCCCGATCAGCGCCTCACGCCAGCCCCAGAGATCGAGCCATAACTGAACAAGCGGAATGAACACCGTGCTCGCAAATCCGCCCCATAACGTAATCTGAGTGACGCCGGCGCGTGCCCGATCCGCACCCACTCGTCGCGCCAGCACAGCAAAGGCGGGTTCATAAAGGGTGCAGGCCTGCAGGGCTCCCAGAAGCGTAGCCACCACATAGAAAGCCAACTGGGTTTCGATGAACGACCACAGCACGAATAATACGGTGGCGAGCGCCGAACTGACCGACAACAAGACTCGGCCATGGCCGCGGTCGATGGCAACGCCCACGGGGTATGTAAGGAATGCCGCCAGAATCAGCCCGAGGGTAGCGGGCGCGTAGGCTTGCATACGCGACCATCCCAGCTCGGGCATCATGGTTTCGACGATGAGCGGGTAACTATAGTAGAGCGTACCCCAGGCGCAGATCTGGCCTATTCCCAGCGCCGAGATGAACCATGTTTCACTGTGACCGATACGCATCCACGGGCCCGTGTCGTCAATGGAGAGCCCTAATTATTCCGGGCGGTTCAGTATATCGAGAAAGGCGCGCGCTGCGGGGCTGGGCGGTCGGGCGCGCCGCTCGAGCCGGTAAAGCCGACGCGAGAACGTGGAAACGCCTGCAAGGTGCAGTTCCACCACTCGACCCAACGTAATCAGGTCTTCGACAACTGCATAGGGCAACATGGCGACACCCAGACCGGCAGCAACTGCGCGGGCAATGCCTTCATTGCTACCGATTTCAATGGATTCAGCGGGTACGACGCCCTGCTTCCCCAGCAGATCGAGCGACACCTCGCGGGTGCCTGAACCGCGCTCTCGTACCAGCCACGTTTGCCGACCGAGTTGCGCTGCGGTGACGGCGGCGGGCCGTTCCGGCCGCGCAGCCGCCTGATACGCATGCGGAGGGCCCACGATGACCAACGGTTCCTCACGCCAAGGGTGATAGGCCACCCCTTCCATATGTACCGGCCCTTCGACCAACCCGATGTCGAGCCGGCAGTCGAACAGGTCTTCCACGATGGCCTGTGTGTTGGCCACGACGACTTTGAGCGCGATGTCCGGCCATTCCACGGCATAGCGCTGCAGAAACGCAGGCAAGCGATAGCTGGCGATGGTTGTACTGGCGCCGATCACCAGCTCGCCCTGGCGCAAACCGCTGCGGCGTTGCACTTCCTGCACCGCCGCGCGCTCCAGCGAGAAAATTGCGCGGGCATGCGCGTTAAGCCCCGCCCCCGCTTCCGTGGGGCGCAAGCCGGGCGACGAACGGCCGCCGGCGCGTTCCAGCAGAGCCAAGTCGAGCTGGCGCTCCAGCTCTGAAACCGCTTTGGAAACGGCCGGCTGACTGATGTGCAGGCTGCGCGCGGCCGCCGAAAAACTGCCCTCTTCCACCACATGATGGAAGACGCGCAACAGATGCAGATTCAGGCGCATGAACTTAACCTAAGGTTATGGTGATCTGAATATTATGCATTCGACTTATATAACGCCAGAGTATATCGTGGAATCCCAGTAGAAACCCTTGAAAGCCCTCCATGTCCTCTGTATCGCCCGCTGCTCCCGCCACCTTGCGTACCCGACTTCCTGGTAAGTCGTGGTGGGCCGGAATCGCCCTCGCCGGCCTTATCGCCTTTGCGAGCCTCGGGTTGGCACAGTTACCTTCGTTTCAAGCGTTGGGCTTGAGCGCGCTGACACTTGCGATCGTGATCGGTATGGCGTTGGGCAATACTATCTTTCCAGCGATTGCGCCGCACACGGGCGCCGGCGTCGATTTCTGCAAGAACCGTCTCTTGCGCGCCGGCATCATTCTGTTCGGCTTTCGGCTCACGTTTCAGCAAGCCGCGGGGGTGGGCTTGTCGGGCATCGTTCTCGACGCCGTAATCATCTTGTCGGTATACGGCTTAGCCATGTTTGTCGGCCGCCGTATTCTGGGCGTCGACCGGCAGACCTGCATGCTGGTGGGCGCAGGCGCTGCAGTATGTGGTGCGGCGGCGGTAATGGCGATGGAGCCGGTTGCGCGGGCGCAGGCCCACAAGGTCTCCGTAGCGGTCGCCACGGTTGTGGTGTTCGGCACGATCAGCATGTTCATCTACCCCCTGCTCTATCCTTATTCGGGCATGTCAGAACATGCCTTTGGCATCTTCATTGGCTCCACGGTGCATGAAGTGGCGCAAGTGGTTGCCGCCGGCAATGCGGTGAGCCCGGCCGCTGCAAATACTGCCGTGGTTGAGAAGATGTTGCGTGTGATGATGCTGGCGCCTTTCCTGCTCGGCGTTTCATGGTGGTTGCAATGGCAGGCACGGCGTAACGACACAGGTGAAATGTCGGCCGGCAAAGCTCGCCCACCGATTCCCTGGTTTGCTTTCGGCTTCGTGGCCGCAGTCGGGCTGAATTCCCTAGGATTCCCCGGGCCCGAAGTGGCCGCTCAGCTCGTACAACTGAGCACCTTGTTGCTCGCCATGGCAATGGCCGCATTGGGTCTGCGCACCCACGCCGGAGCGATCCGCCAGGCCGGCGCAGCGCCGCTTGCCCTCGCGGGGATACTGTTCGTGTTTCTGGTCGTGGGCGGGTATGGCTTGAATCTCTTGGCTGCACAATTTGCCTGACGCAGCTACTTCTGCCTGCCTGGCACTTCAGTTACTTCTGCTTGGCACCACAGGCGCGTTTGCGCGACACCCCCCGCCCGCAGGCCCGTCGTTTGCCCGTTGCCCCTGACCCCTGTACGGGCATGTCGGGCGCCGGCAGGGTCTTGGAGTAGTATTGATGGAAATCAATACGTAGATTCCATTAGCGAAACACAATAAACTGTTCGTGATTACCCGGCCACCCGCGATGTAGGCCATTCTGGCGTGCATCGGGTGTCATCCAGCTACGATTCGGAGATCTTATATGTTTGCAAAAGTCACTTTCGCCGCACTGCTGTCTGTCATGGCTGTTCCTGCCATGGCGGCCCAATGTGACGTTACTGTCGAGGGCAACGATGCCATGCAGTTCAACACGAAGGAAATCGTAGTCGACAAGAGCTGCGACGAATTCACGGTAAAGCTGGTACACACTGGCAAGCTGCCCAAGGCAGCCATGGGGCATAACGTCGTCATCACCAAGACAGCCGACAAGCAGGCCGTCGCGCAAGACGCAACCACGGCAGGCCCGGCCAACGATTACATCAAGCCGAACGATGACCGTGTCATTGCGCACACTAACCTTCTTGGTGGCGGCGAAGAAGACTCCGTAACCTTCAAAACGGCTGACCTCGAAGCCGGCGGCGACTACACCTTCTTCTGCTCGTTCCCCGGCCACTGGGCCATCATGACAGGTAAGGTTGTCGTGAAGTAAGCAGGTTTCGTCGGGCAAGCAGCCCGGTTGAATGCCAAGAAGCCGACCTTAGGGTCGGCTTCTTCGTTTCAGCTAAACGTTAGCCGTGGCGTTAGAACGCGTAACTCACGTCAATGCCGGCCGTCCAGTTACGACCTTGGGCCGGCTCGTAGTAGCGCTGGTTGCCTTCGTTGACGATGACCGAACCGGCGTATTCACGATCGAACAGATTGTCGACGCGGGCATAGCTGCCGATACGCCACGGGCCGTTGCGCCATACATAGCCCGCGTGAGCGCCGGCGACAAAATACGAGGGTGCGCGTTCCGTATTTCCGTCATTTACATAGATACCGCTCAGGTAGCGCGCATCGATGCCGGCCTGGAAGCCTTCGTCGGGCTGCCAATCCAGGCTCATGTAGAACGCCTGCCTTGCAATACCGGGAATACGATTACCCGACCTTAGCTGCTTGTCGGGCCGACTCGAGTCGAGGCATGCCGAGGCAGTGCAGTCATCGCGGTACTTCGCATCCAGCCAACCATAAGCGACTTGACCTCGCAGGTTCTCCACCAAGTCACCGGCCCATGCCAGTTCAAAACCGGTACGCCGCGTGCTGCCGGCATTCTGGTACGTGGTTCTACCGAAGCGCGCATCCGCAGCAACGATCTCGTCCTTCGTTCGGCTTTGGTAAACCGCAGCGGTTGCGACACCCCCTGCAACACGAGCCTTGGCCCCCACTTCGACGGTCGTGTTGACCGAAGGCGCCAGGTCGAGGTTAAGGCCTGGCAGACCATCGTTGCGGTAAGAGACTTCGTTGAACGTGGGCGTTTCGAACCCTCGCCCGGCCGATACGTAGAAGGTTAGATCCTGATTAGGCGAATACCGAAGGGCGCCCACCGGCAGCCATTCCTTATAGCGGGCGTCGCCACTATCGTCGCCATTGCCGGCGGTGACAAAGTGATCGCTTGAATCAAAACGAATGGTGCTATGGCGCAAGCCTGCGTCGACCGTCCATTGCGGCGCAAACTGCCACGACGCCTGAATATAGGGGTCGATATTCGACACCTTGTTGGTTTCATCGCGCCGCAGGGCGCCTTTGACCCCCAGGTTGCCGCCAGAGAAGTTCTCGTAACCCTTGCGATCTTCGCGAAGCTCGTCGTAAGCGACCCCGGCAATGACGGTAAGCGGCCTGCCCGCCAACTGATATCGACTGGTCCAGCGCACATCAGCCCCGGCGTAGCGGCGATTCAGATCGATGACGCCACCACTATGTTGCGGATTGCGCTGCGCCACCGCCGGTATGGCCAGATACTGGACCATGTCGCGCTCGCCGTAATACACCATGGCGCGCAACGAATGGTCGTTATCGAGCCGTTTGTCGAATATCAGGCCACCTTGTGTCTGGTCGACAGACTTGCGGGTGTTATACAACTGCGCGTTCTCAACCACGCTCCTGGGGTCGTTTTCGAACGCCTCGCGCGACAGGCCCAGCGGGTCATCCGCCTTGACGCTCACCGAGTTGGCGATCAACGTGAGCCGCGTGTCATCATCGAACTGCAGGCCCAGCTTGGCATTGCCCAGATTCTTTCGCGCGCCGCTATGGTCGCGGTAACCCTCGGTGGTATAGCGGTTAAGGCTCACAACGTAGTCGAGTTCAGTTCCCCCGATATCGTTTAAGCCGCGGGCCTTGGCGCCATAGCGCCACGCCCCATTGCTGCCGGCGGCTACTGAGCCGGTAAGTTCAGGCGGCAGCTTGCCATCCTCTGTGAAGACCTGGATTACGCCGCCCGATGAATTGCCGTACAAGGCCGAGAATGGCCCCCGCAGCACCTCTATGTGCTCAATGCTCGCAATGTCGATGTTAGACGTCTGGCCCTGCCCATCAGGCATTGTGGCCGGAATACCGTCGACATACAGGCGCACGCCCCGAACTCCGAACGTGGAACGCGCGCCGAAGCCGCGTATCGACACCTGCAAGTCTTGCGCGTAGTTCTCGCGATTCTGAATTTGCAGCCCGGGAACGCCGCCGAGGCTTTCCGATAGATTCACACGGAAGCGCGCATCGCGCATTTCTTCCCCGCTCATCACCGATATCGACGCCGGTGTCTCAAGCACGGAGGTGTCCATGCGTGTGGAAGTCACGATCACTGGGGCAAGGGTTTGTACATCCTGTTGTGCCGTTGCCGGCTGGGCCGCCCCCCACAATAACGGTAATCCGCCCGCTACTTTCCAGCGCCATCCGCGCATGTCTCCCCTCCTATACAGATGTCGTCTCATTATGTCGGCGATCGTTATGGCCCTGCGCTATGCGAACCATGCCCTGCCCGAGCGCCAGCCGCTGCCCCAGCAAGCGTCGCTCCCAGGTTCCGTGGGAGCGCCTACTCACGCGGGAACGCTGATTGCCATCCTGCGTTCACCATAACTACACAAAATGGAGCGACCATGCTGCGTAAAGTAAACGACCTCATGGGTTATAGCCTGCAGGCTACCGACGGTGAACTCGGGAAGGTCAAAGATGTCTTCTTCGACGACGAAAAATGGACCATACGCTATCTTGTCGTAGAGACCGGAAGCTGGCTCAATAGCCGCCGCGTGCTGATCTCGCCCTATTCCATCGCGGGCATCGACGAAGTCGACGAAGCGATCTCAGTACGCCTCACGCAGGAACAGGTCAAGGATAGCCCCGACATCGACACGCATCAGCCCGTATCGCGCCAGATGGAAGGGAATCTCTCGCGCTACTACGGTCTAGGCAACTACTGGCTCGGCCCGGAACTGTGGGGCACCGGCGCTTACCCGATCGTGGCGTCGCCGGATGTACCCGGCGGTGGCCATATCCCAGATCGTGCCGAGGAGCTGTTGCAGCAGGCATCAGATAACCCGGAAGACTATCATCTGCGGAGCGCCGATAACGTGAAGGGCCACCATATACAGGGCACCGACGAGGAAATCGGCCATGTCGAAGACTTCGTGTTTGATGATGAGAGTTGGGCGATGCGTTACTTCATCGTCGATACACGTAACTGGTGGCCGGGTGGCCGTAAAGTGCTGTTGGCCACGCACTGGATCGACCGCCTCGATTGGGCGTCATCACTGGTTTACGTGAAGCTCACCCAGGATCAGATTCGGAACAGCCCCGAACATGATCCTGATCAGCCTCTTACACGCGACACCGAGGCCACGCTGCATGGCCACTACGGTATGCGTCGTTACTGGGAATAAGCTTCGGCCGGCTTTCTGACCCACCCCGCCTCGAGCTGCTTGCGTAACGCATAGGCTCGGGTGCGGGTATCGATCTCGACATCGTCCCACGTCACAATGGCGTCGGCCGCAACCGGCCGCTTTAACCGCACGTCGTGCGCCAGACCCAGCGGCACCGCGCCCAGGCTTAATGAGCGCTCCACAGGCAGCAGCTTGCCCCAAACCGTATACCCGCCCTCGCCGTCCAGCACCTCGCCCGGTTTGAGGGCCCGCTTGGTGGTCGCCACCACGTCGGCCACCCATTCTGACGGCGTACCCGTCGCCTCGCCTCGTAACGCGACAGAGGCTACCGAGAAGCCCACCTCGAGCCCGATGAGGTGCCAACGCTTGTACAGCGTGAAGTAACGGCCGCTCGGGTCGGTGTGGGCGTTGTACTCCTCAAAGCAATTACGGATATACGCCGAATCGCCTTCCACCGTGACCCAGACTCCCATACGGATATCGTAGGGAATGGCGCGACCATCGGGTTCCAGGCACGACACTACTTCCACCATGCCCTTATGTTCCAGCACACCGCCTTCCGATACGGGTCGAGTTACATACGGAATATCGGCAATGCTGGCAGGCGGGTAGCGCAAGCCGTCTTGGGGCACGGCCAGGCCCGTGGCATTGGCCACAGCCGCACTTTCGATCGACGGTTTTGAGCCGTCGAGGAAACTGTTGAACATTTTCGGGTTCAGCCCCCCGCGTTCGGCCTGTTCCGGCGAGAGGCCGTAGTAGCCCCACACCGTTTCCGGTGTTGAGGTTTTAAAGTGCGGTAGCCACTTGTGGCCGCGCCCGGCCGCCACCACCGGAAAACCGCAGGTGCGCGCCCAGTCGACGAGATCGCAGATGAGTGCCGGCTGATCACCAAAAGCCAGCGAGTAGACCACCCCCGCCTCGTCGGCGCGTCGGGCCAACAACGGCCCGCAGAACGCGTCGGCCTCGACGGTGACGTCCACCACGTGCTTTCCGTGGGTGAATGCCAGCAAGCAGTGATCGACGGCTGCGATGGGGTGCCCGGTGCATTCCACGACGACGTCAATGCGCTCGTCGCGCAGCATGGCTTGCCAGTCTTCGGTGACCCAGGTGGTGCCGTTCGCGATAGCTTCGTCGAGATTGCGGGCCCCGGCTCGCTCCGGGCTCCAACCTACGCGCTGAAGATTTTGCCTCGCGGCATCAGGCGCAAGGTCGGCCACCACAGCCAGATGCACCCCCGGTGTACGGGGAATCTGCGCCATATACATTGAACCAAATTTGCCTGCACCGATAAGGCCCACGCGCACCGGGCGCCCGGCTGCTTCGCGGGCGCGCAACTTAGCATACAAACTCATGGGAAATGCTCCTTGATGGCTCAGCCGTCTTCGCGGCAGTTCACAGTAATGAATCGGGCGGCGCACGGGCCGCCACGCAAGCTAAAGGATCTCGTTCACCGTTTCAGACGGGCGACACAAGCGCGTGCCCTTTTCGGTTACGACAATCGGCCGATTCATCAATATGGGATTCGCCGCCATGGCATCGAGAAGCGCATCGTCACCCACTGAAGGGTCATCGAGCCCCAGCTCGGTGAACAGCGCCTCTTTACTACGAACGGCGTCGCGTACGCTAATACCGGCGTCGGCAATGAGCCGGGCCAGCTGATCGCGGTTCAACGGCGTTTTCAAATACTCGACCACCTCGACCTTGTGGCCATGATCTTGAAGGGCCTGCAGCACGTTCCGTGATGTGCCGCAGCGGGGATTGTGATAGATAACTGCCATGCCGTTCCTGCTCTTGATTCCAAAGAAAATCCATATTATCAGAGCCTCGGCGCAGCCACCGCCGCACAATGGTAAATTAGGACGATAGATACGTATCGGTAGCCATGGACACCTTTTATTCCTTTAGCGCCCTGACGATTGACGGCCGTGAACTTCGAATGTCGGAGTTCGAGGGCCAAGTGCTGCTCGTCGTCAATGTCGCGTCGGAATGCGGCTTCACACCGCAATATGCGGGGCTGGAAACCTTGTATCGCGATTACCACGACCAGGGCTTCTCGGTTCTGGCGTTTCCGTGCAACCAGTTCGGCGCACAGGAACCGGGCGACTCGCAAGCCATTTCCGAATTCTGTGCCTCGCGCTATGGCATCACGTTTCCCTTGTTCCAGAAGATCGAGGTCAACGGCCCTTCGGCTCACCCTATCTATGCCTGGCTCAAGAGTCAGAAAGCCGGCATTCTGGGCAGCGAAAGCATCAAGTGGAACTTCAGCAAGTTTCTCATCGACCGGCAAGGTCGTGTCATACAGCGCCTGGGCCCCACCGCCAAGCCAGAAAGCCTGCGCAAGGAAATTGAACGCGCGTTGGCTTCTTCGTAAATATCCTACCCTAGCCATGCGTCCATCTTTCATGAACGGCACAACCCGATTTTGCATGACCCTCGCCATGAGTGCCGCCGTCTTGGCGGGTTGCGCAAGCTCGCCCTCAGGCAACATCACACTGATTCCCGACGCCACCGACCAGATCAGCAGCCAGGACGGCCTCTTCGCACAACAGGTGAAGTGGAAACGCAGCAAGCCGGGATGCGAGGGCGAATGCCCCACCCTGGAAGTCGACACGTTGGTGTTCGCCGGCAACACGAAGCTCACCCGCCTTGTCGATCACGCGCTGGCGCTCATGACAGGTCTGAACGACGACCAGGCACCGCGCCACGAGAGCATCGAAGCGTTTCAAAGCTACTACTGGCAGGTTGCCGGCCCACGAGACAGCGTGGTGCTGGCTTCGAAGCTGCGCTACCGCAGCAAGTACATCACGGTGATCGAGCTCGACAGCTGGCAGTATTTCACTGGTGCTGCGCACGGTGTGGGCGCGACACAGTTTCTGAACTGGGATAACGCCCGTGAAGCAGTGATTCCGCTCGACTATGTACTGGCGCCCGGCGGGCGGGCCCGCTATGAAAGCGCGCTAAAGAACGCCCACGCCCGCTGGATGCAGGAACAACCCGACTACCAGCACGACCCACAAACATGGAATCGACTCTGGCCCTTTCAGCCGAGCGACAACTTCGCCTTCACCGATCAAGGCGTTGTGGTGAAGTACGACACCTATCAACTTGCCCCCTACTCCTACGGGCAACCGGAGCTGCTGATTCCGTACAGCGACCTTGAGGGCGTGCTGAAAGTGGACTATATACCGCTGAAAAGCGGCTGAGGGTCGGGCCCGGGCACATCGGGGCCTTACGGCCCGACGCGCCCTGCTTCGTTGCTATTCGCCCTTGAACACCGCGGGCCGTTTCTCGATAAAGGCGTTCACCGCCTCATCGTGATCTTTCGTGTGATGCGCCAGCGCTTGATAGGCAGCCGCCAGTTCGAGCGACGACGCCAGCGTGGAGCGTTCGCTTTCGCGCAACAGGCGTTTTGTGAGCCGCAAGCTGCGCGGCGGATGCGCCGCAATCTTGTGAGCCAGCGCCTGCGCTTCGTCGAGCAGCGTATCGTGCGGCACGACGCGGCTCACCAGGCCGATTTCCAGCGCACGCGCCGCATCGATGGTATCGCCTGTGAGCATCATCTCGAGCGCCTTGGGCCCGCCTACGGTGCGTGACAACAGCCATGCGCCGCCGTCGGCCGGCACAATGCCCAGCTTGATGAAACTTGCCGCCATTTTGGCTTGGTCGGAAGCGATACGAATATCGCACATGCACGCCATGTCGAGCCCGGCGCCAATGGCGTGGCCGTTAATGGCGGCAATGGTGGGAATCGTAAGGTTCCACAAGGCCAGGGGTATCTGCTGGATGCCTGAGCGGTAACTATCGCACACGTCGAGCGGCGAACCGGCGGAAAAGCTCTTCTTGTCGCGCATGTGCTTGACGTTGCCACCCGAAGAGAAGGCCGATCCGGCACCCGTTAGTACCACCGCGCTCACACGCGCATCGGCCTCAAGGCCGCGGCACATCTCCACGAATTCGAGCATTTCCTCGGTTTCGGACAATGCATTGCGCTTCTCGGGGCGGTTCATCGTAAGGGTGACGACCCCTTCGTTGAAATCGTACAAAAGAAAATCACTCACGATATGTCCTTGTTTAATCAATAAGCCCGAGATCAAGCGTGCCACGGGTTAATGTGGGCCACCATTCGTCGGGGCCGGCAGCGATGGCCGCGCGCCCCAAACGTTCCGCCCACCAGGCATGATTGCCGAACTCGCTACGCCAGGCCCACAGCCGGCGGCTCGAATAATGAAGGGTATGCTCGTAGGTAAAGCCGATGGCGCCATGTACGGCATGCGCCAGTGAGGCCACTTTACCCGCAGCCATGCCGGTTCGCGTCTTTGCTGAAGCAATAGCCAATTCCGGCGCACCGCCGTCTGCGACAGAGAAGGCGTAGCTCGCACCCGAAGCCATGGCGGCGGCTTCACACGCAATCACGGCGATATGTTGCTGAATGATCTGAAACGCCGAAAGACGTTTTCCGAACTGCACACGCTCGTCGGCATATTGAACCGACTGCTCCAGCAACCGTTCTGCGGCGCCGGCCATTTGCGCGCTGCGTAACATGGCGCCGAAGTAGGTCACCGGAGATGCCGTGACGTTATCGACACGCGTCAGAGGAACGGAGCCGCCACTGAACGTGATCGTGCAGCGCGGTTCGCGCGCAATGTTGAGCTGCTGCGCCACGGTGACATCGCTCGCCGGCACGACACCCACATGCGGCACACCCTGGAGTACGGCGCACACCACAATATGTTCGGCTTGCGCAGCCCAAGGCACATCTGCCACGGAGCCTAGCAGTGCTGGAGCCGTACCGCCGGAAGCCGACGACACATTCGCATCGGTAAGCTGTGCGACTGTCATGCGGCCTTGCGGCACCGGCAGCCCGGCCTTGGCCAACAACCAGCCGGCCAAAAGGGTTTCCGGCAGCGGTAAAGGCAAGGCGTACTTCCCGGCCAGCTGCACCAGGGGATACACCGTGGCCCAGTCGAGCCCGGAACCGCCGGATTCTTCCGGCACGAGCGCGGTATCGAATCCTTGCTCGCTGATCAATTTCCAAAGGTCGTCAAGCGTGTCGCCGCGTTCGGCGCTTGCGATTCGTTCCGGCGTGATCTGGTCAACGAACAGGCGCCCGGCCGTATCCGCCAACATGGTCTGCATTTCGTTCATCATGATCCTAGCCCCACTCCCCTGGCGATAATTCCACGCAAGATCTCGCGGGTTCCCCCACGTAAAGAGAACGACGGCGTCACCTGGGTGATATAGGCCAGCACGCGGGCATAGTCTGATCCGCCGTCCACACTGGGCAGTTCATCGAAGAGCTCATGCGCGAGTTCAGGCAGACGCTGCTCCAGCAGCGTACCGAGGTCTTTTACGACGGCGGCTTCCACGTTCGGGTTCTGACCGGCTTCGAGCTGCCCTGCGATAGACATCGACATTTGCCTGAGCACGACCATTTCGGCGAGCAGGCCTCCTAGCGCCACCGAAGTACGCTCGCTTGCCCGCGTTGCCGCAACCCGCAGAAGTTCCGTCATCAACGCGGCACTACTCAGGTAGCGTTCCGGGCCGCTGCGCTCAAGCGCCAGCTCGGCCAGCACCTGTTTCCAGCCGTCGCCTTCGGCGCCGATAAGGCTGTCATCGGGCAGGAAGACATCCTGGAAGACGACCTCATTGAAATGCGACTCCCCCGCCAGATCATGAATCGGCCGAACCGTCACGCCTGGGGAATGCAAGTCTACGATGAACTGTGAAAGCCCTTTGTGCTTCTTCTCATGGTCGCTGGTGCGTACCAGCGTAATCATCCACTGGCACCGGTGAGCGTTGGTGGTCCAGAGCTTGGTTCCGTTCAGCACCCACCCGCCGTCGACCTTCACGGCGCGGGTGCGTGCGGCCGCCAGGTCGGAACCGGAGTCGGGCTCGCTCATACCAATACAGAAAAAGGCTTCGCCCCGGCAGATGGCCGGCAAGTGGCGCTGCTTCTGCTCTTCCGAGCCATAACGCAAGATGAGCGGGCCGCTTTGCCGATCGGCCGTCCAGTGCGCCAGTACCGGGGCGCCAAAGGCCAATAGCTCTTCCACCAATACATAGCGCGAAAAGGCGTCTTTGCCTTGGCCACCGTACTGGCTCGGCCAAGTCATGCCGATCCAACCCTTGCCGGCCAGCGCGCGGGTGAAGTTGGCATCAAACCCCATCCACGACTCCATGCGTCGGGTGGGTGGGTA
>Ga0172382_10007510_pt1 | contig 15438 bp, 18 predicted proteins | sample Leawel138RmetaG_FD_122245 | JGI IMG/M metagenome (GOLD analysis project Ga0172382, IMG submission 122245) | Leachate microbial communities from a municipal landfill in Southern Ontario, Canada - Leachate well 138R metaG | ecosystem: Engineered > Solid waste > Landfill > Unclassified | place...
TGGCAGGAGTGGAGGGATTCGAACCCCCGGCCCTCGGTTTTGGAGACCGATGCTCTACCAGCTGAGCTACACTCCTGCAGGCGGAATGCGCCTCTATAGGCAAGCCCGGCCCTTGGCAAGCGACAGCTCCGCCATCTCATACCCAAAGCACCGCCTGGAGAAGGAGTTTGGCGGACCCCTGCCCTATCTGCTATCCTTCGCGGGTGCATGCACCCAGTTCTTCGATCATTCCGACCAGCCTGTTGCTAGCGGCTTATCGCGGCGGAATTTTCCCGATGGCGGACAGCCGGGACGATTCGGAGCTGTTCTGGATCGAGCCGAGGGAACGCGCCATCCTGCCGCTGGACGGGTTCCATTGTTCGCGCTCGCTTGCCAAGACACTCCGGCAGGAACGCTTTCGCGTGACCTGCAACGCCGCCTTCGCCGAAGTGATCGACGCTTGCGCCGCGCCGCGCCCCGGCCATCCCGAAAGCTGGATCAGCCATCGCATCGCTTCCAGCTATCGCGCGTTGCACGCGCAGGGCTGGGCCCATTCCATCGAATGCTGGCGGGACGGCGAATTGGTGGGCGGGCTTTACGGGGTGGGCTTCGACCGGGTTTTCTGCGGGGAAAGCATGTTCAGCCATGAGCGCGACGCGTCCAAGGTGGCGCTGGCCTGGCTGGTGGCCGCATTGCGCGAATCGGGCGCGGAATTGCTCGATTGCCAGTTCATGACCGACCATCTCGCTTCGATGGGAGCGGTCGAGATAAGCCAGCGGCGCTATCTGGAACTGCTGGCGCAGGCGCAAGGCACAGCCCCGGCCGGAAAACCCGCCACCGATCTGCCGTCCGGCTATTCGGCCTTGCTTTCCTCGGCTGCGGCGGCCGGTTCCTCCCCGGGGAACTTCATCGCGCAATCCTTGACCCAGACATCGTAGATCGGGTGCTCGACGACATTGAGCGACGGGGAATTCCTGAACAGCCAGCCCGAGAAGATCCGCCGCCAGCGCAAGGGCTGATCGACCCGCTCCCGCTCGTTCACCAGCACCTGCACGAACGCCCCTGTCTCCGAAGGAGATTCCCAGGGCGCGGTGCGTTCGCAGCTGGCGAGCTTGACCACCACATTGCCGACCCGCCGCGCTTCGCCGGGCTTGAGGACGATATCCTCGCTGATATTGTTGCGCTTGTTCAGCAGGCCGAGGGTGGCGACGCGCTGCTCCAGCGGAGTGCCTGCATCCTGCGCCGCCACCGGCGGGGCGGAGCCGAGAGTGCGGGCCACTTCCTCGGGAATCTCCGTTTCTACCGGCTTGGGTTCCGGCGCATCCTGCGTGCAGGCGCCGGCCAGCAGCGCGGCCGCCGCTGCCGAAGCGAGCGCACCGGCACGGAGGGGGGCCGTTAACGGCCGCATTTCAGCTATCCGGCGTCCAGGCGTCATAGTCCCCGGTCGCGCGGGCGCGATTCCCGCCGCGTTCAAGCGCGCCCTGCGGACGATACGCCTGAGCCGTGCCCGTGGCATTGGGAGTGAAATCCGCTTCCCAGATCTTGGGCGGCGGCAGATTGCTTTCCGGCACGTCGGTGAAGGCCCCGTGCAGCCATCCGTGCCATTCGGCCGGCACCCGGCTGGCGTCATTCGCGCCTTCGTAAATCACCCAGCGCCGCTCATTCCCGAGCGGCCCCGGCTTCTTCGAGCGGTAATACCGGTTGCCCTGCGCATCCGTGCCGACATGCTCGCCGGTCAGCGAGCTATTGAGCAAAGTGCCGATGGTCGCGCCATCCCACCAGGTGAATATCTTGGACAGGATTCCCATGGAATGCGCGTTAGCCGCAGAGGCGGGCAAAGCGCAAGCATGACTCGCGCGGTTCGGTTCGCGACGCGCGAATCCCGCCCTGCCCGTCACCATGCGACACTGTCTCCGGGGCCTATCCCCAACTCGGCCGCCCGGCCGCCGTTCAATTCCAGCACCGCGGCGGCCGCCCCCTGGGAAAGGCGCGGGGTCAGCGAATAGGGCTCGGCATTCGCCTCGATATTCGTGATTCGGCCATCGGAGCCGATGAAGATGATATCGAGCGGGATGACCGTGTTCTTCATCCAGAAGGCGGCGGGAGCGGCAGGCTCACGCGGAAAGATCATTCCCTCGTCCGCGCCCATGCCGGTGCGAAACATCAGCCCCTTTGCCTGCTCGGCCTCGCTCCGCGCCACTTCGACCCGGAAAGCATGGCTCGCCCCATCATGGGTTATGGTGAGGGGTATCACCTCCAGGCCCGAGACCGGGTGACGGGTGCCCTCGGCTTGCGACGCGGCCCCGGAAGACGAGGCGTTCCCGGCCTGGGGCGAACAGGCGGCCAGGACCGCGGCGGCAAGGAAGATCGGCAAAAGGCGCATGGTTCTCATTCCGCTATTCGCAAGGCCAGCCTGCCCACTCCTCGGCGGCCTCGATCGACGCCGCATCGACTATTTCGCGGGCATTGTCGAGCCTGTGGCCGGCGCGAATCATGGCCGCGATCTGCCGCTCCCGCCGGGCCGGTTCCGGCCTCTCCCCACCGAACGGGCCGAAGCGGCGCTTGCGCGCCATGACCAGAGCGGCGCGGCGCGCGCCTTCATCGGAGGGCGATGCGGCTTCCCGGTGCCGTTCGCCGATCCCGGCCGCATAAAGCGCCTGGGCGACCCTGCGCGGGCCATAGCCGCGCCGCAGCAACCCGCTGGATCGGGCCTGCGCATAGGCTTCGTCGTCGACATAGCCCAGTTCGGCATAACGCCTCGCAAGCGCCTGGACATCGGGGAAATCCTCACCCTCCCCGATCCAGCCGCGCTCCCGCAGCTTGCGCGCAAGATAGGCCGCGAGTTTGGCTTCGCTGGTGGCGAAACGGGCGACATAGGCCAGCGCCAGTTCCGCCAGCCCCGCCCCGTCCAGCGGCCGGGCCTTGCGCTGCCGGCCTGATTGCCCGCCGGGCGGCCGGCCTGGATTGTGACCAATTTCATCCTGCATCGGCCTTATTCGTGCCACAGTCCGGTAGGAATGGGAAATACCATGCAGCCACGCCCCTCCTTTGCGGGCAGGGTTGGTCATGTTGCGTTCACGAGAGGGAATGAAGTGGGCCCTGCGTAGAAAACGCCGCGAGAACAAAGGGTACGCGAGAAACGATGACCGACGACGCCATCCAGCCGACACCGAATTTCTGCCCGCTTGAGCGGCGCATGTCCGACTTCGCCACTTTCGGCGAGGCGCTGGATTATGCCGCGCAAGGCCGCCGCGGGCTGAATTTCCACGATCCGCGCGGCCAGTTGATCCGCAGCTACCCCTTTTCGGAATTGCGCGCCGATGCCCTGGCGGTGGCGCGCCGCCTGCTGGCGCGCGGCATCGCGCCGGGCGATCGGGTGGCCCTCATCGCCGAAACCGGGCCGGATTTCGCCGCGCTGTTCTGCGGCACGATCTATGCGGGCGCATGGCCGGTGCCGCTCCCGCTGCCGACCAGCTTCGGCGGCAAGGAAAACTATATCGGCCAGCTCACCGTGCAGTTGCAAAGCTCCGCCCCGGCGATCCTGTTCTATCCGCCTGAAATCGCCGCGATGGCCAGCGCGGCCGCCGAGCGGCAGGGCTGCGCCAGTGCAAGCTGGGACGATTTCGCGCAGGAGAACGCGCCGGATTGCGATCTGCCGGAATTGCGTCCGGGCGATATCTGCTATCTGCAATATTCCAGCGGCTCCACCCGCTTCCCCCATGGCGTCGCGGTTACGCATGAAGCGCTGCTCAACAATCTCGCCGGCCACGGCCACGGGATGAAACTGGAAGCCAACGACCGCTGCATAAGCTGGTTGCCCTGGTATCACGACATGGGCCTGGTCGGCTGCTTCCTTTCACCGATCGCCAATCAGGTCTCGACCGATTACCTGAAGACCGAGGACTTCGCCCGCCGCCCGCTGGCCTGGCTGGACATGATCAGCCGCAACCAGGGCACCACCCTCTCCTATTCCCCCACCTTCGGCTACGACATCTGCGCGCGGCGGATTTCCAGCCAGTCCCATGTCGCGGAGCGTTTCGACCTGTCGCGCTGGCGCATCGCCGGAAATGGCGCGGACATGATCCGGCCCGATGTCATGCAGGGTTTCGTCAATGCCTTCGCCGATGCCGGGTTCAAGGCCAGCGCCTTCCTGCCCAGCTATGGCCTCGCCGAAGCGACCTTGGCCGTCACCATCATGCCGCCGGGCGAAGGTATCCGCGTGGAATTGGTCGAGGAGGAGCGCCTGTCAGGCTCTCCGCGCGACATTTCCCGCCCCGCGCGCTATCGGGCCATCGTCAATTGCGGCAAGCCCGTGCGCGACATGGAAGTGGTGATCCGGGGCGAAAGCGGCCAGCCCCTGTCCGACCATCATATCGGCAAGGTGTGGTGCAAGGGGCCAAGCGTGATGCATTCCTACTTCCGCGATCCGGACGCCACCGCAGAATGCATGGTCGACGGCTGGCTGGATACGGGCGACATGGGCTATATGGCGGACGGCTATCTGTTCATTGTCGGCCGCGCCAAGGACATGATTATCATCAACGGCAAGAACCACTGGCCGCAGGATATCGAGTGGGCGGTGGAACAGCTGCCCGGCTTCCATCAGGGCGATATCGCCGCCTTCGCCGTGGAGACGGAGAATGGCGAGGAAGCGCCTGCTGTGCTGGTCCATTGCCGCGTCTCCGATCCGGTCGAGCGGATCAAGCTGCGTGACGAAATTCGCGACAAGGTTCGTTCGATCACCGGGATGCATTGCGTGGTGGAACTGGTCCCGCCACGGACCCTGCCCCGCACCAGCTCCGGCAAACTGAGCCGCGCCAGGGCCAAGAAGCTGTATCTCTCGGGCGAGATCGAGCCTTACAGCCTCGCGGCCTGAGCCGCGCGCCTAGCCCGGATTGGCGAGCGGAGACGCTTGACGAGGCCTCTGGCCCTAACCGGCTAGCAGCACGCCAAGCACCAGCAGGATACCGGCCAGTCCAATCGCCCAGACCAGCGTGCGCACCACCGGCACGCCTGCCCAGTAGAGCGGCAGATAGATGATCCGCGCGCCCAGCCAGACCCAGCCGCCCAATGCCGTCCAGAAGCTCGTCTTGCCCGCGATCACCACGCCCAGCAGCGCGATGATCGCAACCGGCAGAGTCTCCATGTAATTGGCGCGGGCGCGGCCCAGCCGCCCGGCTACGGGATTGAGCGGCGGCAGTTCTTCGTCCCGCGCGCCCATGTTCCATCTGGCACCATATTGCTTCGTCTTGAAGTGCCCCTCGGCGAAGACATGCGCCATCAGCAGGATGGCAGCATAGGCGAGTATTTCGATCTCCGCTGGCATCGCACCCACTCCCCGCGCGGCGAATAATCCGGCCGCGCTTTTCCAGCCCATTCTAGCGAATGTGGATGGCGGCCGCAAAAGGGGTTTTCGGCGCGGCGATCCGCTGCCACTCTGCCCATCGCGCCTTCATCAGGAGAGACAGGATGCAAATAACCGTTCCCCACCGATTGAGCCGGGATGAAGTGCGCGAGAGGCTGCGCAGCAAGTCCGGCGAGATACTCGGCCATGTGCCCGGGGGAATGGCCGAAGTGGAAACCAGCTGGCCGAGCGAGGACAGGATGGATCTGGCCATCACGGCCATGGGGCAGGTGATCCAGGGCAATCTGGAGATCGAGGATGATCTCGTCCGCATCTCGATCGACCTGCCGATGATGCTGGGCTTTCTCGAACCGATGATCTCCGGCACGATCACGGAGCAGGGCAGGAAGCTGCTTGCCTGACCCGCCGGGTCAGAGCTTGCGTTCCCATTCCAGGAAATCTTCCGCGATCCGCAGGCTGGCGGATGCGACCCTGGTTTCCCGCACGAACAGGGTCAGCGCCCACATCAACAGGGCGATGGCGAAGATGAACGCAGTGGCCGCGATCTTCTGGAGATCGAGGTCCAACAGTTCTTCCAGGAACAGCAGCGCCACGACCATCCCGATGGTAAGAGCACTGACCACCAGGGTGAAAATGGCGCTGCCGATCAGCGAAATCCGCCGGTCCAGCGTGCGGATTTCGCGAACGACCTTGTCATGGTCCGCCCCCTGGGTCTCCGCATGGCGTTCGATCAACAGGCGCGACCGATCCACCACGCGGCCCATCCTGGTCGACAGCAGGTTCAGGATATTGCCGATGGCGACCAGCACGAAAACGGGGGCCAGGGCAAGTTGGATGGTATGGGCGATCATACGCTCATCCTTATTGATGATCGGAACCGGCGCAACCCGGCATCAGTAGAACCAGCGTTGCCGCCAGGCATATTTCCCGGCGACCGGATTGCCGTCGGCATCGGCGGCCGGCCGGAAGCGGAACCGTTCCGTGGCGAGGCGGCAGGTGATCGCATCCGCATCCGCATCCGGGCTGGCCGCCGTCACCCGGCAATCGGTGACGCGCCCGTCTGCGCCCACGCTCAGCAGGATGGTCACGCTTTGCCCGATCCTCAGATCGCGGGTCTTCTTGGGATAATCCTTTGCCGAATTGATATCGCCGGCGATCTTCTCCAGCTTGCGGACAGGCATTCCCCCGCCGCCCGCACCTCCCCGGCCGCTGCCCGTGCCCGCCCCCACACCGCCGGCGCCTGTTCCATCGCCCTGCTCCCTGGCGCCCGAACTGTCCTGCGTGCCGGTCGACGAGGCCCGCGGCGCGGGAGCGACCGGCAGCGGAACCTTGGGCCTGGGCGCGGTGACTTCCCTGGGCGTCGCCTTGCGCCCCTCCTCCCCGGCGGCGCCCTCGTCCGGCAGGGGGCTGGGTTCGGGGCTTGGCGTGACGGTGGGCGTCGGGCTTGGCGCGGTGACCGTTACCGTGAAGGTCGCGATGGCCCGATCCACGACGGCTTCGGTGAAATCGGGGGCGAAGGCCCGGATCAGCCCAAGGACGGCCACGACATGAAGCAATGCGACAGCCATGATGGTCCACAGCCTGGTGGACCGCTTTGGCCGGAGATCGGCCCGGAAATCGGCGTTATGGTTCAATCCGATCGCCTCCCGAACGCACTGCATCGCTCTTTCAGTTTAGCGTGTTGTAGCGCCCAGGCCAGCGGCAAGGAGAGTTCCGTCCTTCGCGGCCGGATTGTCTATTCCGCGCAGCTTCCCATATCGCTGCGACGATGCCGGATATTCTCTTGCCTTCAGACCCCTTGGCGGCGCTGCTGCGGGACATCGGCGCCTGTTCGCTCTGCACCGACCTGCCGCTCGGCCCAAAGCCCCTGCTGCAAGCGGGCCGCAGCGCACGTATCCTGCTCGCCGGGCAAGCCCCGGGGCGCAGGACCCATGCCGCGGCAATGCCCTTCGCCGACGCATCGGGCGAACGGCTGCGCGACTGGCTCGGCATCGATCGCAAGACATTCTACGATCCCGCGCGCATCGCCATCCTGCCCATGGCGTTCTGCTATCCCGGCACCGGCTCCGGCGGCGATCTCGCCCCGCCCCCGCTATGCGCGGAGAGCTGGCGAGAGCGCCTGCTGGAGCACTTGCCCGATGTGGAGCTTACGGTGCTGATCGGCGCCTATGCGCAGCAGTGGCATCTCGGACGCGACGGTTCATCGCTGACCGACCGTGTGCGCAATTGGCGCGCCCATTGGCCCGCGATACTCCCGCTGCCGCATCCCAGCCCGCGCAACAATCGCTGGCTGGCGCAGAATCCCTGGTTCGAGGTGGATCTGCTGCCTGTATTGCGCGCAAGGGTGGCGGAGCTGGTTTAGCCGCCGAAGCGCAATCGCCCCGGCGGCTGCATCACGATCAGAGGGTCTTGATGATGGCGGAAAAATCCATGCCGCCATTGCCGCCCTGCTCGAACTCCTCGTAAAGTTCCTTGGCGCGCAGGCCCATCGGCGTCTTTGTCCCGGCGGTTTCCGCCGCCTCCATCGCCAGACGCAGGTCCTTGAGCATCAGCGCGGTGGCGAAACCGCCCTGATAGCCGTTGTCGGCCGGGCTTTGCGGGCCGACGCCCGGAACCGGGCAATAGGAGGTCATCGACCAGTTCTGGCCGGAGGAAACCGAGCTGATGTCGTAGAAAGTCTGCGGATCGAGGCCGAGCTTCTGCGCCATGGCGAAGGCTTCGCAGGTGCCGATCATGTGGATGCCCAGCAGCATATTGTTGCAGATCTTCGCGGCCTGGCCGGAACCCGCGCCGCCGGCATGGATCACCGCCTTGCCCATCGCCTGGAGGATCGGCTCGGCGCGCTTGAACGCGCTGTCGGTGCCGCCCACCATGAAGGTCAGCGTGCCGCCATTGGCGGCCGCGATGCCGCCGGAAACAGGCGCATCGACCATTTCATAGCCTGCCTTTTCCGCATCCCCGATCACCTTGCGCGCCGTGGCCACGTCGATCGTCGAGCAGTCCAGCAGGATCGCTCCGGCCGGGGCCTTGCCGAACACGCTGGCGTGATAGACGCTGTCCACGATCTTGCCGTTGGGCAGCATGGACACCACCGCATCCGCGCCGACCACGGCTTCACCGGCATCGGTGAAGGTCTTGGCGCCCTGCTCCGCGGCGCGGGCCAGCGCCGCTTCGGCCAGATCGAAGGCGTGGACTTCATGCCCGGCCTTCACGAGATTGGCCGCCATTCCGCCGCCCATGTTGCCCAGCCCGATAAATGCGATCTTCATAGTCTGCTGCCCTTTCGGCTTGCGGGGAAGGGCGCTCCCACCCTTCCCGATAGATGTATCGGCGAGCGCGCCGCCCGCCATTGCCGCCGCTCCCGCCTGGGCGGAAGCGATATTGCCTCAGCGGCCCTTCCAGTTGCCCGGGCGCTTTTCGACGAAAGCCTTCATGCCTTCGGCCTTGTCCTCGGTGGCGGTCAGGATCTGGAACATGCGCCGTTCGATGAGAATGCCCTGGGCCAGCGTGGTCTCGAAGGCGGCGTTCACCATCTCCTTGTTGATCATCGCGGCCATCGGCGGCATCGAGGCAATGGTTTCCGCCGTCTTGAGCGCATCGTCGAGCAATTCGGCGGCAGGCACGACCCGCGCCACCAGGCCCGAACGCTCCGCTTCCTCGGCGCCCATCATCCGCCCGGTCAGGCACATTTCCATCGCCTTGGCCTTGCCCACGGCGCGGGTAAGGCGCTGCGAGCCGCCCATGCCGGGCGCAACCCCCAGCTTGATCTCGGGTTGGCCGAACTTCGCGGTGTCGGACGCAATGATGAAATCGGCCATCATCGCCAGCTCGCAGCCGCCGCCCAGCGCGAAGCCGTTGACCGCCGCGATCCATGGCTTGCGGGTGCCGTTGGTGACATGGCTGGTCCATTTGGAGAAGAAATCGCCCAGATAGAAATCCGCTGCCGGCTTGTCCGCCATTTCCTTGATGTCGGCGCCCGCGGCAAAGGCCTTGTCGCCGCTGCCGGTCAGCACCGCGCAATGCTGCGTGCCGTCCGCCTCATAAGCGGCGAAGGCGTCGATCAGCTCGTCCAGCACCTTGCCGTTGAGCGCGTTGAGCGCCTGCGGCCGGTTCAGCGTGATAAGCGTCACCGCGCCTCGTTTCTCAACGAGGATCGTTTCGTAACTCATGGCAATCTATCCTCTCGTTTAATGCCTCAGTGCCGTTCCAGGTCGATCGGCCGCCATTCGCGCTGGCTGCCGAGCGGGCGGAAAATATCGTTGAGCAGCGCATCGGTGACACCTTCCGGGGTGGCCGGGTTCCACTGCGGATTGTTGTCCTTGTCCAGCAGCAGCGCGCGCACGCCTTCGATGAAATCGTGCTGGCGGAACAGGCGATGGACGATGCCGAATTCAAGCCGCATCTCATCGGCGAAATCGCTGATATGCGGGCTGACCATCAGCAGGCGCAGCGTGATCTTGCAGGACAGCGGCGACTTGCTCTTCATGATCCCCAGCTGCTTCTGCGCCCATTCGGACTTGTCCGCTTCCAGCGCCAGCATCACATCTTCCAGCCGGTCCGAAGCGAACAGGCGATTGATGTCGTCCAGCTGCTCGAAGATCTTCGGCTCGGGCGGCGTTTCCGAGGCCGCATCGAGGATGGACAGCACCCCTTCGGGATGCATGCAGATCTGCTCCTTGACATCCTCCAGCCGATCCGAGGGTATGTAATGGGTGGCAAGGCGGGTGGCGAAACATTCCGCGCCGTCCAGCCGCGCGCCGGTCAGGCCGAGATATTGGGCCAACCTGCCGGGAAGCCGCGAGAGATAACGGCCGCCGCCCACATCCGGGAACAGGCCGATGCCGGTTTCCGGCATGGAGAACACGGTCCGCTCGGTCGCGATGCGGTATTTCGCCGGACAGGTAATGCCGACGCCGCCGCCCATCGTGATGCCGTCCATGAACACGAGGCCAGGCTTCGTGTAGGTATACATCAGATGGTTCATCCGGTATTCCTGATAGAAGAAGGCGTCGCCCGCCGCGCCGTGCCCGCGCGCGCTCTTGGCGATCGAAACCACATCCCCGCCCGCGCAGAAACCCCGGCCTTCCGCATGATCGATCAGGATCAGTTCCACTTTCGGATCGTCACGCCATGAAATCAGCGCATTGGTCATCGCATGGACCATGTTGAGGTTCAGCGCATGGATGGCCTTGGGGCGATTGAGCCGCATCCGGCCTACCCGGCCGTCGACATAGGTCAGCGCGTCATGATCATGTTGTTCCAAAGTCGTTTCCCTGTTCTGCGGATGTATCAGGCGTCCTGAAGCCGTTCCGGCTTGAGCACGAACGACCCCGGAGCGGGCTCGATCGGTTTCAGCTTGCCGCATCCCGGCTTGCGGGCGGGCACCTGCCCACCCTTATCGTTCTTTTCCAGCCATTGCACCCAGTGGGGCCACCAGGACCCTTCGTGCTTGCCCGCGTTCTGCAGCCAGGCCCCGGCATCGGAAGCAAGCTCCGGATTGGTCCAGTAACCATGCTTGTTGGCGGCCGGGGGATTGATGACCCCGGCATTGTGGCCGGAACCGCCCAGCACGAATTCCACCGGCCCGCCGAAATACTGGTGGCCGCGATAGACGCTGGGCCAGGCGGAAACATGATCGTCCTTGAGGCCGACGATCATCAGCGGCGCGGTCACCTTGCCCAGATCGAGCTTTTCACCCAGCAATTCCACCGCGCCGGGCACGCGCAGATGATCTTCCAGCAGCAGCTTGCGGTTGTAGGAACGCAGGAATGCCTGCGGAATATGCGAGCCATCCTCGAACCAGAACAGCAGGTCGGATGGCGGGGAATCCTTGTCGAGCAGATAATGGCTGACCCAGGACGACCAGATCAGGTCGTTGGCGCGCATCATGGCGAACAGCTGATGCAGTTCGTCCTTGTCGATATAGCCCTTGGTTTCAATATGGCCTTCCAGCGCATCGACATGCGCTTCGTTCACGAAGGCGGACCATTCCTTCATGTCCTCGAAATCGACCAGCGCGCCGATCAGCGTGCTGGTGCCCACCTTGTCGATTTCGCCGCGCGCAGCCAGCACGGCATCGGCCATCGCGATCAGGGTGCCGCCCATGCAGAAACCGAACAGATCGACCGAGCTTTCGCCGGTGCATTCGATGACCTTGTCCAGCGCTTCCAGAACCCCGCGGCCGACGTAATCGTCCACTTCGCAATGGCGGTGGCTTTCATTGGGATCGACCCAGGAAATCAGGAAAACGGTCTGCCCCTGATCGACCAGCCATTTGACAAGGCTGCTCCTGGGCTGGAGGTCGATCATGTAATATTTGTTCACCAGCGGCGGCACATAGAGCAGCGGTCGCGCCCGCACCGTCTTGGTGGAGGGCGCATACTGGATAAGCTGCATCAGGTCGTTCTGGTAGATCACCTCGCCCGGCGTGGAGGCAAGGTTCTTGCCCAGCTCGAACGCCTTGTCATCGGTGCGGCGGCGGATGATGCCCCGCCCTTCGGTGATGTCGCTCAACAGGTTGGCGAAGCCCGCCACCAGATTCGCCCCGCCGGTGTCAACCGTGCGGCGCAGCACATCGGGATTGGTCACGACGAAATTGGTAGGCGCCACCGCGTTGAGATATTGCTCGAGCAGCAGCGACGCCAGCGCGCGCTTGGAAGGATCGGCTTCGGTCGATGCCTCGATCAATTCGCGCATCTGCCGAGCGATCAGCAGATGGCTTTCCTTGACGCTGCGATAGAAGGGATTCTTGTCCCATTCCTCACCCTTGAAGCGCCGGTCGCCCCGCTCCGGAGCCGCGACCGGCTCAACCTCGCCGGACGTGTCCCATATGTTTGTCCAGAACTTGCCCCATTCGGACCAGGCATCCGCCTGCGCCCTGAGCACCTTGTCGGGATGGGCGAAAGCGCCGGACACCACGTCGTTCCACGCGGAAAACACCGCAAGCGCATCGTAACGCCGCGAGGGCTTGTAAACCGGCGGCTGACGGAAGAAGGCGCCGACCGCCTCCCCCAGCTTCCGGTAGGATTCGACGCAATAATTGCCGGTCGCGGCTTGTTCGGCTTCGTCGGTCTGGGCGGTTTTGGTCGCCATGGCAGGAACTCCGGGGTGGACTCAAAAATGCTGCAATGCAGCAATACAGGCGATGCGGGACCACATCAATCGCCGTTTCACGGCGTTTGCAGCCTGCCTTGCGAAATCCACGCCCACTCCCTCTCAAGCCCTTGCTATTTAAGCAGATCGCGCCCCACGATCATCCGCATGACCTGATTGGTGCCCTCCAGAATCGAATGCACGCGCAGGTCGCGCCAGAACCGCTCGATCGGATAATCCTGAAGATAGCCATAGCCGCCATGCAGCTGGAGCGCGCGATCCACCACGCTCGATCCGGTTTCGGTCGCGAAGGTCTTGGCCATCGCGGCGAAGCGGGTCTTGTCCGGCGCGTTCTCCGTCACCTTCACCGCCGCGAGATAGAGCAGCGCACGGGCCGCTTCCAGTTCCGTCGCCATGTCGGCCAGCATGAACTGGGTGTTCTGGAACTCCGCGATCGCCTTGCCGAACTGCTTGCGATCCTTGGTATAGGCCACCGCCTCGTCCAGGCAGCGCTGGGCGCCGCCCAGCGAGCAGGCGCCAATATTGAGGCGGCCGCCGTCGATGCCCATCATCGCAATCCGGAAGCCTTCGCCCTCCTGGCCGACGAGGTTGGCGACCGGAACGCGGGCTTCTTCCAGGATAAGAGCGGCGGTGGGCTGGGAATGCCAGCCCAGCTTCTTCTCCTGCGCGCCGAAGCTGACGCCCGACATGTCCTTCTCGATCAACAGGCAGGAAATGCCCTTCGCGCCTTCCTCGCCGGTGCGGACCATGGTGACATAGACCTCGTTCTCGCCGCCGCCGGAGATGAACTGCTTCGATCCGGTGACGACGTAATGGTCGCCGTCGCGCACAGCCCTGGTCTTGAGCGCCGCCGCATCGGAGCCGGAGGACGGCTCGGTGAGGCAGTAGCTGGCGATCCGCTCCATCGAGACGAGATCGGGGAGATATTTCTCCTTCAGCGCCTCGCCGCCGAAGCGGTCGATCATCCAGGTCGCCATGTTGTGAATGGAGATGAACGCGCTGGTGGACGGGCAGCCGTAGGACATCGCCTCCATGATGATCGCGGCTTCCAGCCGCCCCAGGCCGATCCCGCCCGCTTCCTCGCTTACATAGATCCCGCCGAAGCCAAGCTCGGCCGCCTGCAGGATGGTTTCGCGCGGGAAATGATGCTCTTCATCCCATCTGGCCGCATTCGGCGTGATGTTGTCCGCGGTGAACCGGCGGGCCATTTCCTGAATTGCAAGCTGGTCTTCGGTAAGCTGGAACTGTCCTGTCATTCTATCCTCTCTTGCCCCCTCGAACGCCGCCGTGTCAGCCGCATGCGATGGTCGTTATCGCCATGTTGCGGTCATAGCCCACCGTAAGCCGATCCGGCCGGAAATCCATTGTCAGGGCGCCTCCGGGCGGCGCCCAGCGCAATTGCCGCGCCCCGGTGATCCGCAGCAACACCGCTCCGGACTCCGCGGTCGCGGTATGGCCGATATGGCTTTGCGCAGGCGCGGCATCGCACACGGCGGGCGGTGGCGAGGCTGGCGCAACTTCCTTTTCGGGAGCGGCGGCGCAGGCCGCAAGCGGCAGGGCGCAAAGCGAAAACGCGGGCAGAAATCTAGCCATCGACATCCTCCTTACTTATGGGCAACGCGCATATTTGAGCGGGCCGGGCATCGCATCATGCCCGAATTCCTGCCGCACCAGCGACTTTCCGTCATTCTCCGTCTCGAGAACCATTTCGCGGGTCCATTCCATGCCCTCGCCGGTGAAGCTGAAGCTGGCCCGGATGCGGTTGTCGGTGCGTTCCTTGACGGCGCCGAGCGTGCCGACGGATTCGTAGAAAGTGAGCTTGGCGGGCGCGATCACCAGCAGTCCCTTGGCATCCCCGCGAGTGGATGTGCAACCCGCGGAAACCAGGCCCCAACGCCCCTGGATCGAAACCGGAATCTCGCTGGCGCCGTCCTGGCTGGCCGGTGCCTCGCCCACGGGCGAGGGCGGCGGCGCGATCTCGCTTTCGGCCTTTTCCTTTTCACTCGCCTCCTCGGCCGGCTTCGACGAGCAGGCGGTGAGGGCAAGAGGAACAAGCAGGAAAGCGGCGTAGCGTATAGGCATCATGGGCCAACTCCTTTCATGAGCGAACGGCCCGCCGGAACAGCGGGCCGCCATGGAAGGAACTCTCGAAGATCAGATCTTTTCCATGATCTCCTTGCCGAACAGCTCCTCATCGCTCGGCAGAACCTTGGGCTGGGCCAGCGGCTTCGACACCCAGGTTTCGTTGATGAGGTCGCGCCAGGAAATATTGTTGTTGGTGCCGTTGCCGCCCCACGAGCCGCAGCCCAGCGAGAAGGTCTGGCGCATCCCGTTCCAGAGATTGCCGGAGTTGGACGGAGCCTGCGGCTGGTTGACCATCACGCGGCTGGTCTTGGTGCCGAAGGCCAGCTTCATGATGTTCTCGTCGGAATTGGAATAGATGCCGCAGCTGTGGCCCTGCCCTTGGTAGGACTGGATCGCATTGGTCAGCGCGATCGCCTCGTCGATGTCCCTGGCGCGGTAAAGCGCCATGGTGACGGTCATCTTCTCGCCGGAGAACGGATAATCCGGGCCTGCGCCGGTTTCGGGCACGATGAAGAACTTCACTTCGTCCGGAACCTGGAAACCCGCGTAATTGGCGATGAACTGGGCCGGCTGGGCCACGATCTTTGCATTGATATGGCCGTCTTCCCAGATCGCGCCCTGCAGCTTGGCCTTCTCGTCCGCATTGACGACATAGCCGCCCTGCGCCTTCAGCTTCTCCAGCATCTCGTCATAGATCGCATCCAGCAGGATGACCGAGTTGTCGGACGAGCAGGACGCCGCATTGTCCAGCGTCTTGGAAATGCGGATCTTCTCGGCCGCGTCGTCGAGGTTGGCGGTTTCGTCCACCGTGATCACCGCATTGCCGACGCCCACGCCCAGGGCCGGGGTGCCGCTGGAATAGGCGGCCTTCACCATCGGCGCGCCGCCGGTGGCCA
>Ga0172382_10007512_pt1 | contig 15437 bp, 15 predicted proteins | sample Leawel138RmetaG_FD_122245 | JGI IMG/M metagenome (GOLD analysis project Ga0172382, IMG submission 122245) | Leachate microbial communities from a municipal landfill in Southern Ontario, Canada - Leachate well 138R metaG | ecosystem: Engineered > Solid waste > Landfill > Unclassified | place...
CTTGGTGGCTATACCGCGGAGGGTACACCTCTTCCCATTCCGAACAGAGTAGTTAAGCACCGTAAGGCCGATGGTACTGCTAGGGCAGCCTTGTGGGAGAGTAGGTCGTCGCCAAGCTATTATTTTCTAATAAACGTTTAAGTTAATTCTTAAACGTTTATTTCTGTTTATATTTATTACATAATTTGTTATTTAATTTATTTATTTGAGGTATATTATTATGAGTAGATTTGTTTATAAAAAAATGCTTCTTATATCTATCCTTTTAACAGTTACTTTATTATTAAATAATAATGTTAATGCCTATCCCTGGGATTCGTTACTCCAATACCAATATATTGAAACCGATGAACCTGAAATGTTGGATAGTCTAAGCAATTTAACAAGAACACCAATACAATTATCTTGTCTTACAAGATTGTACGATAGTGTTTTACATCCGGTATATGGAAGTATGATGTGGCATGATACAAATGTTAAGCGTCTTGCTAATGACAGCTCAAAATATCAAAATAAACTTGTTAATTGTTTTGAAAACGGCTATATTAATTTTGAATATCAATTTGATGCCACAAATATGACCGAAGATTACTGCACAAATACAAGTTGTATCGGTGATCAATGCAATAGTTTGTGGCAGCAGGAAATTGAAATCAGTGTTATAAATAATAATCAAATTATCATAAATTCATCAAATGATGTATTTGTTGAAATATATAAAGCCTTTCATGTAGGTGATTCATATATTGCGAGATTTTTGGTTGCCGGCAACAATATGGATTACATTTATAATTTTAATTTGGAAGTTGATGTAATTTATATTGTTGTTTTTAGAAATATTGAAAACGATGTCGTTAATATTAAAAAAATATGGAGACAATAAACAATGAAAAAAGCAATAATTTTGATTATATTATATTTATTATCAATGCAACTGCAAAGTCGGCCGATATTTGCAACCCCAATTGATTATGCTAGACTTGGTGCCTATCTTTCTAGTGAACATGTATTGTTAGGTGCTGATGAAAACGGATTGGAGTTTTATGACATATTTTATTTTCGACATGGTTGTATTATTAAATGGTATCATGGTGGTAGAATAACAACAATTGTTGGTTATGATGTTGATGGAGATGGAGGTTGGACAAAAAGTGCATTACAAATTATTAATGATGAAGCGATTGGTAAATCTAACAAAAATATAGATGTGTATGTTTATGAAGCTAAAGATATAGCTGCCCCAAATCCTATTCAACATAAAATATTAAATGGAGAAGTTGATTTCAAAATACAAAATCTTGATTTGAAATTGGAAAAAGGAAAATTGTATTTTATAGTATTTTGTGATGAAAAAGGTGCAGTATTACATGTGAAGAAGTTAATACTTGCCGAATAGGTATTACTCCCATATATTAACTGAAAATATTTGCTTGGTGGCTATACCGCGGAGGGTACACCTCTTCCCATTCCGAACAGAGAAGTTAAGCTCCACCGGGCCGATGGTACTGCTAGGGCAGCCTTGTGGGAGAGTAGGTCGTCGCCAAGCTATTTTATTTAAAAAGTCTGATACTTTAATTAGTGTCAGACTTTTTTTTTATTTGTGATTATGATTTGTATAATTACTATACTATTATTCGGAATTATAAGACTTTGATATACTTATCACATGAGAAGTATTAATATTTAATTGTAAGATTTAAAGCATTGCAGATATTATATATAGATTATATTTTCAAATACTTCTTTAAGAGCAATGTGTTTCTCGGATTATTTTTTGATTTGGGGATATAGTCAATTTCATCCATAACCAATTTCATGAGATGAATGCCCAAGCCGCCTTTTTTAAACTGGCGGAAATATTCTTCCATGTTAGGTGATTCGACTTTTGTCGGATTGAAGGGTAGAGCATTATCACTTATACTTACTACAAACTTGTGTTCATCATTTGAACTTATATTAACCTGAATATCATGTTTTGAATTATATTTAAATCCGTATCTAATTAGATTTGAACATGCTTCATCAACCGCAAGGGCAATATTGTGGCTCTCTTTATCATCAAAACCGAACTTTTCGGCACACAAAATCACAAAATTTCTGATTTTTTCTAACTCCGAAGAGCTTGAAATTGTACAAAGACATTTTTCATTATGATTAATGTGTTTCATTTTAATGATTATCATAATCTACAAATTTAGTCATCAATTCGTCAGTATTTGGAGAGATGTCAAATAGCATGGGGAAACCAAGTAAGTCAAATACAGTAAAGACCTTGTCATTCATTCCTGTCATCTTAATATCTCCGTTGTTAGACCTGATTTCTTCGATGAATGACATAAATACACCAAGTCCGGCACTGCTGATATAATCTAACTTCTCGAAATTCATAATTATTTTGAAATTATTTTCCGTTATTGCTGATTGAACAGCATTCTCTAATATTGGAGCAGTATGAGCATCCAAGAAGCCGTTCAATTTCATACATAAAACGTCGTGCTTAAGAATTTCTGTCTCGACTTTGAACTTCTCATCTATAGACATATTAACACCTAAGTTGTAAAAAACATCATATCAATATAAATCAAAAAGCGTTCCGAACTCATTAATATTTTTATAATTTATCTCTCATTATAAATAAAACAGTCATATCATCATGATGTTTTGCATTTTTAGAGAAATCTTCTAAATGACTTTTAAAACTATCAATCAATTCATGTGAATCGTTTTTCTCTGATTCGAGGAAAAATTGTTTCAATTTGTCGGTGCCAAATTCATCGCCCTCAGTATTTCTCATTTCATTTAGTCCGTCAGTAAACATAAGAATAGTATCACCTTCGTCAAGCAATACATCAATTTGTTCTAAATACTTATCGAAAATCTTGTCATCAGTCAAGCCAATACCGATACCTTTTGGAATATATTCGAAAATATCAGTCCCTGATTTGTGATAAAACGGCATGTGCCCAGCTCTTGCTATACTTATGTTATTCAATTCAATATTGAAAGAAAGCGCAGACATAGTGATAAACATCTGAGATTCCATATTTTTGTAGAGTGTGATATTAATTTTAGACAATAATTCTTTCACATTCTCAGACTCTGAAGCTTTAGATAAAACAACTCCTTTGAGTTGTGCCATGTAGAAAGCAGCTGAAATACCTTTACCTGATACATCTCCAATCAATAGACAATAGTTGCCGTTTTTCAGTTTGACCATATCATAATAATCACCACCGACTTCCATTGCCGGAATAGAAAATGCGGAAACCGAGTATGATTCAGGTTGACTAATTTTCTGTGGCAAAAGTTTGCTTTGCATGTTTCTTGCAAGCATAAGCTCATTGCGATAACGTTCCTTTTCAACTGATTCATGCAAAAGTCTCGAATTCTCGAGCGCAATTCGGACATTATCACCGAATGCTGTGAGAATGTTTAAATCATCTTGTTCCAATGAAAAATCTTCAGAATCAAAGACTATCAAAGAACCTTCTCTTTTTGCTGAAGTTGATAATGGTATGACAATCAGAGATTTAACATCGGGAGCTAATTTTGTCAATCCTTCAAGTTCCTTAATCTCATGTACAGATTCAATTAATTGCGGTCTCTCAATTTTGATAAAAAATGAATCAATATTATATACTTTATGAGCTTGAAAAATAGTAGGAGGTGAAATATTAATACATGAACCAATAATATTATTGTCGTTGGTATATATTTCTGTCCAGGCACCATGGGCGTTGCATGCTTGAAGAGCAAGACCTGCAACAGTGTCGAGCAGTGTTTTGCGGTCATTAGTAGCCGACTCTGCTACTATTTTGTTCAAGTATGTCAATGTATTTATTTCGGAAGACTTTCTTTCAACTATCACTGATGATGGTAAAACGGCAAGTAAACTCATAAAATTTCTGAAAAGATATACGCCATAGAATACAAACGATGCCGCCATCAAAGATATGGTCATCGGATAAGCAATGTAGAAATTAGAAAATACCATCGAGTCTTCATTGCTTACTTCCATTAGAACCCATATTACAATTAGTATATTTAAGAAAAGCATCCAGAAAAATTTTGTCTTCTGCGGTCTGGGCAGATTCGCAATCCATGCAGTCTTCTTATTGGCAAGGAAAGTAACAACATACATGATTAAATACATGCCTGATGATATCTTGCTGAGCCATGTTTTAGCATCATTGACAATGAAAGTATATGCGATATCATTTGCTATGACAATGGATATAAGCATTGTTATTAGAAATAAATAAAATCTGGTGAGTCTGTGCCTCTTAAACCACAGCCATTTATAGGTAAATTGAAAATTTACCATACTAACAACGACTGTATAAATGAAGATAAAATCTGCCAAGATTATACCGAGGTAAGCCCTTTGAAAAAGCTCCGCAGTTTCTCTGAATGAAAAGAATATAAGTAGTAGTACAATTATCAATGATAAGACAAAAGTCTGATATATGGAATTTAGAAAGTTGTCCCCGCTTGTGCCTGATTTATTTACAATATCATTGCTTACATCTTTTAGAAAATAAACGCCAAATGAAACAAATATTGCGGCAGTAGAGATGAAATACCAATAAACAGCAGCATCACCTTTTGACATATCAAGCGAATATAAAAGCATATCGCCTGTGAGTCTTACAAGGAAAAAGATGATTCCCGCTACTAAGAAGACAAGTTTATTGAGTTTCGGCATTTTCTAAAATAAAATATTCTTTATTGACTAAACTGAATTACGTTTAATTTCAGTAAATGTTACTTTATATATAAATATTCTTTAAGTAAATTTTACTTCCAAATTTAGTGCCTGTTTTAACAGCTTCAAATATGTACTTTTTCTGATTTCAATTGCACCAAGTTGCTTGGTAAATGGATTGATGTATTGAGAATCGAGTAATAAAAAACCTCTCGATTTGAGATGCTCTATCAAATAGTAGAAAGCGGCTTTTGATGCATTGGGTAATATATTGAACATTGATTCCCCGAAGAAGGCTCCGGCAATTGATACTCCATAGAGACCTCCGACGAGTTTATCTTCATGATAAGTCTCAATAGAATGAGCATAACCTAATTCGTGCAATTCAATATATGTCATCTTAATTTCATCATTAATCCATGTATCGTCTCTTTCGGCACAATATCTGATTACATCATCAAATCTTTTGTTAGTTGTAAATGTAAAATTATATTTTCTGAATGATTGTCTGTCCTTTCGTGAAGCTTGTATCTCATACAAGGGGAAAATTGCACGGGGGTCCGGTGAATGCCAATAAATATTACCGTTACGGTGCTCTGCCATTGGAAAATAACCGTCAATGTAAGCTCTTAGAACTACTTCTGCACAAAAAAATCCGTTCAATTTTATCTTCTTTGCTGTTTTGTATAAAAAACAATAAGCGACGTTTTCCCTTGAATCACAGTTTGAATAATATTTTATAAATATTTCAAAGGGCTACGGAGCTACTAAAAATTATAAATTCTATTGTTTGAAAACCAATATATTTATAAATTATTTTTTCAATTTCACTTCTTCGAAGTTCACAGGTTTAATTGAACTGTCGGACTTGAAATATTCCTTATTCGCGAGAGTATTGTTGTCATCCATATAGTTGAAATTAATTTGAGTAAGCTCACCGCACTTGCAATACACAGCTAAACTCTCGATTTCTCCGTTTTCATTACGGTTAATCTCAACGGAAGTTTGATGATCTTCGTTTATCGGGTCACTCGAATCGGTAATTTCAACCTTACGTTTAGTGGGCTTAAGATCATCAGAAGAAATTAGATTCTTTCCGGTGGTGGTTTTTTTATCCCCGGAAATTAATGGAAATTCCACAAAGTCGAGAAATTCATCGCTCAAAATATCATTCTCCGGTTCTTCCGCAATTGCAGACCAGTCAATTTTCCCGCCACCAACAGATTTTTCAATTTCTTTCTGAAAATCAATAGGGGACAAGACTCGATTTTTACCATTGCTGTCGCTTTTTATAAGATTTCCGCTATGGAGAACCGGACTTTTAAGTGTATTTGCAGTCGCTTTGTTGGAGCTTTGGATGACATCAACCAAGTCGTTGGCGTTAAGCAGTGGATTATCGAGAGAGGACGGTTCAATATTTGCTGTCGAATTGCTTTCATCAATATCGGTCTTACTTGATGAATTCTCTAAAATTTTTCCGTCGCCCGAAAAAATATCTTCATCATCGAAACCGTATTTCTCAACTCCTGATAAATTCTCATTATTTAAATTATCGCTCATGATATTTTAAGTCGCTTTGTTCTTTATATTTTTTTATAATGTCTTGTGTGTCAAGAATCATTATTACTCGTCCGTCGCCGATGATAGTAGAGCCTGCAATTCCTTCAACATCAGTGAGGTAATCGCCGAGGGGCTTTATTACAATTTCCTGTTGCCCAAGCAGTTCATCAACAATCAATCCGATTCTGTCAATTCCAACGGCTAAGTTGACTACATATTTTGACTTATTGTTGTCATTTCTCTTGTCGTTTGTAATTTCATTCAAGTCAATAAGAGGCAAAATCTGATTACGGATTCTTGCAACAAGTCTGTTATTTACAGAATGTACGTCGGCTGTGTCGTAAGATACAACCTCAACCACCGAGTTAAGAGGTAAAGCATAAATATTTTCGGATGATTGAACCAGCAAGCCTTGAATTATCGCAAGTGTCAAAGGTAATTTTATTATAAATTCACTGCCGGAACCCTTGACAGAGTCAATCTCAATTATTCCTTTCAGTTTATTGATATTGGTTTTGACTACATCCATACCTACACCGCGACCTGAAACAGAAGTAACATTTCCAGCAGTGCTGAAACCGGGTGTAAAAATCAGCTGATAAATTTCACGGTCGCTTAAGTTGAAAGAATATTCATCGGAAATAAAGCCTTTTTCCACAGCTTTTCTTTTGATTAATTCCGGGTCAATACCTTTGCCGTCGTCAATAATTTTAACCGTAATGTGATTACCTTCCTGATATGCGGTAAGTCTAATTGTGCCTTTGGGATTTTTACCTGCTTTAATTCTATCTTCTTCTGTTTCGATACCGTGATCGCAAGAATTTCTTATCATGTGCACAAGCGGGTCATTAAGTTCTTCAATTATTCCCCGATCAACCTCAGTATCCTCACCCTCCAATACTAATCTGATATTCTTATTAAATTCTTTGGCAATATCTCTTACAATCTTTGGAGCTTTTTGGAATAATCTGCCAATGGGAACCATACGCATTTTCATAATAGAAGCTTGAATCTCGCTTGTTATTCTGTCAATTTGATTAGTTGCTTCAATCAAATCGTTTGTCAGTTGTTTAATATCTTTCCCGTTTGCAAACCGTTCAGTAATTTGTGTCAGTCTGTTTCTGCCCAACACTAATTCACCGGACAAATCCATAAGAGCTTCAACTCGCTTAACATCAATCCTTAGAGTATCTTTATTAATATTATTTAACTGAGATTGTAATTTATACTCAATATTTTTGTCTTTATTATTTATGTGTTCATCGTTAGTAATATCGTTCTTGCTGTTTTCAGGCGTTACTTGGTTTAGTGACTTTGCTACTTCCGAAAAAGCCGCATCAATCAATGCTAATTCATCATCATTGAAATCACCGCTTCCATGAAACATATCTTCTGAATTGATTACCTTATCAATAGCTGAAACTGTAAAATTTTCAGTATCATTTAGCTTGGAAGTGTTTTTATGCCGGATTTCGGATTCAGCACCGGATACTTCATCTATTCTGCTGACCAAATCGTCGAATTTGATTTCTTCAGTGTCATTTATGGAAATCATCATTGATTCTACACGGTCTCTTGTATCCATAAGGACATCAATTATATTTCGAGAAACGCCGATTTCGTTGTGTCTGATTTTGTTCAATAAATCTTCCGCAGAATGAGTCAATTCGGAAATATTATCAAAACCCATAAATGAAGATGTACCTTTTATAGTGTGAAAATAACGGAAAATTTTATTGGTCAGCTCCGTATCCTCAGGATTGTTCTCAAGCTCAATCAAATTTACTGACAGTTTTTCGAGTAATTCACCTGTTTCCACGAGATAACTTGAAAGTATCTCCTGCATTTCAGAATCTTCAAAGTTAATCATTTCAATTGTTATTTGTTGAACATTTTATCAATATCATCTTGTGTAACGAAATCGTCATCAGTGTCGAGTGTGTTATCTTCGATATCTGAGGTACTATTCTTAGAGCCTGATTCACTCTTAGCGATGGATTCCTGTGTTTCTTTAATAAGTTCATCTACTTCTTGCTGCCTGTTGTTGCTGTTCATTAAAGAGTCAACGGCAGTCGGGTCGAATGCAATTTCTCTGTGAAGTTTTGATACTTTAATTTCTCTGTCATCATCTAAGGGTGTATCAGAGCCGGTTATATCAGTTAAGTCATAGTCTTTGAAATGTCTTAAAATCATTTCAAGCTTCTCTTGGACAGTCTCTAAAAGTTTATTTACAGCAGCTATTTGCTGAGAAGTAATATCTTGTACTTGGAGAGAAATCATTATAGATGAAGAATCGGATTTGATAGTTTTAATGATTTCACGAGTATTATAAACAACCCTGTTTCTTTCGCCGCTGATTCCGGTTTTCAATTGTTCGATAACGGTTTTCAATTCCGGCAGTATCATCATTAGGTCTTCACCGTTTTCAATGGCAGAACACACCATCTCAAGAATCTCAATGGGTTGCTTGGCATCTAAGTCGCTGATTCTGCTGATTTTGTCGAGATTTGCATTCAAAGTGTCAGTATTGAACAAAATCCCGTCAACTAAATCCAGAATTTCATTTGTTGCAAGTTCGGTTGCTTCAGTGACTTTAGACAGTTGTTTAGAGGCACTCGGCATCCTCCTTAGATTATCCTTGATAGAACTGTTGATTTCATCTAAGAGAGGCTGTATTTCACTGACAAAAAGGAAAATTTCTTCCAAGAAGGGGATTACTTTCTGACCAAGAACAAATAATGAACGTAATTCATCGGCTTTTCGCAATAAAATATTTAAATCATCGGCTATCATACTAATCCTTTATTGTGCAAGGTTCTTTAAAATCGTATCAATTTTCTCTTTAAGTACTATTGGTGTAAAAGGTTTGACAATGTAATTGTTGACTCTTGCTTTGAGTGCATCAATGATATCCTGTTTCAGTCCGCGTGTAGTTACCATGAGAATAGGAATATTGCCGAATTCAGATTCGCTTCTGATTTTTACTGTGAGTTCCAGCCCGCTCATGTTTGGCATATTCCAATCCGTAATTACAAAATCGGCTTTTCGAGTTCTGAGTACCTCCAAAGCTTCAATACCGTCGGCAGCTTCGAGAAAATCATCGTAACCGAAGGTTTTTAGTGCATTTATTACAATTCGCCTCATAGTTGGCGAATCATCAACGACCAGAAATTTCATATCAATCCGTACTATTAACTATTTATAAATATTTTGAAATTTCATACTGAATTTTCTTTGTATTAAATGGCTTAATCAGGTATGAATTCGCTCCTGCATCAAGACCATCCTGAATATCTCTTTCACTCGTAAGTGAAGAGAGAATAATTATCGGCAACTCTTCATAATCCTGAAGGTTGCGAATTTCTTTAATAAGCTTTATGCCGTCCATATTCGGCATGTTCAAGTCCGTCAATACCATGTCTATTTTTGTAACTGCCATAATTTCCAAAGCTTTTATACCATCTTCGGCTGTAATAACTTGATAGCTCTGTATCTTCAGAGCAAGTGAAATAAATTTACGTATTGATGGTGAATCTTCAACCACAAGAATGACTTTTGACATTGATTTCTCCCTATTCTTTTTGATATGCCATTGCTTTAGGTAAATGAACCAGCTTGAATGCCTTGGATACACCGTGCAGTGATTCTGAATATCCGACAAACAAGTAGCCCCCTTTTGTGAGTATATTGTATAATTCAGACACTACCTTTTGTTTGGAGGGAATGTCAAAGTAAATCAGGACATTGGCGCAGAATATAATATCACAGGGCGGAATTGAACGCAATTCATTAGAATCATAAAGATTGATTTTTGTAAACTTAACAAGTTTTTTTACTTCTTCCTTTAAGTAATATTGATTTTCTGATTTATCAAAATATTTGTTAAGCAACGATTCCGGCACATTCCTGACTGCGTATTCTTTGTAAATCCCATGTTCTGCGGAACCTAATACCGCTGAATTTATATCGGTACCAATTATTTGAAAATTTATGTTAGGATAATTTTTTCTTATTCTTTCCAATAATATTATAGCAATAGTATATGCTTCTTCGCCTGATGATGAAGCAGCGCTCCAAATTCGAAGCGTGGGATTTCCCGATTTTATCTTGATACCGGCTATTTCAGGTATAATAATATTTTCCAATGCCTCGAACTGCTGGGGTACTCTGAAGAAGAATGTTTCATTTATAGTAATGGCTTCGAATAGGGCATCCAATTCCTTTCTGGTAGGTGACGATTGGATTAGATTAATATATGCGGTAAACGAGTCTAAATTATTGGCATTTATCCTTCTTGTTATACGACTTTCAAGCAGATATTTCTTGCTGTCAGTAAAGTAAATTCCACTCTTATCATAAATCAAGGACCTTAAAGTGTCAAATTCAAAATCTGACATTTCTTTACCGGCATTGGCAGTGATTGCCGATGAACTAATGTTGATAGAATCTTTTTTCTTAAACTTTATATCGAATAAACTGCCGGCAGCCATTGTGTTCCTTAAATTAAACTAACGTTTCAAAATACTTTTGAAGTATTAGGTACTTAGTATTTTCTTGAAGATTTGAGCTTATCAGACTTGATAATACATCATCAAATAAGTTCGGTGATATTGTCCTAAAAATTTCAAAAGTTTCATACTCATCATTATCAACATATCCTGAAAATCCTACAATACAGATTTTGATAATTTGCTCTTTTGAATCTTCATGCAGTTCTCCGGCTAATTCTCTGACAATACCTGCAAATTCAAGAGCCATAGGGTAATTATTTCCCGATATTAAATTAGGGAATAAGATATTAAGAAATTCACTCATCAAATGAATGTTTCTTGATTCAATCATGACAGAAAGAATATATTGCCTGATATGTTCATCACCTTGGGAGTAAACTCTTGCAATCGGTTCCAAATCCTCAATGTGAAAGACATCACCAAGAGCAATAATACCGGCTGTCTGTATATCTCCATCATTATCAAACAAAGCTATGTATGCTGCTTGTTTGATTGAATCATCAACAATTATATCCATACCTATTCTTATGCTTACAGCGACTAAAGCTTTTAAAGCCACAACTTGAAGTTCAGGCTGTAAGTTGGGCAGTTCTTTCAATAAATAATTATATACTTCTTCTGAGCTCCCGCATAGAGCAAGACCATCAATTATCGTGCTCCTTATGAAAATATCATCTTCGTCTTCAAGGATTTTCATCAGATAATCGGATGATTTGCTGCTGCTGATTTTTGACAGAGTCAAAATAAGTATTGGCTTGATATCGGGCTTGTTAAATTTATAATAATTAAACAGCATCTCGGACATGGAGTCTCCGAGAGGAATTTCCTTTTCGTATCGCTCGAAGATATTGCCGATGGCTTCAATTGCGGAGCTGACGACATTGAGGTCATCATCATTAAGCAAAATTACAAGATGAGGCAGTTCGGAGTCTGTGCCGGTCAATCCGAGAATATCTGAAGCAAATTTCTTGACATCAATATTGTCGTCATTCAGCAGTTTGATTAGATAAGGGTTTGACACGGTGCCGAGTTTTATCAATAAATCTGCTGCGAAATTACGAACTTCGAGTTCAGCAGCATAAAGATATTGGCACAGTTGTAATGCTGCAAGGCTTTTACCTTCATCGTCAAATGTAAGTACAATCCTGTACACATAATCTCTAATCCCAAGATTGTCAAGACAAATGGAATTAATCAGAAGTTTAATGTTTTCTTCTGATTTCCATGTCCCCGAGTCTAACTCCGAAGCTTTTTTTAAGAAAGTATCAGCTTCGCCTTCAATCAGATATTGCAGTATTGTATTATTGGACATAATTTTCAACCAAGAATCATGAAATTTCTTTTCCGGAAATATTTATACCTAATTGTTCAATTCTATATCGTAATTTGGCTCTCGACACGCCCAGCAATTTTGCAGCTTTGATTTGGTTTCCGCCTGTGATTTTAAGAGTTTGAATTATCAAATCTTTAAGAACATTAGCCATCTCGACGCCGGTATCGGCAATTTTTAAAAAGTGCTGTCCGGCTGCGAGAGTAATCTCCTGTTTAGAGGGTGTGACAGTAGTTATCGTGCCCGGCTTTAGAAATCCCAGAGAATCCTTAGTTACAACAGTACCTTGCTCTAATAGCACAACTCGTTCTATCACATTTCTAAGCTCTCTGACATTACCTTTCCAATGATAATAATTCAGTATATCTGCAGCTTCAGCAGAAAATCCACTGACATTTTTGTTGAATTTCTTGTTAAATTCTTTAACAAACGATGTTGCTAATTTTATTATGTCTTCACCTCTTTCCCGCAGTGGTGGAAGAGTAATACGAGCAACATTTAATCTGTAAAACAAATCTTCTCTGAATTTATCCTGTTCAACAAGAACCTCTAAATCTTTGTTCGTAGATGCAATAACACGAACATCTACGGCAATTTCCTTAGCGCCTCCGAGCCTGTAAAATTTCCTCTCCTGCAATACTCTAAGCAATTTAACTTGAAGCTCGAGACTTAACTCGGCAATTTCGTCAAGCAGTATAGTGCCGTGTTGAGCCTGTTCAAATTTCCCGGGTTTAACTTTTTCTGTAGCACCTGTGAAGGCACCTCTTTCATAGCCGAATAATTCATTCTCTGCGAGTTCACGGGGTATGGCACCGCAATTGATTGTTACGAAGGGACCTTTTGCACGAGGAGAATTTTCATGAATAAAACGTGCCATCAATTCCTTACCTGTACCGGATTCACCTAAAATTAATACAGTAGTGTCATCGGCATGAGAAATAATCTTTGCCATATCCATAGCCTCTTTCATGCCGGTAGAGCTTCCCAGAATTTCACTCGGGATTTCTTTCTTCAATTGCTCTGAAAGCAAATCCACACGACGACGCAAGTCGAAATTTTTGAGCGACCTGTCCACCGAAACCTCAAGCTGTTCGAGGTCGAGTGGCTTGACAATAAAGTCTTCGGCGCCAAGCTTCATAGCTCTTACAGCCATTTTAATGTCACTGAAGGCTGTCATGATTATCACCGGCATGGTGTAGCCTTGCTTGCGAAGTTGCTCGAGTATATCCAAGCCATTGGAATGTCCGAGGAATATATCAAGTAGAACCAGGTCAGGTGCAACCATGTGTAACTCTTCTGTCCCCTTGACTGCATCCGTATAAGTTTCTACACGGGAATATTTTGAAGACAAAATGCCTTTGATGGTTGAGTTCACCAAAGGATCATCTTCGATGACCACTATAGTATAATTTTGTTTTGACACTTTAATATTAATAAATTTTAGCTACAACAAATACAATCCTAAATATAACACTTTTTCCGCAAATAATTGATAAAAATAGCTTGATGTATGATTATTTATTTTTTGTTTGATTATGAACCGGTAGTTTTATGTAAAAAGTAGTACCAATACCAAAAGAACTCTCTACGTCAATAATTCCACTGTGCTGGTGAAGTATCCTTTGGGTTATTGGCAATCCTAAACCGGTACCGTCAGCCTTTCTCGTAAAAAATGGATTGAAAATCTTTGTCAGGTCTTCAGGCATAATGCCGGTACCATTATCTGAGATTGCTGCCACAGCATATCTGCCTTCGCTGTTTTTGCCGAATTTCTCTGTATAAGTTTCAATCTTGATTATTCCTTTTATTTTTATAGCATCACTTGCATTTGTGATTAGATTTACGAGGACTTGTTGAATCTGTTTTGAATCAGCAGCAATATGAGGAAGACTTTCGTCAAACTTCAGTTCGACTTTAATCTCCTTTCTTTTAATCATAGCTGTAACTAACTCAAGAGTATTTACAATAAGACTATTAAGTTGTACATCCTTTATGTCGGGCATTGCAGGGCGTGAAAAGTTCAGTGTTACTTCCACAATGCGAGAAATTCTGTCAACTCCCTGTAAAGCAGTATCTATGAATTCATACTCCGGTGCTTCAGGTGTAAATCTTCTTTTCAATACTTGTAAATTTAGGTTTACTGCTGCAAGAGGATTTCGGATTTCATGTGCTACACCGGCTGACAATTGACCTAAAAGGACAAGTTTATCCGCATGTACAAGCTTGTCTGTTAATGCGTGTTGCTCACTTACATCACGTGCTAATGCAAGAATCAATTCACTGCCGTCAAATTTCATGAACCTTGCGCTTACTTCAACCATTACTTGCTCGCCGGAGTTATTCTCCAGTGATAATTCGCTTAGAACAATTGTTGAGTTTGACTTACTTAAAAGTTTAAATATACGTCTGAATTGTGGTAATATCTCACCTAACAAATCATTTCGACTCATTCCTAATATTTGAGCTGCATATTCATTCACGTCGAGTACACTCCATGTTTTCGGCTGTACTATAAACACCGCATCAGTGGCGTTGTCGAAAAATGACTTGTACCATAACAGCTGCTTTTCGGTCTGATGCAGTTGTTCCTTTAAATGCTCCTTATCCTCTGACTTCATCTATTAAAGTTTTATCTATTTAGATTCAAATTCTATTACAAAAATACATATAGAATTACTTAATAAAAAGTAAATTGTATGTTTTCGTTCTTACCCCGTTTTTCAATACTATTAAATACATACCTTCAGACAGATTTGCAGAATCAAATAAATGGCTGTGCCTACCTACCGAGACAGGTTTGTTTATCAGGGTTTCTAACAACTCTCCTGTGTATGTATAAATTTCAAGTATAGTCTTTTCATCTGAGATTGTAGAATATTCAATTTGTATTGATGATGAAGAAGGAAGTTTAAAAGCTGAAACTGCCAACTCACCATTAATTTCAAGTAGTCTGCCTTCAATATCACACTCTCCGGTTATCTCGATTTCTGTTTGATTTGAAATTTCTATCGCAGCCGGTATAGAAGATTGTACCGATACTGAATCCAATGCTATAATAGCATGAGTTGAATTTCCAAGCAGAGCCTTTACTTTCAATGAAAGCAAATTTCCGTCTATTAATAAATTCGCTTGAGTCAACTCAAGTGTGAGTTTGATTTTGCCAACGGATATCTCCTCAAAAATTAACTTATTTCCATCTGCTACGACCTGTTGGTTTAATAACGCAGAATTGATGTCGAGATTCATATAGTCGTAACTTATATAAAATACAATTGATTTCGGTGAGAACTCACTCAAAGAATAATCTTTATCAAGAATTACAGATAAAGGA